>Ga0209800_10002280_pt1 | contig 17248 bp, 17 predicted proteins | sample Higcelweek8metaG_FD_187174 | JGI IMG/M metagenome (GOLD analysis project Ga0209800, IMG submission 187174) | Freshwater pond sediment microbial communities from the University of Edinburgh, under environmental carbon perturbations - High... | ecosystem: Environmental > Aquatic > Freshwater >...
TCTGCTGACCTTCTGCCTGGCGGCCGCGATATTCCTGAAGGCCGTCAATTATTCCGGCGGCGAAAGCTACTTCTTCTGGCAGGCGCGGCTCATGACCCTGGTCGCCTTCACCTGGCTGGCCAGCCACGCGTTGGCGTGGCGCACCCGTGTCGTCGCCCCCCTTGTGGCCGTCGCCCTGGTTGGGGGGATAAGCCTTTTCACCATCAACGTGGTTGAGCTGAAGGCCAACGACTCGGCGCGGCCGGCGGTCGCCGCGGCGAAGAACATCGACGCCGACGAAATGGAAGGCCTGCGCTGGGCCAGCGAGAACCTGGACAGGCGGCGGTCTTTCTTCACCAACAAGGACAACTACCTGGCCTTTTATCTGGTGGGGTATTCCAAGACCTTCCTGTGGGACTACCTGGGCATTGCCGGCATGCAGGGCTATGCCTGGGAAACCGGCTTCCTCTCGCCCAAGATAGAGGAGGCCATAAGCTCCCGGCGCGTGTGGATAGAGAAGTTTATGGCGGCCAAGGGCGCGCGGGAGCAGCAAGAGGCGCTGGCGCACGTTGGCGCGGACTATTATTTCCATTGCGAACGGCAGCATCCCGCGAGCTTTGCGGGGGTGAACGCCTTGCGGCCGGTATACCGCAATGCGTCGCTGACGATCTATGAGGTGATCCACCAGCCGACCGGCGAGGCCGCGGCCCAGGCGCAGTGAGGCGCCGCGCCCGCGCCGTTTTCGGGCGGGCGGTGCGGCGGCATCGTCGCCCCCGGACGGTGATGGACAGAAACCGCAAGCGGCCCCGTGGCAACGAGAGCGCCCTGCGGAGCTTGAATCGAAACGGACCAAACCGTGCAGACGCACCCCCAGTGAGGAGCCGCACATGGAAAACGAGCAGGATGTGATCCCCTTGACCGATGCCGTTGATTCGCAACCAAACGACAAGGCGGGCGGGCAGACGGGAGAAAAGCCGGACGGCAAGGCGGATGACCGGCCGGGCGACCGGCAGAACAATGCGGACAGCGTGCTCCGGGCCGTGCTGGACAGCCCTTGCGACATGTATTTGCGCCAGCACAAGGGCCGCTACCAGTTGAGCATCCCCCGCCTGGGCCTGCTGGTCAGCAACAAGTCCCTGGAGGCCGCCAGCGCCGAAATGAACAGCCTGCGTGAGCGGCGCATCCGCGAGTTCGCGTCCCAGGGCCTGCTGCACCTCATCTCCGGGCAGGACGACTTGCCGGGCGTGCAGCAGGCGCCCTCCGGCGTGGCGGCGAAGCTCAAGCCCTTTTTCATCAAGTGCGCGGTGGTGACGCTGCTGTTCCTGGGCGCCACGAACATGCTCTCGCAGAGCCTGAGCAACGTGGGCTACGTGCTGGAAAAGAAGCTTCAGGCCGTGCGCAACTGGTCGCCGGAGGAAGTGGAAACGCAGCGCGCCAGGAGCGAGGAAATCGCCACGCACCTCGGGCCCATCATCCGCGAGCTCATGGTCATGTTCCGCCAGCCCGCCGAGATGCCCGCCGCGGCCGCAGTGGGCAAGGCGGCCGACAACGCCACCCAGGACGCAAGCAAGGACGCCGGCACGGACAAGGCGGCGGACAACGCCACCGCCAAGGCCTCGGAAGCCGCGGCCGACAAGCCCGCCGAGAAGTCCGCGGCCAAGCCGGCGGCCAAGCCGGCAGCCAAGCCGGCAGCCAAACCGGCAGCCAAGCCGGCCAGGCCGTAGGGGCAAAAAGACGCCTCGCCCGTGCGCCCTGTTGCGCCGCCCCGGCAGGGCAGGGCCCGCCGCCCGTCTTGCCGGGGCCGCCGCGTCTTGATTCTTCCGCGCCTTTTCTCTATCGTCCGCCCACGCTGACGCTTGAGCGAAAAGGAGTCCGCCATGCCCCACACGATTTTGGCCGGGCACCATGCCAATCCGGGCCGCACGCCCCGCGCCGCCGCGCAAGGCGGCTCCACCCACGCGATTGTTCCGCCAGCCGGGAGCAAGGCCCATGCCCGCTGAAAAGCGCGTGCTCTTCCTCACCGGCACCCGGGCGGACTTCGGCAAGCTCAAGCCGCTCATGCGCGCGGTGGAGGCCTCCCCGGACTTCGAATGCCGCATCTTCGTCACCGGCATGCACCTGCTGGCGCGCTACGGCAACACCTACCGGCAGGTGGAGCGGGAGGGCTTCGCCAACGTGTTCACCGCCATGAACCAGATGGGCGGCGAGTCCATGGACCTGGTGCTGGCCAACACCGTGCAGGCCCTGGGCCGCCACGTGACGGAAGAGCCCACCGACATGATAGTGGTGCACGGCGACCGCCTGGAGGCCCTGGCAGGGGCCATTGTGGGCGCTTTCCGCAACATCCTGGTGGCCCACATAGAGGGCGGGGAGCGCAGCGGCACCATCGACGAGATGATCCGCCACAGCGTGACCAAGCTGGCGCACCTGCATTTCGTGGCCAACGACGAGGCCCGCGACCGGCTGATCCAGATGGGCGAGCAGCGGGAGGCCGTCTATGTCATCGGCTCGCCGGACATCGACATCATGCTCTCCCCCGACCTGCCGGACATTGACGCCGTGCGGGCGCGCTACGACATCCACTTTCCGCAGTACGCCGTGGCGCTCTACCACCCCATCACCACCGAGCCGGAGCTGCAACCCGCCCGCGCAGAGGGTTTTGTCCGGGCCCTTGTGGACTCCGGGCTCAACTATGTGGTCATCGCCCCCAACAACGACGCCGGCAGCGAGCATATCCGCACCGCCTACGAGCGGCTGGCGGGCAACCCGCGCTTCCGCCTGTTTCCTTCCATGCGCTTCGAGTATTTTCTGCGGCTGATGCAATGCGCGCGCTTCATCGTGGGCAACTCCAGCGCGGGCGTGCGCGAGGCCCCCATCTACGGCGTGCGCACCATCAACGTGGGTTCGCGCCAGCGCGGCCGGTTCCAGCACGATTCCATCCTGAACGTGCCGGACGCCTACGAGGCCCTGCTCGATGCCGCCAAAAGCTGCTGGGGGCTGGAAGAATGCGCGCCCTGCTTCCACTTCGGCCGGGGGAACAGCGTGGAGCTCTTCATGACCCACCTGAACCAGCCGGAGCTGTGGGCCCGCTCCAGGCAGAAGCTGTTTCAGGACATCTGCCTGCCCCGATAGGCGTCAGGAGAGGGCACGAGGCCGGCCCAGGCGCAACCGCCTTGTCCGTCCGCCTTGGCCTTGCGCGGCCTACTGCCTGCCGCCCAATTCCGTCAGCGCCGTGGCCAGGCTCGACAGGCCGGAGGTTCTGGCGAAGGAGACAGGCTTCAGGCATTTGCGGCACAGGCGCTTCACCGCCGCGCAGGCGTCGTGGCTCACGCAGTCCACGGGGCAGATCACGGCGTCGGCGCTGGAAAGCAACTGTTGCAGGTGCTGGGGCGATTGCTCCACGCCGCCGTCGTGGTGCAGCAGCATGCAGCCGAAGCGTTCGCCCAGCGCGCGGTAGTGGCTCTTGAGATTGCTGCGCCCGCCCACGTACAGCACCCGCTTGCCGTGCAGCCTGGGGCAGAGGCAGGCCGAGGGCGCCGGGCAGTTTCCCACACACTCCGGGCCGGGGCAGCCTGCCGGGCACTGTGCCTCAAGGCGCTCCAGCATGGCTGATTCCAGGGCCTGCAACTCCAGGCCGCGCGTCTCCACGGTCTGGCGCAGGGCGGCCTCGGTGCGGGTGCGCTCTTCCAGCGCCGCGCCCAGGCGGTCGGCCAGGCTTTCAACGCGCTCGGCCCGGCCAAGGGCCGTATCCAACTGCACGCGCAGGGCGTCGCGCTCGGCCTCCAGCTCCTGCACGGCCCGGGTTTCCAGCAGGGCGCGCAGGGAAATGCGTTCGTGCTCCGCCTTTTCCCGGCGGGCCCGCTCGGCGGCGAGCTGTCCCTCAAGGTCGCCGGTGCGGCTTTTCCATACGGCCACGGCCTCGCGCAGCACGCGTTTGCGTTTTTCCAAGGCCTCGGTGAGGCGGGCCACCTGGGCCTGGGCCTCGCCAAGGCGCCGCAGCTCCGTCCTGGTGGTGGACCCCACAAGGTGCGAGAGCATGTGCACCTCGCCATAAACCGCGGCCAGCAGCTTATCGGTAGCCAGGGGGTGGCGCATGAGCGACCAGAACGCCCCGGGGATGTCTCCGGCCTCGGAGAGGGCGACCCAGAAGGCCCGCAGCTCTGCATCCGTCCTGGCCTTGCCCGCGCGCTTCATCTGGCGCTGAAACTTCTTGTCCAAATACTTCTGCACCACGCGCGCGGGCCGGGCCTGCGCCTTGGCCAGGCTGACGAAGCAGCCGTGGAGCTCATAGTCGGTGGCGCGCTCTGGCAGTATCAACTGGACCTTGGCGGCCAGCCGCCGCAGTTCGGGGATGCTGAGACAGGTGCCGATGACGGGGCAGTGGTAGTCCGACATGTTCCAAAGGTCGCGTTTCATGGGTACCTCCTTGCACACCTGATATTGAAAATGAAATTCAATGTCAATAAGCGGGCGGGGAAGAGTGCCCGGCGGGGGAGAGGCTAGGTCTGTTCCCGCCCTGGGGCGACGCGGCAGAATGCACGCAACCCGGCGCAACGGCAGGCCAGTAGGACCGGAGTTTCGCCGGGTTGACTGGCGGCGTCAGGCTTCAGCCCCAACTGGTGCGGAGCATGGCGCGCGTGAACAGCACCCCCACCCGGATGCAGCCTGCCCCTGGTCGGCTTGCGTCCCACAGGCCCTCGTGCCCCGCACCATGAAGAGTGTGCCCTTATTCTGCGTGGCGAACGAGGCCACCTTCGGGCCGGCCCGCCAATGGTTTCTTTCGGAGATTTTGAGTCCGCCTGTCGATTTCTATTGATTTTGAATTTCAGTTTCATTAAAACAGCTCATCAACGCGGACGAATCCATCAAAAGGAGTTTCATATGGCTAAAATACTTGTTGTTTATGGTTCAACCACCGGCAACACCGAGTCCGTGGCAGAGCATATCCAAATCACCCTGGCCAAGGCCGGGCACGAGACGACCATCAAGAGCGCGGCGGATGTGGCCCCCCAGGGGCTGGCTGCGGGCTACGACATGGTACTGCTTGGCTGCTCGACCTGGGGGGACGAGGACATCGAACTCCAGGACGATTTTGTGCCCCTGTTCGAGGAACTGGACAAGGCCGGGCTGGCTGGCAAGAAGACCGCGGTCTTCGGTTGCGGCGATTCCGGCTACACCCATTTTTGCGGCGCGGTGGACGCCATTGAGGAAAAGGCGGCAGCGCTCGGCGCGGAGCTTGTGGCCGCATCTTTGAAGATCGACGGCGACCCGGACATGTCCGAAGCGGCAGCCTGGGCCTTGGAGGCGGCCCGCAATGTCTAGCCCCTGCTCCTGGCGTTGCGGCACCCTGGGCCGGGCCAACGTGCTGTCCCGCGAGGGCATGGAGGCCTTTGGCCGGGGCGATCTGGTCCTGGCTGAAGAGATGCAGCGCAAGGCTCTGTCGCTGATTTTCAGCCTGGGTGGGTTCCCCGTGTTGCGGGCGCGCCTGCACAACAACCTGGGCGTGGTGCTCAGCCAGGCGGGCAGACGCGGTGAGGCACTGCGGGAGTTCTCCCTCGCGCTCAATCTTGTCTGCGGCCGGGTGGAGGAGGACACGCGCTTCCATCAGGCCCTGGCGGCAAACCATCGGCAGATGGCGGCCCAGCCCCCGGCCATGGCCGCATAGCGTAAAGGAGGAACCACAATGCCCGAACTCGACGCCATCGACTCCTACACCCGCCTGGCCCAGCGCGCCCGCAGCCAGGGCGCGCCCGAGCAGGCCCTGCTGTTTTTGTCGAACGCCCTGCGCCTTGCGCGCGAATGCGGGCTGCCCCTGCTGGAGGCGCGCGCCCGGCACGCCATGGGGCTGATCTACGCCCGCACCGGCCGGCCGGACCTGGCCGCCTGCTGCTGCCGCACGGCGCTGGGCCTGCTCAACGGGGCCGAGACAAAGACCGAACGCAGGCACATTGTGCGCAACATCTCCGCCAGCCTGGCCCGCATCGAACGGGCCTGATTTTCCCTCTACGCAGTGCCCCGGCCGGAAGCAGGATGTCCTGCCCTGGCCGGGGCCTTTTTGCGCCTGCGTTGCTGCACAAACACGCGGCGTACGGATAAGGAAAAAGGCCGGAACCATGTGGCTCCGGCCTTTGGGGGGGCTGGCTCTGCCGACGCTCCGGGCCGATCCCGGAGCGCCGCGCAGAGTGCTGGAGGGGAGGACCTGAGGCGTTATCCTAGGCGAAGACGCGGGCCGTTTGGTACACGACGGCGGCGACAACGAAAGCCAGGCCGGTGTTGAAGACCATGGAGAAGGCGGCCCACTTCCAGCCGGCCTCCCTGGCCATGGCCACGATGGTGACGAAGCACGGCGCGTAGAGGATGACAAAGGCGATGAGGGCCATGGCCGCGGCCTTGGAGAAGGTCTCGTCCTGGGCGATGCGCTCGGACAGGGGCGCGGCCTCCTCGGCGTCGATCTCGCCCAGGGCGTAGGCCGTGCCCAGGGTGGAAACGATGACTTCCTTGGCCGCGAAGCCGCCCAAGAGGCCGATGTTCACCCGCCAGTTGAAACCGGCCAGGCTGGTGAAGGATTCCATGGCCACGCCCGCCCGGCCCGCCAGGGAGTTGCGCAGTTCGGCCTCGGCCTTTTCGGCCTCAGCTGCGTCCTTGGCTTCTTCCAGGGGGCTCTTGGGCTCCTCGGCCTTGTCTTCGGAATCGGCGGTGGCGATTTCTTCTGCGGCGGGGGCCGCGGCCTTTTCCTGCTCCATCTGGGTTTCAATGGCGGCAATGCGGTCATCGAAGACCTTGGCCTGGTCCTCGGGCAGTTGCGGGAAGGTCATGGCCGCCCACAACAGCACGGAAATGACCAGGATCACCGTGCCCGCCTTGCGGATATACTGCCACGAGCGCTCCCAGGTGTGGATGCACAGGCCGCGCAGGGTTGGCATGCGGTAGGGCGGCAGCTCCATGACGAAGGGCGTGCTCTCGCCCTTGATGACGGTGCTGCGCAGGGCCTTGGCCACCAGCAGGGCCGCGGTCCAGGCGCTGAGCGTCACCAGGGACATGACAAGCGCCTCCTGCGCGGGGAAGAAGGCCGCGGCGAGCATCATGAACACCGGCACCTTGGCCCCACAGGTCATGAAGGGCGCGGTGATGAGGGTGGCGAGCTTTTCTTTGGGGCTGCGCAGGGTGCGCGTGGCCATGACGCCGGGCACGGCGCAGCCCCCCGCGATGCCGCCGGAGATGATGAAGGGCAGCACGGACACGCCGTGCAGGCCGAAGGTGCGGAACACGCGGTCGAGCATGTAGGCCATGCGCGCCACGTAGCCGGAATCCTCCAGGGCGGAGAGCAGGAAGAACATGATCATGATCAGCGGCACGAAGCCCATGACCCCGCCCACGCCGGCGATGGCGCCGTCCACGATGAGCGAGCGCAGCAGCCCGTCGCCCATGGCGCCCTTCACGGTGTCGCCCAGCCAGCCGAAGCCGGCCTCAAGCCAGTTCATGGGGAACTCGCCCAGGACGAAGGTTATGGTGAACAGCAGATAAATGGTCAGGGCCATTATCACCGGGCCAAGCAGCCGATGGGTGAGCACCGTGTCCATGCGGTCGCTCATGCGCAGGCGGTCGGCGCTGGACAGGGGATAGCGCACCACCTGCTTGGCCACGCCGGCAATGTAGCCGTAGCGGTAGTCGGCGATGATGGAGTCGGGGCTGGCGTTCAGGGTCTTTTGCAGGTGCTGCCCGACCTTTTCCACCAGGGCCTCCAGCCGGGCAGAAACAATGGCGTTTTGTTCGCGCCCCTGGCGCACGACGGAGGCATCGGCCTCCAGGTACTTGATGCCGACCCAGCGGGCCGGGCCTTTTTTTGCCAGCAGCCGCGCCTCGCCGATGATCTGCTCCATCTCCTCCAGCACGGGGTCCAGGTCCGGCCCATAGGTGATGCGCAGGGGCTCGGCCACGCCGTTCTTGGACTTGGCCAAGGCCACGGCCTCGTCCAGCAGTTGGCGCTTGCCCTTGCCCTGCCGGGCCACGGTCTCAACGGCCGGGCAGCCAAGCAGCCTGGAAAGCAGCCCGACATCGATGTCCTTTCCGGCCTTGTGCACCTCGTCCATCATGTTCAGGGCCAGCACCACCGGCACGCCCAGCTCCATGATCTGCACGGCCAGGTACAGGTTGCGCTCCAGGGCGTCGGCGTTCAGCACGTCGATGACGGCGTGGGGGTTGTCGTCGGTGAGGAAATTGCGCGCGGCCTTCTCCTCCTCGGAATAGGCCGTCAGGGAATAGGTTCCCGGCAAGTCGACCATGTCCAGGGTCAGGCCGTTCTCATGGATTATGCCGGATTTCTTTTCAACGGTGACGCCGGGCCAGTTGCCCACATGCTGGTGCGCCCCGGTGAGGGTGTTGAACATGGTGGTCTTGCCGCAGTTGGGGTTGCCCGCAAGGCCGATTGTCAGCGTAGTGGTTTGCATTGCCGCTCCTTATGCGGGCTCAACCATGATGTGGTCGGCCTCGCTGTTGCGCAGGGTCATGGTGAAGTCCCGCAGGCGCAGGGCCACGGGGTCTTTGAGGGGCGCCTTGCCCACCACGGTGAGCTCCACGCCGGGAATAAGCCCCATGTCCCGTATTCTGCGGCCCATCTCGCCATGGGCTTCGATGGTGCAGATGCGCAGCTTCTGGTCGATTTGCGCGCGGCGCAGGGTGATGCACGAATTCATGGGTGTCTCCTTGGGGGGGCAGATGATTGCCAGCGCGGGTTGGCGTCCGCTCTGGGCGGGCTGGCTCCAGGCTCTGCCTGGCGAGAGGTTCATAACGCTTGAAGCAAAAAAACGTTCCTAATCTCCCCGCACGCAATCCCGCGTGTGGTTCTGCAAGTGCAGCCGCCCCCGCAGGATCTTGCTTGGGGAGGGGCGGCAAAGCGCAAAGGGACCGGGCATCCGGTCCGCAGCGCCATGCTGCATGTGAAAAGTCGTCGCCACATAAGCACCTCGTGTAAGTTTTGGCGCGCCCACCCGGGCCTGCGCCGCTGCCCAAGCTCTCTAATGAAAATGAATTTCAACGTCAATAGTTTTCGGCACGGTTGCGCAATATTGTGCCCGCACTAACATGATGCTCCGCTGTCTTGCTTGGAGAATGTTGCGGAAATTCGCCTTCGCCAGGGCCTTTGGGGCGGGGGTTCAGCGGGAGGAGGATTGGGAGTCGGCAGCCATGCCGGGAGCGTCAGAAACGGCAGTGGCGGCGCAGCGCCGGTGCCGCCCCAGGGGCGCAAAAAAAAGGTGGTCGCCTGGCTGGCAACCACCTTGTATTCTGTTCTTTTCGCGGCCTGTGCGCCGCATGCCCAGGGCTTGCGCCCCCGGCGCCGCCTTTACAGCTCGGTGCCGAGCAGCCGCTTGGCTATTTCCTTGGCGGCCTTGCGGCCGGCGCCCATGGCGCTGATGACGGTGGCGGCTCCGGTGACGATGTCGCCCCCGGCGAAGACGTTGTGGATGCTGGTCTCGCCGGTTTCGGGGTTGGCCTCTATGTAGCCGCGTTTGTTGAGGGCCAGGCCCTTGGTGGCCTCCAGCAGGATGGGGTTCGGCTTGGTGCCCACGGCGATGATGACGAGCTGGCAGGGGATGGTGCGCGTGTCGCCCTCGATGGGCTCGGGGCGGCACCGGCCGGAGGCGTCGGGCTCGCCGAGCTTCATGTTCTGCACGGTCATGCTGGCCAGCCGCTTGTTTTCGTCGGCGTTCAGCGCCAGGGGCGCACAGAGCAGCTCAAGCGCGACGCCCTCCTCGATGGCGTGTTCGAGTTCTTCCAGGCGCGCGGGCATTTCGGCCTTGGTGCGGCGGTAGACGATGGAGACCTTTTTCGCGCCCAGGCGCAGGGCGGTGCGCGCGGCGTCCATGGCCACATTGCCGCCGCCCACCACGCAGACCTCGTCGGCCTTGAAGATGGGTGTGTCGTAGTTGGGGAAGTCGTACGCGCGGCCCAGGTTCACGCGGGTCAGGTACTCGTTGGCGGAGAACACGCCGATGCTGTTCTCGCCGGGGATCTTCATGAACTGGGGCAGGCCCGCGCCCACGCCGATGAACACGGCCTTGAAGCCTTCCTCGTCCATCAGCTCCTTGATGGTGAAGGCCTTGCCGCCCACCCAGTTGGTGCGGAACTCCACGCCGAGGTCGCGCATGGCGTCCACCTCGCGCCGGACGATGTCCTTGGGCAGGCGGAATTCGGGGATGCCGTAGACCAGCACGCCGCCGACCTCGTGCAGGGCCTCGAACACCGTCACCTTGATGCCCAGGCTGGCGAGATAACCGGCCACGGTGAGGCTGGACGGGCCGGCGCCGATGCAGGCGACCTTGAGGTCGTCGCGGGTCATGCGGCAGGCGGCCTCGCCGGTTATCTGCATGCAGGCGGCGTCGCCCCCGGCCAGCCGCGCGGCGAAGGTATCGGCCACAAAACGCTCCAGGCGGCCGATTGCCACCGGACCGCCGGTCTTGTCCGGGTTTTTGCCCAGAATGCACATGCCCTCGCACTGGGTTTCCTGGGGGCACACGCGGCCGCACACGGCCGGCAGGGAGTTGTATTCGCGCAGCACCTTGTAGGCGCCGGGCAGATCGCCCTTTTGCAACTGGCCGATGAAGCCCTTGATGTCGATTTCAACAGGGCAGCCCTGGCGGCAGCCGGGCTTTTTGCACTGGATGCAGCGCGCGGCCTCGGCCATGGCGTCGGCCTCGGTGTAGCCCACCGCGACCTCGAGATAGTTCTGGATGCGCGCAAAGGGCGGCTGCACGGGCATGTCCGTGCGGGGCGTCATCTTTTTCGCGGTCTTTTTTTCCGGCGTGGCGCTCATGTTACTTGCCCTCCCCGCACTGGCACTTGTGCTGGAACAACTGCATGGACTCCTGCTCCTGCGGGCGGAACTGGGAAAGGCGCATGCGCAGCTCCCCGAAGTCCACCTCGTGGCCGTCGAACTCCGGGCCGTCGACGCAGGCGAATTTGGTTTCGCCGCCGACCGTGCAGCGGCAGGCGCCGCACATGCCGATGCCGTCCACCATGATGGCGTTCAGGCTCACGGTGGTCTTGACGCCGAAGGGCTTGGTGACCTTGGCCACGGCTTCCATCATGGGCACGGGGCCGATGGCCACCACCTCGGAAACGTCCTTGTCCTCTTCCAGGCGCTTTTTCAGCACCTCGGTGACGAAGCCGTGGTGGCCCTGGCTGCCGTCGTCGGTGGCGACGAGCACCTCCGGGCAGAAGCTGCCAAGCTCCGAGCAGAAGAGCAGCAGGTCCTTGTTGCGCGCGCCTATGACCGCCACCACCCGGTTGCCCATGGCGGCGTGGCCCTTGGCGATGTGGTGCATGGCGGCAACGCCGGTGCCGCCGCCCACGCAGATGACCGTGCCCTGCTTTTCAATGTGGGTGGCCTTGCCCAGCGGCCCGCAGAAGTCATGCAGGGCCTGGCCTTCCTCGAAGGTGTTCAGCTCGGCGGAGCTTTTGCCCACCACCAGGAACACGATGGTCACCGTGCCGGCGACGGGGTCGCAGTCGGCAATGGTGAGGGGGATGCGTTCGCCTTTCTCGCTGGTGCGCAGGATGACGAAGTTGCCGGGTTTGGCCTTTTTCGCCACGTGCGGCGCATCAATGACCAGGAGCGTGGTTTGCCCTGGGATCAGCACCTTTTTCTGCAGAATGCGGTAGTTCATGGCTCACCTTCCAGGAAATATTGTGGCCGAACCTGTACCCCGCCAGCAAGACGAATGCAAGGCGTGCGGAATATTGCACCCCTGGGACTTGCCAACAAGACGGGGACTGGTTACAGATGATTCATGGCGCGATGCCCCGTTCGCTGTATGGCGAAACGGCCCGCGCACGGCTTCCACGGACGGAAGACGCTTCTGCCCTGGCCACCCACGGGATTGTGGAGGGCGACCCGACGAGACGGTCGGGGAGCTTGCGGCCAAGGGTGGTTTACGCGGCTTTCGGCTTATGCCGGACGCCCGGGCAACCCCCGGAGACGGCCATGTCCGCCCCCATCAGCAGCGCCACAACCAGCACCGGCTCGGCAACGGGCCAGGGTGTCTCGCGTCCGCAGGTGCAGTCGCGGCGGGTTTCGCTGAAGCTTGGCCCGCTGGGCATAACCTACGCCACGGACCAGGTGCTCTGGACTCCGGCCGCAGCGGCCGCCGCAGCCGCAGGCGCCGCCGATGCGGACGCGCAGGCCACGGATGCGGAGTATTCCGCCGCGCCGACTGCTTCCTCGGCCACAGCCACTTCCACCGCCACAGCCGAAAGCCAGACCGCCGCCCAGCAGGAGGCGGTCGGCCGCACCTTCAGCCAGGAGATGCTGGCGGCCTGGCGCGATCAGGTTCAGGAGCGGCAGCAGGCCACCGGCACCTATGGCCGGACCGGGGCCGCAAGCCGTGCGCAGGCCACCGGCGAAAGCGCCGAGGTTGCCGCGAGCGCGGAGACGCAAGCCGCCTCGGCGGAGTCTTCAAGCCAGTCGCAGCAGCAGGCCGCGGCCGTTCCGGCCTCGCGCGTGCGGCAGGCCATCTCGGCCTATCTCAACTGCGCGCGCAACTATGCGGCGGCGAGCCCCATGCTCACCGCCGTGGCGTAGCCTGCGCCTCGCCCTTCCGTCTCACTCACCCGCTTCAGTTCCGCCTGCGCTTCAGCAGGAGCGGAAATCCTTGCTGATGTAGAGCATGAGGTCGAAGAGGTTGCTCGCCATCTCATCGGCAAGGGCCGGTGGTTTGGTGTCCGCGGCGCTGGCCGTGCGGTTGATGATCTTCGAGAACAGCAGGCCCACGAGCTGGTCGTCGCCCGGTGTCCACGGCGCGCTGCTGGAGGCGAATTTCTTCTGGAATCCGTGGTAGTACATGCGTTCTCCCGGTGGTCGGTCGGCTGTTGCTGGCGGGAACGAAAGCCCGCGTCCGGGCTTGCGCGGCCGGGTTTGCGGGGCTATGCTCCACCATCATTTACGCTATCGGCCCGGAAGGCCCGCAACTTTACATTGTTCCGACCAATTCGGAGGAGCCTGTGCCGCAGAAAAACATCCTTGTGGTGGAGGACCATCCAGAAACCCGCGATCTGCTCGCCTATCACCTCAAATCCGCAGGCTATGCCGTGCGCACGGCGGTTTCCGGCCAGGGTGGCCTGGACCTGGCCGCGCGCAGCAGGCCCGACCTGGTGCTGCTGGACGTGATGCTGCCCGGCGGCATGGACGGGCTTGAGGTGTGCCGCAGGCTCAAGCAGGACCAGCGCACCCGGCAGGTGCCGGTGATCATGCTCACCGCCCTGGGCGACGAGGTGGACCGCATAGTGGGGCTGGAGCTGGGGGCCGAGGACTATGTGGCCAAGCCCTTCAGCCCGCGGGAGCTGCTGCTGCGCGTGAAGGCGCTCTTGCGCCGCGCCGGCCCGCAGGAAAGCCAGGCCGAGGGCTTCCAGGCTTCGGGGCTGGTCATCGATTTTGAGGCGCACACCGTGCTGGTGGATGGGCAGGACGCCGGGCTGACGGCCACGGAGCACAAGATTCTGAAGGAGCTGGTGGGCTCCAAGGGGCGGGTGCTCCCGCGCGAGCGTCTGCTGGACACCGTGTGGGACACGGACTTCGACGGCACCTCGCGCACTGTTGATACGCACATGCGCCGTTTGCGCGGCAAGCTTGGCCCCTACGCGGACTGGATCGAGACGGTGCGCGGGGTGGGGTATCGCTTCAAACCCCTGGGCAAGGCGGAATAGCCGACCAATGTCGATAAGCTATCGACGCCGTGAAGGTATTTAAAAACAATCTGTTGTGACTCAGCCGTAGCGCTAACGACGGCCACCGGCCAGACGGGCGAAGTGCTCCGCCCAGCGCCCTGCCGCCGCTTCCAGCCCATAATGCTCCAGCACATGCAGCCGCCCAGCGGCGCCCAGGCAGGCGCGCTCCTCGGGCCGCAGGGCCAGCAAAGTCCCCAGACAGTCCGCCAGGGCCAGCGCCTGCGATGCCTCGTCCGCGCCGGGACCGGAAGCCCCGGCCTCGGCCACGCGCCCTCCCGGCCCGGCGATGCGCCGGGCGTCGCCCACATCGAGGCTGGCCACGGGCGTGCCGCAGGCCAAAGCCTCGGCCAGGACATTGGGAAAGCCCTCGCCGAGGGAGGCCAGGGCAAGAGTGTCCAGCGCCGCGTCCACGGCCGCGATGTCCTCCCGCGGGCCCAGGCGGATGGCCGCGCGCTCCAGCCCGTGCGCCGCGATGAGCGCATCGAGCGGGCCGCCGGGCTGCGTGCCGGAGCCGCAGAACACAAAGCGCGCCCGCGGCTGCATTTTGAGCACCTCGGCCGCGGCCCGGCAGAACACCGCGTGCCCTTTCATGGGGTCCACGCGGGCAACCAGCCCGGCCACGGGCGTCTCATCGTCCACCCCCCATTGCCTGCGCAGGCACGCGCGCGCCTCCGCGTCCGGGCGGAAACGCGCGCCGTCCACTCCGTTTTCCAGCACCGGGAGGCTCTGCGGCCGGTAGCCCAGGGCCAGGTGGTGCGCCGCACCGGCGTGGGAATTGGCGGTAACGGCCTCGGGCCAGGACGAGAGGGCCGCGCAGGCGCGCACCGTGAGCCGGGTGCCCGCGCCATAGCGGGAAAAATCCATATACGCGCCGCGCAGACCCCAGCTCACCGCCGCGCCGCAGCCGGAGAGCCGCGCCGCCAGCAGCCCCAGCAGATCCGCATGATAGAGCCAGGTTTGCAGCACGTGCGGCCGCCACTGGCGCAAGAGGCGGACAAGGGCGAACAGCGCCCCCGGACCGGGGCGGCCGCGCCGCAGGCCCAGGCTGTGCACCGGCACGCCCAGCGCCCGGATGCGCCCGGCCAGGGCGCCGGCCTCGCCCTCCAGGTCCAGCAGGGTCACCACGCGGCTCTCGAAGCGCCCGGGCAGCAGGGGCAAGAGCCGCGTGAGCCACGTTTCCGTGCCGCCAAGGCCCAGGCCGGTGATGAGATGCATGAGGCGGACGTTCGACATGCCGCAAGCCCTAGCGCATTGGCCGGGAATTGTCATGAGGGCGCGGCACGCGCGCGTTGGTGTGCGTTGGTGTGCGGTGGAGTGTGGTGGCGCGCGGGGCTAGACGAGGCAGAGCGGCTGGCCCGAGGCCAGGGGCGCAACGGCCCGGCCCACGACAACGGCCAGATCGCCCGCTTCGGTGAGGATGTCCAGGGCGCGCGGGATGTCGCGCTCGGGCACGCCCAGGATGAGCCCGCCCGAGGTTTGGGCGTCGAAGGCCAGGGTCACCAGCAGTTCGTCCAGCCCGGGCCGGACCAGGGTGCGCGGCAGGTAGTGGTTGCGGTTCTGGATGCTGCCCGCCGGGATGAGGCCGAGGTTTGCCAGGCTGAGCGCCTCCGGCAGGAAGGGCACGTCGGAGAGGGTCAGCTCGGCCGTGACGCCGCTTGCGGCCGCCATTTCCAGCAGGTGCCCGCCCAGGCCGAAGCCGGTGACATCCGTCGACCCCTTGAGGCCCAGCTCGCGGATGGCCTGCGCGCCCGCGCGGTTGAGCTGCGAGCACCAGAAGTGCAGCAGCTCCTCCAGGCGGTCGGCCCCTGGTCTGCCGGCCTTGATGGCCGTGGCCACCACCCCGGTGCCGATGGGCTTGGTGAGCACCAGCATGTCGCCCGGGGCCAGACCCCGGTTGGTGGCCATGCGCGCCGGGTCCACCATGCCGGAGACCGACAGCCCGTACTTGATCTCCGGGTCTTCCACGCTGTGGCCGCCGCAGAGCACCGCGCCCGCTTCCTCGATCTTGGAGAGCCCGCCCCTGAGGATGGCCGCGAGGATCTCCGGGGCCATGCTGTGCGCCGGGAAACAGCACACGTTCATGGCCGTGTAGGGCTCGCCGCCAATGGCGTACACGTCGGAAAGGGCGTTGGCCGCCGCTATCTGCCCGAAGCGGAACGGGTCGTCCACCACCGGCGTCAGGAAATCGACGGTCTGCACCAGGGCCATGCCGGGTGGAAAGCGCACCACTACAGCGTCCTCGCCACCGCCGCGCGGTCCCGAGAGAATACGGTCGTCCTGGCCTGTCACCAGGCCGGAGAGAATCCGCTCCAGGTCCCCTGGAGCCACTTTGGCGGCTCAACCAGCGGCGCGCACACCCTGGGTGAGACGGACCTTCTGTGGAGCGGAAGTGGGTGGGATATGAGTATCCATGCCGGAAAGATAGCAGAGCGGGCACGTCGAGCCAAGGGAAAATGTTTGCGCGGGGCATAAGCGCAAGGGACGAAGCCGCCGATAAGCAGAAGAGGCATGCTTGCTGCATCAGATGAACGAGGAACACCCCAACACGGGAGGTCGCATGATCCGACATTGTTGCGCCGCCTGCGGACGCCCCATCAACCGCACGGACAGCTTCTTTGAGCCCTCTGACGGAACCCTGTGCCAGCACTGCCTGGCGCAAGCTGCGCACGGCAAAAAATGCAGCGTGACGGACGTGCGCGCGCCGCTGCCGCCGGGCTGGGCGATTTTGCCCCCGCTGACCCAGCACCCGCCGCGCTGAAGGGCGGGCGCGTTCTAGCGCCTGCGCACGCCCAAGGCTATGCCGCACAGGGTTGCGGCCACCCCGCACAGCTCCGCCACGCCCGCCGGGCGGGAAAAGAACGTCAGGTCCCACACATAGGCCAGCGCGGGTTGCAGCAGCAGCACAAGCCCCGCCAGGGAGACGCGCGTCTCGCGCAGGCCCCGGCTTATGAGCGCCCAGCCCACAAGCTGCGAGGTCAGGCCATAGGCTGCCATGAGCAGCAGCGGCATGCCCAGGCCCAGGGCCAGGCTTTCCCCGCGCAAAAGCAGCACCGGAAAGAGCAGCGCCGCCGTCATCAGCGAGTTCACGGTCATCACCGCGAGCTGCGAGCCCTCGCCGCAGAGCAGCATGCTGCGCCCCAGGCACAGAATGAACCCGCCGTAGAAGAGGCCGGTCATGAGGCCGAACAAAACGCCCAGCCGGTAGTCCGCACCCGCCTGCCCCCAGGCCGGTGCGACAATGGCGAAAAGCCCGCCCAGGGCCAGCATCAGGCCGAGCAGGAACCGCAGGCCCGGCTTCTCCTTCAAAAACAGGATGCCCCACAACGCCAGCACGAACACTTGCAGGTTGCCGAACAGCGTGGCCAGCCCGGGGCCGATGTAGAGAATGGAGAGGTGCCAGGAGACGAGGTCCGCGGCGAAGAACAGCGCGCACGCCAGGGACCACGCGTAGCCGCTGCGCGGCATGGCCGCAACGCGTGAGCTCGGCTCCCGGCTCAGGCGCGTGGCCAGATACAGCCCCGCCCCGCCGATGAGCACCCGGTAGAACGCG
>Ga0209800_10002283_pt1 | contig 17238 bp, 14 predicted proteins | sample Higcelweek8metaG_FD_187174 | JGI IMG/M metagenome (GOLD analysis project Ga0209800, IMG submission 187174) | Freshwater pond sediment microbial communities from the University of Edinburgh, under environmental carbon perturbations - High... | ecosystem: Environmental > Aquatic > Freshwater >...
TCTTCGAACAACTTTGCTATGCTTGCATTTACCGTAATACAGTTCTTAAGTTTTGGGACAATTGCTTTTTCAATCCATTTCCATATCCGCTGCACTTTTGGCCTGTCGACAAGTTCAGGTGTGGCAGTAAAGTATTCGTGGCTATCATAAACAATTGGAATTTGTTTAATCTTGTGAACCATGTAATTAGGTAAAAGGGTATCGAGGTCGTTGCTCACCAGCAGATCAGTAGGCCTCGAAAGCAGGAGAAAGAAAAGCCGGATATTGTATTCGGCATAAAAAAGCGGTCCTTTTTCCCACAACAGCCTCATGCGTATGGTTTCGTATGTGCGTTCAGGCATGGCCGGACTGTCGTATTTTCTTCGGCCAACCATTATAACTTCAAAACCAAGATTTACAAGTACATCGGCAGTACGGGCAATACGCTGGTCGGTAACCAGGTCGTTGATCACTGAAATAATAACTCTTTTCTTTTTCATTGTGTTGTTTGCAGTGCGAAAGTAAAGTTTTCGGACGAATTTTTAATAAACTTGCCTTTTATTGGAATGGTTAATTTAATTTTGCAAAAAATCGATGTAGCAGGCCTGTTTGAGGATAAACCGGGTTAAAATTTCAATTGGATATTTTATAGCTCTGATTTTCAAAAAGATAAAAACAGTTTATGCCGCAATATTCAGATGTCCGTGAGGATGTATCGTTACGCAAATTCAATACCTTTCATATTAATGTAAGTGCCCGGTATTTTGCCGAAATCAACCGATTTGAACAACTTCAGGAATTAATCACTTCTGGAATGCTCCTCGAAAATCCAGTGCTGATCCTTGGTGGCGGTAGCAATTTACTCTTTACAGGAAATGTAAAAGGAATTGTTGTACATATTGGGAATAAAGGGATTGAAGTTATCGAGCGCAACGAAGATTCTGTTCTTGTAAAAGTTGAAGCCGGCGAAAACTGGCACGATTTTGTGACTTTTTGTGTTGCAAATGGTTTTGGCGGCCTCGAAAACCTTTCGCTTATTCCCGGAAATGTCGGCAGTTGTCCTATTCAGAATATTGGTGCTTATGGTGTTGAGGTAAAAGACTGTTTTCACTCACTCGAAGCCGTTGATATTAAAACCGGCGAACTTAAAGTATACAGCCGCGAGGAGTGTAAATTTGGTTACCGCGACAGTATTTTTAAAAACGAGCTGAAAGGGAAAGTTGTTATCTGGACAGTTACTTTCAGGCTGAGTCTCAATCCTGTTATCCATATCGAATATGGAGCTATCAAGCAGGAATTATCAGCCACAGGCATCGAAAATCCTTCAATTGCAGATGTGAGCAAAGCAGTGTGTGCAATCAGACAAAGTAAACTCCCTGATCCTGAATTGCTTGGTAATGCAGGTAGCTTTTTTAAAAATCCGACTGTAGATTTACAATTTGCTGAAAAACTGAAAGAATCATTCCCAAACCTGGTTTCCTATCCGCAAGGCGAAAACAAGGTTAAACTTGCAGCTGGCTGGCTTATAGAGCAATGTGGCTGGAAAGGGTTCCGCGATGGGTATGCCGGAGTGCACGAAAACCAGGCTCTTGTTCTGGTAAATTACGGAAATGCCACAGGCGCCGATTTGCTTACGCTGGCGCATAAAATTCAGAATTCAGTTTATTTGCGTTTTGGCGTAAAACTGGAAATGGAAGTGAATGTGATTTGAGATTTACGGTTTGAAATAAATATTACTTTATAGTTTACTCCAAAGTTTTTTCTACACATTTCCACAGGCTTTCCGCCGTTCGTTCCCAGGAAAATTGCTCCCGTTGTTTTCTTCCTTCAGCAATCAGTTTTTCCCTGAATGCTGCATCTGATGCCACTTTTTGCATGGCATCAGCAATGGAAGTAATCGAAAACGGATCGATTAAGACGGCTGCATTTCCGGCTACTTCGGGCATGGATGTTAAGTTAGAGGTAATAACCGGTGTGTCGCAATGAAACGCCTCCAGGATCGGAATCCCAAATCCTTCGAAATAGGAAACATACGTCAGCGCCAAAGCCGAAGCCATTAGCGCCACAAGTTCATTATCTGTTACACGGCCTGTAAAAATAACTTCTTCATGGTGTTCCATTCCTTCATAGGCAAGCCGGATTTCGTCGGTCCACCACATCCGGGCTCCGGCCAGGACAAGTTTAATTCCTTTAGTATCAGTTTTCTTAAACTGATCGAACGCTTTAAAAAGGTTCACCAGGTTTTTACGTGGATGCAGGGTTCCGATAAAGAAAAAGTATTCGTTTCCGTGCGAAAATTTTAGTTTGGTAGCTTCTTTATCGCTTGCCTGCAGCGGTTTAAAAATGCTACCGGCTCCATTATAAACTACATCAATTTTATCAGAATCAATGTGATACGTATTGGTTATATCCGTTTTTGAATATTCCGAAACGGTTGCTATGCGCGAAGCTTTGCGGGCAAACCGGGGAAACATGTTCGAGTAATATTTCCTAACCAGAAAAGGAATATCTTCGGGGAAATGCTCAAAATTGAGATCATGAATCACGCCCACGGATTTAACTTTTGTTGTTAAGGACAAAAATCCATCGGGCGAAAGAAATACATCGGGTTTACTCTGAATAAAGTGAAATGGCAGGGATGCTTCGAACCAGGCGAGAAAAAGGAAAGGATGCCTTGCAGGTGGCTGCAATACAACCGGTTTTATATTCGGGTTATATATAAACTGTTCGTCCGGTTTCCTGTCGAAGTAAAAGATAAACTCGTGTTCAGGATGGTTCGTGGTAATAATTCGCAGGGTTTCATCAGCGAAACGTCCGATGCCATCGAGCCTTCCTGGAATTAGTAATCGTGTATTTACAGCTATTTTCAATCGGGTAATTTTAAAGTCCGCCTTTTAACTCAAAGTAATTACGCAAACCTATGAAATTAATTGCAACTCTCCGGTATTTTCCTTCCTGCTCTTTGATTTTTGTGATCTGGTAGGTTCAACTTTCTTGTAATAATTTAAATAGTCGTACTTTTGACCGCAAATAGAGTTTGTGAATGAAAACACTGGTAAAATTTGTACTACAGAAGATTCTTGGGTTTAAAAATTATCTCTTTATATTTTCTCTTTACGTTGTTGCTACACTGAAACATAACCGCAAAGAAGGCGATTTTCTTCATTTTGTTGGTTTATTGCCTGATAATTCGACGGTTTTGGATATTGGTGCTAACATTGGCGTTATGTCAGTACACCTGGCCCGTAAACTTCCCGCTTCCGAAATATTTTCGTTCGAACCTGTCCCAGATAACCTTTATACACTTCGCAGGCTGATCCGGTATTTTAAACTTCCAAATGTTAAAATTTTTGATTTCGCACTTGGGAACTACAATGGAACTGCCGAAATTATTCTGCCTGAACTTAATCACGTAAAATTTCATGGTCTGAGCCATATTAAAGATGTTGAAGGTTCCGAAGGCGATCAGGGTTTCAGGTATGTTGTCCCGATTCATAAACTTGATACTATTGCTGATATGCAGGTTTTGACTAAACCACTCAGCGGAATAAAGATTGATGTTGAAAATTATGAGTATAATGTTTTAGAAGGTGCCAAAGGATTGATTATCAAATATAAACCTGTTGTTTATGCCGAGTTGTGGGAAAATCATAACCGAACAAAATGTTTGCAGTTAATGGAAGAAATAGGGTACAAAACTTTTATTCTGCAAAAAGGTAATTTGGTTATATTTGACCGCGATAAACATCACACGCAAAATTTCTTTTTCAAGCCCGTCGCCTGAAAATCGGCATTAACGTATGAAACGTAAATTTATAACCAATCTTGGTTTTCTGCTCTTTCTGAATTTACTGGTGAAGCCATTCTGGATTTTTGGCATCGACCGTACGGTTCAGAATATGGTTGATCCGGGCGAATATGGTTTTTATTTTACGGTGCTCAATTTTACATTTCTTTTCAATATTCTTCTTGATTTTGGCATTACCAGTTTCAATAATAGAAACATAGCCCAGAACAATCAACTTTTAAACAAACACTTTTCGGGCATTACGCTGCTGCGGTTTTTACTCGCGGCCATTTATTTTGTGGTTATTTTTATTGTTGCAGCAATAATTGGTTACGATCCGCGGCATATGTATTTTCTTGCTTTTTTAGGATTCAACCAGTTCCTGGTTTCATTTATTCTTTACCTGCGATCGAATATCTCGGGTTTGCTTTTGTTCAGGATCGATAGTGCCATTTCTGTGCTCGACCGACTGTTAATGATCCTTTTCTGCAGCATACTGTTATGGGGCGATTTTATTACCGAGCCTTTCCGCATTATATGGTTTGTTTATGCCCAAACGCTTGCTTATCTGATAACAGCATTTATTGCATTGCTTATTGTTATTAAGAAAGCGGCTTTTAAAAGATTACACTGGAATACTTCTTTTTTCCTGATGATCATCAAGCAAAGTTTCCCTTTTGCATTGCTGGTTTTGCTGATGTCATTTTACAACCGAATCGATTCGGTTATGCTCGAACGTATGCTGCCTAAGGGAATTGGGACTTCACAGGTTGATATTTATGCCAAAGCCTATCGATTACTCGATGCAGTTAATATGATAGCATATTTGTTTGCGGTATTGCTAATTCCGATTTTTGCAAAACTGTTAAAAGATAAAAAACCGGTCGAAGGAATGGTAAAACTTTCGTTTACCATTATTTTTACCATTTCTATGATCATTGCAACGGGTTCTTCTTTTTACAGTAAGGAGATTATGGAATTGCTTTATATTGGTCAGATACAGGAAGCTCATCAGGTATTTGTTTTTCTGATAATCGGATTTATTCCAATTTCGGCAACATATATATTCGGAACATTACTTACTGCAAACGGCAGCTTAAAAGCCCTCAATATCATGGCTTTAACCGGAATGGTGTTAAATATCACCCTAAACTACATTCTTATTCCCCGGTTTCTTGCTGTAGGTTCGGCATATGCAAGCCTGGCTACTCAGTTTGTTACCGCCATCATTCAGATTACAATTGCTCAACAGATATTCAGGTTCGATATTAACTGGAAGTATATTATCACTCTCGTCTTATTTGCCGCAGGAGTGATAGTTTTAAACCTGGTTTCGGGTTACATCGGTTTAGATTGGCGTTTAGCACTTGTGATTGCCGGTACCGCTTCGGTAATATGGGCTTTTGCACTTAAATTGTTAAGTGTTGGAGGATTCCTGCGGTTGTTGCGTAATGAGTAACATCCTGCTCTTCTAATAGTAGTTTATACTGAATAGGATTGGTTAAATGAATTAGCCAGTTTTTATCAAGTAACTTATTGTACAGGTTGCTTTTTATCTATATTTCAATACCTTTGCAAGTCAAAATCCGGAGGATTATCTTATGTTGAATAACTCCACGAACAGTTATACTGATTCATTTAAAGTTGCATTTTTTCTTTACAAATGGCGTAAAACGCTGATTATCCTTGGCGTTGCCGCTGCAGTGCTGTCGGCCGTATTTTCCTCATCGCTTTTTATCACGCCGCTTTACAAGTCAACGGTAGTGATGTATCCTACATCAAGCAATTCAATTTCGAAGTCGTTGCTTAACGAAAATGCAATTGCCAAACAGGATATACTCGAATTTGGTGAAGATCAGCAGACAGAGCAAATGCTGCAGATACTTGGTTCGAACCGGATCAGGGATAAAGTTATCAGTAAGTTTAAATTAGGTGCTCATTATGGTATTAAACCAGGTTCGAAATATGAGCAAACACGTCTTTACAATCGCTTCGAATCGCAGGTTTCCTTTAAGCGTACCGAATATATGGCGGTAAAAATATCTGTTTTGGACAAAGATCCCCAGATGGCTGCCGATATTGCAAACGAAATTGCCGCTTTACTCGACTCGGTTAAAAATGACATGCAAAAAGAAAGGGCTATACAAGGTTTTCGCATCGTGGAAGCTGAATACCTTTCGATGCAGCAGCATGTAAAGGAAATGGAAGATTCGTTGACCCAACTCAGGAAATTAGGCGTTCACGATTATGAATCACAAGCTGAAATGATGAATCAACAGCTTGCCATGGAAATAGCCAAAGGCAATACACGCGGTATCAACGCCCTCGAACAGAAACTGGAAACGCTTGCCACTTATGGCGGCCCTTATGTTTCGATACGTGATGCGCTTGAGCATGAAAAGAAGCAGTTAAGTTACATCAAGGCAAGGTATGATGAAGCGAAAATAGATGCTTATCAGGATATCCCGCAGAAATTTATCGTTGAAAATGCTTATAAATCCGAAAGGAAAGCATATCCGATTATGTGGATAATTGTCATACTCTCAGTTATAGGTACATTACTGGCCGGAATGCTTCTGATTTTTGTTGTGGAAAGAAGCCCGGATTTTTTACAAAAGTTAAAACAAACGTATAGCTGAATAATAAGTCCTCCACCACCCAAAGAGAATTCATTACATTTTAAAAGAAAAATTAGTACAAAACATACAAATCACCAGAACCTGATGGATAACTTTTTTAACAATACCAACCTGCTGCGAATCGTTGTTAAGTGGAAATGGCATCTTATCATTCTTGCTGTAGTTTCAGCATTGGTGTCGTTGCTTGTTTCCAGCCCGCTGTTTATGAAGCCCCGCTTTAAGTCGGTAGCATATATATACCCGTCGAACGTAATGCCATACTCTGACGAAAGTGAAACCGAGCAAATGCTTCAATGGATCAACTCAAGGGATGTACGCGACAGTGTGATGAAAAAATTCGATCTGGCAACACATTATGGCATTAAGCCTACAGAGAAATACCATGCTTCCACGCTTGAGTATATGTACAATAAAAATGTAAGCATATCCAAAACCCAATATGAAAGCGTTGAAGTAAGCGTTACGGATATTGATCCGGTGATGGCCAGAGATATAGCTCAGGCAATACTTTATTTTACAGATAAAAAAATAGGAGCAACTCATCAGGTTAAATATACTGAAGTTGTTGTGGCGATGGAAAAGATGCTGAATATCAAACGCGCTGAAATTGATTCTCTTAAGAGTTTATACCGCGAAATTGCATCAACCTATGGTGTTTATGATGTGTTAGGTCAGAGTCAGGAAATTACCCGCGGCGAGTTGCGCACGGTTGCCGGTGGCGGCGGAAGCATCAATACACGTGAAGTTGAGAAACTTAAACAAGGTATGATGGAAAAAAGCGGTGATTTGTTATACCTCTCAAACCGTATTGAAGATATGGCAAATGAATACAGCGAAATCATGCTGAAATATGATGTTGCGCGCTTCGATATTGATAAAAACTTCACATTTGTTAATATAGTTACACCACCCCAAATCGCCGATAAAAAATCGTATCCTAAAAAATTGTTTGTGATGTTTTACTTTGTGGCCGGTACACTCCTTTTCAGTTTACTTGCTATCGCTTTTCTCGAAAGGCAAAGAAATCCCTCATCCGACATAAGCAACAGTTAATCGGTATCCCCTTGACTGAAAAATTCAAAATAGCAATTGTTTACCTTATTACAGCAATATTCGTATTGCTGAATACATATTTGGTATATAAAGAGATATATTTTGGGATTCTCATTCCCATTGCATGTATCATGCTTATTCTTTATATTTTTAGTCTCGAAAAAATACTTTTGCTTGCCGTTTTTGCCACTCCTTTGGCCGTTGATATCGGCGATTATGATATGGGTGTGAGTATTTCGGTACCAAGCGAACCTTTGCTAATTGGCATACTCTTCTTTTTTATTCTTAAAATATTGCTCGAAGGGGGAGTTGAGAGGCGTATCGTCAGGCATCCGGTTACATTAGCAGTAATTTTTAATCTCGGTTGGCTTCTTATTACTTCCATTACATCTGATATTCCTGTTGTTTCATTCAAATTTCTGCTTTCCCGCCTGTGGTTTATTATTCCTATTTATTTTGGCGGGTTAATGATGTTCAGGGTTAAAACCAATATCAGGCTTTTCATCTGGGCCTATGTATCGGCATTGATTGTCGTTATTTTCTATACAACGTATGTTCACATGGGTTACAGTTTCAGCGAAAAAGCCGGTCACTGGGTTATGTACCCGTTTTATAACGACCATACAGCTTATGGTGTTATCCTGGCGCTTTTTCTGCCTGTAATGATTGGTTTGTCTGTGGATAAAGCGGTTTCGCGAAACCAGCGGATATTTGCAATCGTTTCGGTAGTAATTCTGCTTATTGCCCTTTATTTGTCGTATAGCCGTGCCGCCTGGGTAAGTGTCGGGTTTGCGGTTGGTGTTTTGATACTTGTTAAAATGAGGATCAAATTCCGATGGATTTTAATGACTGTTGCCGGAGTTTTAGCGATATTTTTCACTTTCAAATTCGAAATACTCGATAAACTCGAAAAGAACAAGCAGGATGCTTCAGCTAATTTTATTGAGCATGTTCAGTCTATTTCAAATATATCATCCGACGCATCAAATCTCGAACGTATAAATCGCTGGCAGGCAGCGCTGCGTATGTTTAACGAAAGACCACTTGTAGGTTGGGGCCCCGGAACATACCAGTTCGAGTATGCTCCATTCCAGCGTTCGAAGGAAAAAACTATTATCAGTACCAATTTAGGCGACCTCGGGAATGCACATAGCGAATACATTGGCCCCCTCGCCGAATCGGGATTACCCGGACTGCTGAGTGTATTGCTTATTTTAATTACCGTTATTTATACAGGCCTGAATGTATACAAAAAAGCAGCATCTCCTCAGTCGCGGTTGTTAGCCTTGTCGGCAACACTGGGTTTGATAACCTATTTTGTACATGGTATAATGAATAATTTTCTTAATACTGACAAGGCCAGTGTTCCTTTCTGGGGACTGGTGGCAATTATTGTTGCACTCGATCTTTATTATAATTCCGCAGAGGAAGAAACCAAATCCTGATTTTTATGGCAAAAAAAATACCCCCTGTTTTCACAGAGGGTTATTTTGTAGTTAGTTAAAACCAGCGTTAAAACTTCTATTTTAATTTGTGATACAAAGCTGGTAACTTGCGAAGCATTACCAGTTCTTTCCATTTTGTACGGGCTTCAACGGCGGGACTACCGAAATAAGTAACACCGCCGGGAAGTGATTTATCAACAGCAGAAGTAGCAAGTATAACCGCTCCTTTTCCAATAACCAGGTCTTTGTTAATTGCGACTTTTGCCCATATTATCACATCATCTTCAATCCGGGTTACACCGGCAATAGCTGTGTGAGATCCAATAAGGCAGTTTGAGCCAATAAAAGTATCGTGACCTACCTGCACATGATTATCGAATTTTGTGCCTTCTCCGATGGTTGTATCGCCTGAAACGCCTTTATCAATCGAACACAAAGCTCCTATTTCGACATTGTTATGAATAACAACTCTTCCACACGACTCAAGTTTGCGGTATCCAGCCGGTTTCCGTTGAAAATAATAAGCATCAGCACCAAGTACACTGTTGGCGTGAATCACAACATTGTCGCCTATAACAGTATAATCATTAATGCTTACATTGGCATGAATAATACAGTTTTTACCTATCTGCACATGATTACCCACAAAGGCACCTGGCTGAATTACAGTACCTTCGCCTATGAATGCTGAAGGGCTTACCGAAGCGGTTGACGCAACAAAAGGCCTGAATTTCCTCACCAGCGCGGTATATGCAGCAAAAGGATCATCATGAAACAGTAATGCTTTGCCGTCAGGACAATCAACTTCCTGATTTATAAGTATTACACTGGCTTTTGACGAAAGTGCTTTTGTGTAATATTTGGGATGATCAACAAAAGTGAGATCGCCTTGAGCCACCATGTGTATTTCATTTATGCCCGAAACCGGGAAAGTAGATTCGCCACAATATGTAGCTCCGATCAGAATGGCTAATTCCTGAAGTGATATTGGTGAAGGGAATTTCATGAATAATGAATATCAAGTATTTTAACTGTAAACATGAAATGGAATACCGTTTCTTATTTTACTCTTTCGAAATAACTGTTATCGCGTGTATCGATACGGATTTTAGTGCCTTCTTCGATAAAAAGAGGAACCTGAACTATCGCACCTGTTTCAAGGGTAGCTTTTTTTAATGTATTGGAAGCAGTATCGCCGCGGAAACCAGGTTCAGTGTAAGTAACTTCAAGTTCAACAAAGGCAGGCAATTCACAGGTTAAAGGTGTTTCCGTATCAGCATGAATCATCATTTCGACCAACTGTCCTTCTTTCATAAACTGAAAACCATCTATCATTTCTTCTGAAATCGAAATTTGCTCGAAATTTTCAGTATTCATGAAATTGTAACCATTTTCGTCTTTATAAAGAAACTGGTATGGACGGCGTTCAACCCGGGCAACATCAATAGGTGCGCCGGCAGTGAATGTATTTGGGATAACCTTTCCGGTTTTCAGGTTTTTGAGTTTTGTACGGACAAAAGCAGGGCCTTTGCCTGGTTTTACATGCTGAAACTCAACAATTTTGAAGAGATCACCATTAAATTCAATGCAAAGTCCATTGCGAAATTCAGAGGTAGTGGCCATAATTGTGATTGGTGTGTATATAAGACTTTATTAAAATGGGTGCAAAAGTACACATTTTCCTGATACAGTTACAATTCGGGTGCTTATTTGGAATTGCGAACAGCAAAGGCTTCATTCAGAAATCAGATTATGCTGTCTGACCTTTTATTAAAATATTGCCCGATCTTTTATAGATTAAACACAATATTATTTTCCACTCACTTGTTTCACTTTGCCATTATTTTTGTAATCATCAATTACAATGGCTTGTGAGCAAAAATCGTGTTCATCGCTTTGTGAGTTGGAACAAACAATGATAATCCGGTCGTGGCTGTGTTCAGCAACCAGGGTGCGATACCATTCAATTGCTTTCTTGTCGAGATTAGCTGCTGGTTCATCGAGCAAAACAACATCTGACTCCGAAAGCAAAGCGATTACAAGCCGCACACGCTGTTTCATGCCGGATGAAAAATACTTGATAGGCTTATTGTGGTTACGCGCCAAACCTGTAATTTCAATAACATCATTAACGCTTAAGCCATTGCGGAAATCACGGAAACGATGATGAAAGGTGAGCATTTCTTCAAGTGTAAATTCCTCAATAAGTTCAAGATAAGGGCCGCTGTATGTTACATGCCTGAAAAAATCTTCAACGGCAATAGCCTTTTTGTCTTTGCTGTAACTTATTGTTCCTTCCGAAGGATGCAGGTGTCCCGAAATAATCTGAAGCAATGTTGATTTCCCTGAACCGTTCGATCCGAGAATGGCATAAGCATTTCCTGATGTGAATTCAAAATTCACATCACGGAAAATCCACTCGTAATTGAATTTTCTGCTTATTTTACTCAGGGAAATTTGCATGGAAAAATGGTTCAGGGATAATAATGGTATCAATGCGCGGGGAAAGGAGAAATTATTCTCTTCCTTTCGAATATCCTTTCATGATACCTCTTGTTGAGCGACTGATAAACGAAAGAATTTCGTCGCGCTCAACCGTTGGGTGCATGGTGGTTTCTACAATTTCGACCGCACGGCTTACATTGTAACCACTCAGGAAAATGATACGGTAGATATCCTGAATTTCATTGATTTTTTCGTTTGAGAAACCGCGTCTGCGCAAACCAACCGAGTTGATCCCCACATACGAAACCGGTTCACGGGCAGCTTTGGTAAATGGAGGCACATCTTTGCGGATAAGCGAACCTCCCGAAATCATGGTATGCTGACCAATTGTAACAAACTGATGCACTGCGGATAAACCTCCGATAATTGCATAATCTTCAACAGTAATATGTCCGGCCAGAGCAACTGAATTTGCAAGTATGCAATTATTTCCAACAATGCAATCGTGGGCAATGTGAGCATAAGCCATTATAAGGCAGTTGTTTCCGATCACTGTTTCCATATTGGCTTTGGTACCACGGTTAACAGTTACAAATTCTCTGATGGTTGTATTATCGCCAATCCTGACAATGGAATCCTCACCTGCATATTTCAAATCCTGAGGTACAGCAGCTATAACAGCACCCGGGAAAATACGGCAGTTTTTACCAATCCGAGCTCCTTCCATAATGGTAACACTGGAACCAATCCATGTACCTTCACCGATTTCGACATTTTTTTCGATGTTCACAAACGGTTCAATTACCACATTTTTGGCAACGTTAGCCTGGGGATGAACATATGCTAGTGGCTGATTCATAACAGTTTAAGTTTCTATTGATAAATTATTTCTTCCTGACAATCTGAGCCATGAGTTCAGCTTCGGTTACAATTTTATTTCCTACCCATGCTGTTCCGCGCATATGGCAAATTCCACGACGGATTGGTGTAATCATTTCGAGAGCGAAAACCAGTGTGTCGCCGGGAACAACACGCTGCCTGAATTTTACGGATTCCATTTTAAGGAAATATGTAATGTAGTTCTCCGGATCAGGAAGAGAATGCAGAACAAAAATCCCTCCGGTTTGAGCCATGGCTTCAACCTGAAGTACGCCCGGCATTACAGGCTCATCAGGGAAATGGCCAACAAAAAAGGCTTCGTTCATCGTTACATTTTTCACGCCAATAACCTGTTTGTCATTTATTTCCATGATCTTATCGATGAGGAGAAACGGCGGGCGATGAGGCAATATCCTTTTGATATCATTAATATCGTAAACAGGTTTACTGTTTAGGTCAACATTCGGGCCTTTCGGACTATTCTTGATATGCTCCCGGATAAGTTTGGCAAAATTGGTGTTTACCAGGTGCCCGGGGCGGGTTGCAATAATATGTCCTTTAAGCGGCATTCCAACAAGCGCCAGGTCGCCGATTACATCAAGAAGTTTGTGCCTTGCCGGTTCGTTGTGAAAGCGTAATTCCAGATTATTCAGAATACCTTCTTTCAAAACCGTGATTTTTGGTTTGTTGAAGTGTTTGGCAAGACTATCGAGTTCAGCTTCGCTAAGCAAACGTTCAACAAAAACAATGGCGTTGCTTACATCACCACCTTTGATAAGATTATTATTAATGAGGTATTCAAGATCATGCAGAAAAACAAAAGTTCGGCAATCAGCGATTTCGTTTCTGAAATCTTCAATATCGGCGATAGATGCATATTGGGTTCCGAGAATTCGGGTCTCAAAATCAATCATTACCGAAAGACGGAAGTTGTCGTCGGGAACGAGAACCATTTCACTTTTACGTTTTGCATCCGTAAGCGTTAGTGTGCTTCTGAATTCGAAATACTCGCGGGTGGCATCAAGTTCAACTATTCCGGCGGTATCAAGAGCTGCCACGAAAAAGCGCGCGCTTCCATCCATGATCGGCATTTCCTCATTATCTACCTCTACCAGTATGTTATCGATGCCAAGACCTGCAACCGAAGCCATAACATGTTCAATGGTTACAAGCCGCACACCCTGAAATTCGAGTGTTGTTCCGCGCGAAGTGTCAACCACATAATCAGCGATGGCATCAATAACCGGTTTGTTTTCGATATCGATCCTGCAAAATTTTATTCCGTGGTCGGCCGGTGCTGGTTTAAAAGTTAAGGTAACCTGTTTTCCTGTATGTAAACCGGAGCCTTTTATTGTAACGGGCTCCTTGATAGTACGTTGTTTGTCAAACATAATTGAGTGTAAGTAAACTTGTAAGTTTTAAATATTTTTCTCAGCGCCTGCGTTTTCGGCTTGCAACTGTTTGATGGTTTTTTCGAGATCGCCGATCCTGTAATACAATTTATCGAGATTGTTGAAAATAGCGATAATCCTTCGAAATCTGCTGATTTCGATTGCCGGTGCTCCAAGCAATATGCTTCCCGGTTTAGAAACTCCGCTTGCCAAACCTGCCTGTGCTCCGATTTTTACATCGTCGGCAATAACAATGTGTCCGGCTAAACCAACCTGACCGCCTAACATGCAGTTCTTTCCTACTTTGGTTGATCCTGCAATTCCGGTTTGCGCTGCTATTACTGTGTTTTCGCCAATTTCGACATTGTGACCCACTTGTATCAGGTTATCGAGTTTAACACCTTTGCGGACGATTGTGGATCCGAGTGTAGCACGATCAATTGTAGTATTGGCGCCAATTTCTACATTATCTTCGATAATTACATTACCGATCTGGGCAACTTTTTTATAATTGTTGTCACTTTGAGGCGCAAAACCGAACCCGTCGGCCCCAATTACTGAACCGCCATGAATTGTACATTCATTGCCAATAGTGCAATCGTAATAAATTATTACTCCCGGATTTATTGTAGTTCCTGAACCAATGCGTACATTTTCGCCGATAAATGAATGCGGAAATATTTTAACATCGTCGCCGATAACAACATTATCACTGATAACAACAAAATCGCCTATATATGCATTGTTGCCTATTTTGGCTGATTTTGCAATGGACGATAAAGATGAAGTTCCGGTTTTACCTTTTCGCATCTTGTCGTAAATCTCCAAAAGGTTGGCGAAAGCCGTGTACGGATCGTTAACGCGGATAAGCGTACATGTAAGCGGCTGTTCCGCTTCAAATTCGCTTTGCACCAGTACTATTGACGATCGTGTGTTGTAGATGTACGGGTAGTATTTCGGATTTGCCAGAAAACTCAAAGCCTCGGGTTCGCCATCTTCGATCCTTGCTAATCGGTTAACTTTCACATCAGGGTTTCCGTCGATAGTGCCGCCCACCAGGCCAGCGATTTCTTTTGCAGTAAATTCCATCAGGATCAAATAATGTTAATTCCGGTTGATTAAAAAAGTTTGCAAATATAGATATATTTATTTACAAAGGGACTCACATGTTTATAACATCCATTTGATCAGGCGTGTCAGAGGTCTGCCCACTTAGGAAAGTAAGTGAAATACTTTGAAACAGTTTTGTTGTAAACAGCAATATTGAGCTGTTCCGAAAGGCCCGAAATGTCCCAACGCTCACCTTTTTTATCTACAATAGTAATCCGGTCGCTGCCCGGATCGTAAGCGCTGTTTGATATTTCGCCCTGCCCGATAAAATACTTGTACTCCTCACCATTCAAATTAAGCCTTTCGATAATTCTGTTTTTTATTTGAGCCGTTTTTTCTTCAGTAAAAGGCTCAGTATTTATAACAACTCTGAAAAGTTTTCTGTTCATCAGCGATTTGCATAATAAACCAAGTATAGGATCACTGTCGTCCGACCATTCTTTTACAGCATGATGAATATCGTAATCATCAAGCGCTGCAAATTTTAGTAAAATATCGGGTGAAGCATTAAACTGTTCCTTACTTACTTGCCGGGCAAGGAAATACTTCAATGCTGATGAGCATGGCAATTCCCTGCCATTTCTCACCAGTTCCCGGGCTCGGTTTAATATGCTGATAAGCATATATTCGACAGCAAGAACCGTTTTATGGTAGTAAACCTGCCAGTACATCAATCGACGTGCGACAATAAATTTCTCAATCGAATAAATTCCTTTTAACTCAACCGCCAGTTCGTCATCGTCAACAGTCAGCATCTTCAGAATACGCTCGGTGCTTATAACTCCCTCATTTACACCGGTGTAAAAGCTGTCGCGCATCAAATAGTCGAGACGGTCCATATCTAGCTGCCCCGAAACCAGCTGATGTAAAAACTTTCGCGGATACTTGTTTTCGAAAATTGCAATGGCAACATCCAGTTTTTGGTTGAATTCAATATTCAGCTGTTTCATGAACATTGAAGTGATTTCTTCGTGCGATATTCCGGTAACGATATGATGTTCAAGCGCATGTGAAAATGGCCCGTGACCGATATCATGAAGCAGTATAGCAAGAGTGGCTCCCTGGGCTTCTTCATTTGATATATGAAATCCTTTCGACCGCAAGGTTTCAATAGCCAGGCTCATGAGGTGCATAGCTCCGAGCGCATGATGAAAGCGGGTGTGCAAAGCACCGGGATAAACCATGGATGCATGGCCTAATTGCTCAATCCTGCGGAGACGCTGAAAAAACGGATGCTCAATTACATCAAATACCAGCTTGTCGGCTATGGTTATAAATCCATAAAGCGGGTCGTTTATTATTTTTCGTTTAAAGCCAGAAGCAGTTGTCACGCTATTTTGTTAAATTTGTATAAAAGACAGGTCAAATCAGGAATCCGGCACAATAAAAGCAGTGATCGCAGCATTAGTACTCCTGATCGGAAGGTTAGCCTGAACAGCTTGATGCTGTATGCGCAAAGATAACAAATGCCTTTACTGATTGTTATATAAACACATAATAAAATGAACATGGAAAACGGAATAATATTGTGGGCCGACGATGAAATTGATCTCCTGAAACCTCATATCATGTTTCTGAAGGACAAAGGGTATGAAGTACTGACCACTAATAATGGCGATGAGGCAATTGACCTTCTGAAAAGTCAAACCGTTGATATCGTTTTCCTCGACGAAAATATGCCGGGATTATCAGGCATTGAAACACTTTCGATTATTAAAGCCAGCTATCCGAATTTACCTGTAGTAATGATCACTAAAAGTGAAGAAGAGCATATTATGGAGGATGCAATAGGCGCAAGCATTTCCGATTATCTGATTAAACCTGTTAATCCCAAACAGATACTGCTCAGTGTTAAGAAAAACCTTGAAAATAAGCGCCTTGTAAGTGAAAAAACCACACATGCTTACCAACAGCAATTCCGTAATATCGGAATGGAAATAAGTAACCGGCTTGATTTTACTGAATGGACCGAAATTTATAAAAAACTGATTTACTGGGAGCTGGAGCTCGAAAAAGCTCAGGATCAGAGTATTGTAGATATTATGCGTTCGCAGAAAGTGGAAGCAAACCAGGTTTTTTGTAAATATGTTGAGCGGAATTACCTCGATTGGCTTAACGGCCGGACAGCCGAAAAACCGGTTCAATCGCATACACTCATTCGCGAAAAGGTGCTTCCGCTGATAAAGGAAAACAGTTCGATGTTTATGATACTGATCGATAACCTGCGTTACGATCAGTGGAAAATGCTTCAACCCATTTTTGAAGAATATTACAGGATTGAGCGCGATGAATTGTATTACAGCATTTTGCCTTCTACAACCCAGTATGCCCGTAATGCTTTGTTCTCGGGGCTTTTACCAAGCGAAATAGCCAAAAAGTATCCAAAATACTGGATTAATGAGGATGAAGAGGGTAGTAAAAATCAATTCGAAGGCGAGTTGTTGGGTGAAAACCTGAAGCGGTTTGGCTACGATATCAAATATTCGTACACCAAAATCCTGAATCTGAAT
>Ga0209800_10002287_pt1 | contig 17205 bp, 14 predicted proteins | sample Higcelweek8metaG_FD_187174 | JGI IMG/M metagenome (GOLD analysis project Ga0209800, IMG submission 187174) | Freshwater pond sediment microbial communities from the University of Edinburgh, under environmental carbon perturbations - High... | ecosystem: Environmental > Aquatic > Freshwater >...
CCACAGAGGTGTCAAGGGTGGTCTGAAGCATCTTCTCTGTCTGAGGAAATATTAGAGATTTTGGAGAGAGAACTGTATCTACCCCACCCATCTCTGGAAACTGATCTGCAAAGAGCTGTTTGAAAATATAACGATCGCTGTCTGCCGGACACGATCTGTTTCCAACACAACTCTTCTCATTTTCTGAATCACTCTCTTTTACAGGACCGAACAGCAGATATTTTCCCCTTGATTTATCAATTCCGCCGGTCCACTCTTTCTTCTCAATTTTTATGACTTTCATAATGCAGTGCCTTTATAAATAGAGGTGGATAGTTGACATTATTTAATGAAATCATTGGGATCATCAGGATTAAATGTGTCTAATGGAGGACGCTTGGTTATATCAAGCCCTGCTTCCCACCCGAAAAGTTCAAGAGCATCCTTATTGAGCTTTCTTGTAAACGCCCTTACATGAATATCCATTGGGCAGGCAGCTTCACATGCACCACAATCGGTGCAGCGTCCGGCACAGTGGAATGCTCTCAAGAGGTGAAATGTCTGTATATCTGTCCTGTTCTGTCCCTTCCCTACCCACTGAGGTCCTGACTCATCAACAAAACAGGTTGGGCAGTAACAGAGCGGACAGGCGTTTCTGCATGCATAACAGCGGATACAGCTTGTAAGCAGCTCCTGAAAATAGCCCCACTTTGCGCCCTTATCCATTGCCTCAATGGCCTTCACATCAGCAAATGGATCTTCAATCTTCTGCTCCTCAACAGGTTCTGCTGCCATTACATCGTATAGCACAGGGTTTCTGTGTGTGCATGTTGCACAGTTGTCACGAAGAGTGTCAGGGCTCTTCTTATCAACCATTCCTGAACATGGAACGCCGATGATATAGAGCTGATCCCTTGAGATCTTATTCTCAACAATATTGTTGACAATGTTTCTTGAGTCGCACCCTTTGGCAATGATGCCTATCTTCTCTTTTCTGCCTGTGATATAGTTGGCAAGGTTCAAGGTGCAGTGTCTGTCCCATATAAAGTTTTCAGTCTGCTCAGGAGTTTTTGCCATATAGGGTTTGGTGGTCATGGGCAGAGTACCTTTTGCAAAACCCACAACCATCTCAACCTTACCCTCTTTAAGTATATCTGAGGCAATATCCCTAATTTTCTGTGTTAAACTATCCATGTAAAAACCCCTTAATCTGTTTTCTTGACAAATTTATCAATGGGACCAAGAGCCTCAATAGTGTTTGCAACCTCTGTGGCAACTTTAGCAAATTTTCCTGCCTCAGCAGATGATATCCATGAAAACTGAAGCCGCTCTTTTTCCATGCCTATATGTTCAAAAAGGTTAGCCATGAGTGCAAATTTTCTTCGTGCATAATAATTACCCTCCAGGTAATGACATTCACCCGGATGTCAACCGGAAACCCATACACCATCTGCACCCTCTCTGAATGCGGAGAGTATGAATTTGGGCGTTACTCTGCCAGTGCATGGTATCCTTATCACACGAATGTTTTCAGGATACTGCATCCTGCTTACCCCTGCAAGATCAGCAGCACCATAACTGCACCAGTTGCAAAGAAAACTTATGACTTTCGTCTTTTTATCTTCAGACATATTTAAAATTTCTCCTTTTAACGCAGGGGAGGATGGATAATCACCCCTGCGACAAATATTTTTTAAGCAAGGCAGAACCCCATATAACAGCCATCTCCTGACGGCACAACGAAGCATGAAGGTTGTAGAGACGCAAGTTGTAGAGACGCAAGATTTTGCGTCTCTACGGGGTATCAACCAGTTTGTATCCTTGGACTTTCATATAACCTACATGGCAGATTGCTCTGCCACAACGAAATATGACAGTCCGTTGCTACCTTCAGGCAGCCTCTTCAGTAAGGGCAGATATCTGGGCAAGTATCTGATTAGTATCAAAACCCTTAAGATGCAGAGCGCCAGATCGGCATGATGCAACACATAGTCCACACCCCTTACAGAGCACAGGGTTGATCTGAGCCTTGCCCTGAAAACGACCTTCTGTGACAAATGAAGGTGCAGAGTATGGGCATACAGATACGCAGACCCCACAGGAGCTGCAAGCCATAGGATTTACCATGGCCACATTTCCGCTTGTCTTAATTGTCTGCCTTGCAAGCAGAGTGACTGCACGGGATGCAGCTGCCATTCCATGGGCAATGGCCTCATCAACTGGCTTTGGATAGTGTGCAAGTCCGCAGAGGAAGACCCCATCAGTTGCAAATTCAGAAGGACCAAGTTTTGCGTGTCTTTCAACAAAAAAACCATCCTCATTCAAGGGGACTTTGAAAAAGTTTGCAAGCTGTTCGTCTCTGTTTGGCACAATAGCAGATGCAAGAGTCAGAAGATCTGCCTCAATCTCCAACGGCATCTGAAGAACATGGTCAGTTACAGTTACAAGAACCTTCCCCTCTTTGAGAGTAACATCAGGTTTATTATCAAGGCTGTAGCGGATAAAGATAACCCCTGCCTCTCTTGCTCTCTGGTAATTATATTCCCTCTCTCCATAAGTTCTTATATCTCTGTAAAGAATATATACATCCATGTCAGGATTGATCCTCTTCAACTCAAGAGCATTATCAATTGAATGGGTGCAGCAGACCCTTGAGCAGTATGGGCGGTTCGGTTCTCTTGAGCCGACACACTGAATAAATACCGCAGATTTCATCTCTTTAAGACTCTGAACTCCCTTCTGCCCCTTATCAACAGGGTTGCTGTCAAGATTGATAAGCATTCTGTCAAGATCAAGACTTGTGATGATTCTCTCATCTTTACCATAACAGTACTCATCAGGTTTGAGTCCTGATGCACCTGTTGCAATAACAGCCACACCATGTTCAATTTCTGAGACCTTACCATTGCAGGAGAGTTTTGATTTGAAGTTACCCACAAATCCCTGAACATCTTCAAGGGATGTATTCAGATGCAGATGTATCTTGTCACTGCTCTCTATAGCCTGCTTTACTGCAAAGAGCTGCTTTTGAATATCTTCACCCTGAAAGGTGTGGTAAAGGTTGTTTGCCTGCCCACCAAGTTTTGAATCTTTTTCAATAAGATGAACTTCATAACCCTGGTCAGCAAGATTCTTTGCTGCTGTCAGTCCTGAGATTCCAGCACCTATAACCATTGCAGCCTGATGTACCTGAAGTTCAACCTCTTTTAACGGCTCCATGAGTGCAACCTTTGAAACAGCCATTCGCACAAGATCTTTTGCCTTCTGTGTGGCAAGTTGAGGGCTGTTTTTGTGAACCCATGAATCGTGGTTTCTTATGTTTGTCATCTCAAATAGATACTTGTTGAGACCGGCCTTGATAAGGGTCTCCTGAAACAGAGGTTCATGAGTCTTGGGGGTACACGCTGCAACAACAATGCGGTTGAGGTTATGCTCCTTGATGATCTTTGTCATTGAGTCCTGTGTATCCTGGGAGCATGAGTAGATATTGTTGGTAAAATATTCTACAAATGGAAGAGATGCAGCGTACTCACTTACAGCAGGCACATCAACAACACCGGCAATGTTTGAGCCGCATTTACAGATGAAAACACCTATTCTGGGTCTCTCTCCCACAATATTTATCTCAGGGATGACCTCAGGCTGTTTTGTCATGGTGTCTCTGGCAGCACTGAGCATAGCTCCTGCCCCTGCTGCTGCTGCACTTGAATCGACAACTGACTGAGGAATATCCTTTGGTCCCTGGAACGCACCTGAAACAAAAATGCCTTTACGGCTTGTCTCAACAGGAGAGAAGCTTGAAGTCTTTGCAAAGTTGCCAGCAGTCAGCTCAATGCCAAGTCTGTTTGCCATCACTACTGTTTCAGGAGCTATTTCAAGTCCTACAGAGAGGACTATCATGTCAAACATCTCTTTAACTATTTCACCGCCATCAGAGACATAGCGGACACTCAGATCATCAGAACCAGCTACTTCATCAATGGTGTGAACACGGCTTCTTACAAATCTGACACCAATCTCTTTGGCACGGTTATAATATCTCTCAAAATCTTTCCCATGAGTTCTCATATCCATATAGAATATGGTACATTCAAGGTCATCGCCAGCATGCTCCTTTGCAATCACCGCCTCCTTTAGAGCATACATGCAGCAGACAGAGGAGCAGTACTTGTTGTCGCATCTGTTCATATCTCTTGAGCCCACACACTGGAACCAGGCGATCTTTTTTGGCTCCCTGTGATCTGAGATCCTTGTCAGATGCCCGCCAGTCGGCCCTGAAGCTGAGAGTATCCTCTCAAACTCCATTGCAGTCATGACGTTGGGATGGTTTGCATACTGGTAGTTGTCAAAACCTGACGGATCAAAGGCTGTAAAGCCCGGAGCAAGTATGACAGCGCCTGTTTTAATGGTCTCTGTTGACGCTTTCTCAAGGTGGCTCTCAAGGGTCATGGCACCTGCACCACACGCCTTGACACACTCAAAGCACTCACAGCAGACCATGCAGTTAAGACATTTACCAGCCTCGGTAAGCGCCTGCTCCTCGGTAAACCCGAGTTCAACCTCATCAAAGCTGTTGATACGCCGATCCATGGGGATCCTTGCCATGGTCTGACGCTGAACTTTTCTGATCTTACGGGATATGGGGTTAAAGTTCTTCTGGGCATACTGGACAGGCTCTCTGCCATCTGCAAGATCCTCTCCATCAAGAAACCTCAGGATCGATACTCCAGCCTCGTTACCTGCAGCAACTGCGTTGATGGCAATGGATGCTCCGGTCTGGGCATCTCCTCCTGCAAACACACCCTCTCTTCTGGTCTCAAAGGTGATCGGATCCACCTCAATGTTGCCCCACCGGTCGATGGTTATTCCAGCTCTCTGATCAAGGCATGAGGTATCTGTCTTCTGACCAATGGCAGGGATAATGTAGTCTGTATCAATAACAAAATCACTTCCCTCCACAGGAACAGGGCGGCGTCTGCCGCTCTTGTCAGGCTCTCCTAGCTCCATCTTGAAACACTGGATGCCAGTTACCCTGCCATCTTCTGCAACAACAGCTTTTGGAGCGGTTAAAAACTCAATCTCAACTCCCTCCTCAAGTGCATCTTCTATCTCCTCATCACGGGCTGGCATCTCTGCCTCTGTCCGCCTGTAGAGGATGCTCACCTTGTCAGCACCTATTCTCAGTGCTGTACGGGCAGCATCAATGGCAACATCTCCTCCTCCTATTATCACCACTCTGCCAGAGAGTCTGGTGAACTCCTTGAGCGCCACCTCTTTCAACAGTTTCACTCCAGAGATCACGCCCTCACTCTCCTCACCTGGAATCCCGAGTTCCATACCCTTGTGGCAACCAAGAGCCAGGTAAACGGATTTGAATCCATCATTGAAAAGCGAATCAACTGTGAAGTCCCGTCCAAGGGCTCTGTTGTACTCAATTCTGACACCAAGGTTGTCAGTGATATAGGAGACCTCATGTTCAAGAACGCCTGGAGGAAGCCTGTAGTCTGGGATGCCAACCTTGAGCATTCCTCCTGCTGCAGGAAGTGCCTCAAAAATGGTCACCTTTACCCCATTGCCTGCAAGAAAGGCTGCTGCTGTAAGTCCTGCTGGACCTGCTCCTACAATTGCAACCCTTTCATCTCTTGGTGTGATCTCTGGAACAGGCAGCTCCTTTATATCTACATGATCTGCAATGAACCGTTTCAGGGTGCAGATGGAGACTGGTGACTCCACCTCTTCACGACGGCAGGCATCCTCACACGGGTGGGGACAGATTCTGCCTATTGTCCCTGGCAGGGGAAGATTCCTCAGAATTACTTCCAGTGCCTCTTTATATTTCTTTGCGCTGGCAAGGGCTACATAGGCGTGGGCGTTGACGCTGTTGGGGCAGGCGTTTGTGCAGGGGGATCTATCCTTCTTGGTTACTGAAAAGGCCCCGGGCACTGCCTGTGCGTAGGGTTTGTACGTGGCATGGCGGGTTGAAAGGTTCTGCTCAAAAACACTTGGAAGCGTTACTGGACAGGCATCTGCACACTCTCCACAGCCTGTACACTTTGCTGTATCAATAAATCTCGGGGTTCTGTTCAGGGTGATCTCAAAATCTCCAGCTTCTCCGGAGATCTCATCCACCTCTGACAGGGTGTGTAGTTCAATATTCAAGTTCCGGCCGACCTCGACCAGTGTTGGTGAGATAATTCACATTGCACAGTCATTTGTGGGAAAGGTCTTGTCAAGCTGGGACATCACACCGCCCACAGAAGGACTCTTCTCCACAAGGTGGACATAATAGCCCGAGTTGGCAAGATCCAGGGCAGAGAGCATTCCCGATATTCCCCCTCCAACCACTGCTACTGAACCTGTTAATTTGCTGCTCATCTTCAACTCCTTATTTTTTTGTTATTTTTGCGGCACTCCTGAAAAATCATCATATCATCATAACACGATCTATCATTAATTTTGAGCATAAACTTAGATTTTAAAAATCAATTTGTCAATACAATTCCAGTCTCAATGTTGATAATTTTGTAACTTGGCATTAATTATGACAAACATAAAAAAATTGGGGCATAACTCTTATTTCAGAGAGATTTGATAAGGTAAAAGTGACTGAAGTATTGCCTGCAAATCAAGGAGTATATAATGTTACCAGACATCTGGTATCTTCAGAACCGAGACTCTTTAGCTGATGAGGTGTTTCAGAGTTGTATTTCAAAGACTCTCCAGCCATCAATTTATGCACCTTTCCATCAAGAATGAGTTCAAGAGTGCCATCCATGACATATATGAACTCCTCCCCCTCATGGCGGTAGGATACAGGTTTATGCTTTTTATTGGCCTCAATGGTTACCATAAACACCCTGAGATGCTCATTTTCAGCACCCGGCGTAAGAGTCTGATAGTAGTAGTTGCCTGTTCTGCGGGTATACTCCTTTGCCCTGGTACCGGAAAGTGTTGCACGTTCATCATCATTTAGGAAAGTTCCAGGATCAATTCCAAAGAGTTCAGAGAGTTTGATCATGAACCCTACAGATGGGGTTGTCAGGTTCTTCTCCAGCTCTTCAATAAATTCAGGGGTTCTGCCGGTTTTCTCTGCAAGGTCTTCATGGGTGAATTGATGAGCCTGTCTGATCTGCATCAGCCTTGATCCAAAATCAGAGCCCTTCTCTCCATCGGCCTGTTTTTCCACACCATCAGATCCTGCAAGGCTGTCTGCAAGAGCCCTAAGGGTTATCTTCTGGATCTTTTCTGTCAAAATTGGAATAAAAACCGCAGCATCCACAACAATCCCCATATCTGCAAAACGGAATATGGGGGCATCAGGATCTCTGTTTACAGCTACAATCGTCTTGGCTTCCGTAATTCCAGCAGTGTACTGAACAGCCCCAGATGTTCCCACAGTAATTAAAAGCTCAGGACGTATGCTTTTTCCGGTCTGGCCGATCAGGCGGTCGTCATCTGTCCAGTGCCACAGCACAGGGGGTCTTGTGGCACCGATCTGTGCACCCATTGCGGCTGCAAGTCTTCTTAAATTTCTGAAGCCCTCAATGTTACCCATCCCAGCGCCTCCTGCAACCACCTTATCGGCAACCTCAAGGCTCAACTCTGCGGCTCTATCTCTTTTTCTGCATAGAAGCTTCAGAGGCTCAAGAGAGTCTGATGGAATTGTGACAGCCAGAGTTTCAACTCTCTCTTCAGCAGAGCCGGAAGAGCAAGTTACAGCACTCTTTTTAAACGCATTTGGTTGCACAGTAATGAAACCAGTCTTTGAAGCGTCTGAGAAGCCCAGCTCAGCCATCAGCTCACCACCGTGGGAGGGGCAAACTGCCACTATCTCACTCTTCTCATATTTAAGGCGCAGACAATCTGCAACCATTCCAGCATGACAGATAAAGGCGCATCTTGCAGAGATCTCCCGCATGATGTCGTTGAGCGGAAAGAGAAACAGAGCCGGATTTCTGCTCTCAACAACAGCTGAAACCACCCTTGCCGTGACATAAGGGAGCAGATAGGTGTGGCAGTCACTCTGTTGTTCTGGTTCAACAACAAGAACGTCGTCATCCTCTGGTTCTGGTTCAATAACAAGAACTCTGTCTGCACCATAAAGAAGTGCCTGCTCAACAGCAGAACTTTTTGATATCATCTCATCTGTACACTCATTGCCCTTCTTTGCGTTGCCCATCTCTGTGGAGCATCTGGAGGCAGAGTTTTCAGAAATCACGATCACAAAGACTCTTTTTACAGACATGCTCTGAGCAATATCTGCTGCTCCGCAAAGCACATTAAGGCTGGTATCAAAAAGAGTCTGATTTCTCAGATCTCCATATATCCATATATCCCTGACAGATTTCATTTGAGTCTCCTCTGGTTCCATAATCTTTTTACCCCACAAAACCGGCTTCTGATAGTCTCTGGGCAAGCTCTTCTGCCTTCTGCTCCGGGCTTCCTTCAATAAATAGGCACTTTTTAGAACGTCTCTGCTTATTCCACGCCACAATCTTTGTAGGTGATGCGGCAAGCCCGGTCTCATGCGGCTCAAGTCCAACTGTTGAGTTGTTCCAGAACTCTATTTTCCTGTTGTCGGAAAATGCAGTTTCAATGCCATGAAGAGATGTAAAGTTGCTCTCTCCAAAGGCGGAACTCACAGTAAAAGCAGCGCACCCTCTGACCTCAAAAGATTCCAGATATCCGTCTGATTTCCGTTCAACAGTCACTCTTCTTGATTGCAATGTTAATCTCTCTGGGTCAGATGGTGAATCTGTATCTGAAGCATCCATGGTCAGCGAATGGATATTGCCAACAAATGGAATATTGAGCATCTGTGCTGTCTGGGGCCCGACATGACCTGTATCGCTGTCTGATGATCGTGTCCCGAAAAGGGCAAGGTCAAAGGGGGTCAATCTCTGCAAGGCACTACCCAGAACCCTGGCTGTGACATAGGTGTCAGATTCTCTGAGGGCAGGGTCACAGATGAGAATTGCCCTATTTGCACCCATTGCAATGGCCTGATAAAGACCGAAGGTTGCAGGCTTTGGCCCCATGCTTATCACGGTCAAGGTGCCCTGATGCTCTTTTATAAGGGAGAGGGCCAGCTCAATAGCTGGTCTGTCGAAGGGGTTTAACTCCATGCTCTCTGAAGCTCGTCTGTTCTGACCTGGCAGAGCGTTGTTGAGCACAGATTTCACGCAGGCAATAATATTCAATCTCATTTGATTCTACCTGTAATAGATTAAAATAGATAATTTATCAGTTAAGCTTAACTCTTTTAACCAGACTCCTTTAACCAGAGTCTGCTAACTTTTTTAACCAGAGTCTGACCCAATCAATATCATAAGGATATCAAAAAACAGATCAGTATGGCTATCCTTAATTATTGTGATTCAGAATTATCCTGTGAATCTGATTCAGAGTGCTTCTACGAAAGCAGACTCCTTGCTATCACCATGCGGTGCACCTCACTTGTCCCCTCATAAATCCTTGTGATACGTGCATCACGGTAATAACGCTCAACCGGATAGGATTTTGAGTAGCCATATCCGCCATGAATCTGCACTGCCATGTCTGCCACACGGCTTGCAGTCTCACTTGCCATCAGTTTGGCCATTGCAGCCTCTTTGGAAAAGGGTTGCCCCATATCCTTCAGAAGTGCAGCACGATAGACCATAAGTCTTGCAGACTCAACCTGTGTACCCATATCAGCAACCATATTCTGTATTGATTGATGCTTTGCAATTGGGACATTGAACTGAATCCGCTCCTTTGCGTACTTTATCCCCTCCTCAAGGGCACCCTGGGCAATACCAACAGCCTGAGCAGCAATACCGATCCGTCCTGTATCCAGAGCTGCAAGTCCGATTTTAAGCCCCTGCCCCTCTTTTGCAAGAAGGTTGCTCTCATGGATTCTGCACTCATTCAGCCGGATTGAGCAGACAGGGTTTGCCCTCATGCCTGACAGATTCTCAATCTCTCCAACCACAAATCCTGGAGTACCCTTTTCAGCAACAATCACGCTGATACCTTTTGGTCCGGCTGCTGGATCGGTTCTTACAAATATCAGACATGTTTGAGCAACTCCGCCATTGGTTACAAATACCTTGTTGGCATTGACAACATAGTGGTCTCCATCTCTGATGGCTGTAGCCTCGATTGCAGATGCATCAGAACCTGCATTGGGCTCTGTCAGGCAGAAAGCCCCTATCTTTTTCCCACAAGCCAGATCGGGCACAAACTTCTCATGCTGCTGCCTGTTGCCAAATGTAAGAATAGGGTAAATGGCAACGCTATTATGCACAGAGAGACACAACCCGAGAGAGGCTGAAGCTTTGGATATCTCCTCAATAATAGTGATGTAGCTTACCGTATCCATCCCAGCTCCACCAAGCTCCTTTGGTACCTGAATCCCAAAATAGCCAAGAGATGCCATCTTATCCACAACTTCCCATGGAAATCTCTGCTCTGCATCAATATCCTTTGCAATGGGAAGAATCTCACGCCTGGCAAAATCTCTCACCGCATGCCTTACAATCTTATGTTTTTCTGTTAAAAATATCTCCATAAACTATTTATCAATCCTTAAAATGAGTTAAATCCTGAAGCTGTTTTAGCAGTACGTCAAACAGGGGAACGGTGCTGTTAATGGCGTTTGTCTGGAGTACAGGTTTGTCATAAAACTGAAATGTTATTCTGTTATCCATTTTTCTCTTTCATACAGTCTCAGAAGCAAGGGTAATAGTACCAATGTCAATCCCTTTCTCTTTCAGTATTTTTAAATAAATTTCTTTCTCTCTAAGAGCCTCTTCTTTCTCTTTAAGAGCTCTCTCCTTTTCTGACCGCTCTCTCTCCTTTTCTGACCGCTCTTTCTCCTTTTCCTGCCTTACAATTGCCAATTCTATCTCAGTTTCTCTTCTCAGTCTTTCCAATGTATTGAGTTCATACTGAGCATCAAGTCTGCTCTGGTAAAGAAGATAATTCTTCTGATTTTCTGAAAAATCCTGTAAAGTTTCCATAGCCTGTTTCATCTCCTTTGTCTTTAGCACTTCAGGTAAATTTTCCATCTCCTGATTCTCTGCCTTTTTAAAGAAATATAACCAGCGTTCTGTTTCGTTGCAAATAGCTTTACTGTCATCAAAATGGGAAAGTTGAAGCAGGTGAATTGTTAGGTGGTCGCTGAGTGATATGTTATTTTTTAAATCATTCAGCCCAAATTTAAGGTGATAGTTCTCAACATCCTTAAAGAGTGGATTTTCAAGAATCCAGATTGAAAATACAGGTTTTAACTCTTTATAATCACCCTTTTGTTTTGTAAGTTGAGAGTGGTAAATTGTACTCCAATTATAAACTATTCTTGATGAAAGTGCTGAATAAACAGCAAGCTGAATCTCAACCTGATATTTAAAATCATTCTGGCACTTTGCCTTTATGTCCACAACTGATAGCTTGCCGTCTATAAACTCCCGTTCGTTGTAGGGATTCATAATTACAACATCTGTAATTGCTTCATCTCCTTGAAGTTCTGTTACTGCATTCAAAAAGTGAATCAAGAGGTTTTTGTTCTTCTCTGAACCAAGCAACGCCTTGAACACGCAATCAACTATTGGGTTTATTCTATGTCTCATCATTTATAAAAACTCCTTTTTTTAGCCCGTCACAATAAACAGCCATCCCCTGTTGGGCACAGCTAAGAATAATTGCCCAACTTCCTGTTTTTAAAGGCTTCAAGGTCAAGCTATCCATCTTTTACAGCTGAAGGAGACAGCAAGGAGAGTTTCTGGATGTTGTAGAGGAGATTTACTCTATCCATGGTTACTGTTACTGCAATATTATTGATCAGCGTCATTAACCATTGATCTGAACCTCTCTTCATCAATAATGGCCACACCCAGCTCACGCGCCTTTGCAAGCTTGCTGCCAGCAGATTCTCCTGCCACAAGATAATCTGTCTTTGAGCTGATGGTACCTGTAACCTTTGCACCGGCTCTCTGGAGAAGCTCTTTGGCCTGAGTGCGTGTCATGCTCTCCAGAGTTCCTGTTAAAACAAAAATCTTACCTCTGATAAGATCACCATCAGGAGCAGAATCTCTATCCGGTTGTAAAGAGTTTGCAGTGGCATCAACCACCTTAACGCCGTTATCAAGTAATCTCTGGATCAAAGCAACATTATCCGTGTGGTGAAAAAAATCAAACAGAGCGCTGGCAGTTTTAGGGCCAACCCCGTCTATCCTCTCTAACTCCTCTCTTGATGCTGCCATAACACTTCCAAGGGTTCCTAAAGCTTGAGATAGAAGCAAAGCCGCATTCTCCCCTGTGTGGCCAATGCCAAGAGCGTAGATGAACCGATTAATAGGGATATTCTTAGATATCTCAATAGCATTGAGAATATTATCAGCAGACTTGTCGCCCATTCGCTCCATTGAGGAGAGACTCTCCTTATCAAGATGGAAGAGATCAGAAAAAGATGAGATCATCTCTCTATCCACAAGCTGCTCCACAAGTTTTTTACCAAGGCCATCAATATCAAATGCCGATTTTGAGACAAAGTGCTTTATACGCTCTTTTAACTGTGCACTGCATGATGCGTTGATACATTTTATTGCAGCCTCATCATCCACTCTTTTTACTGCACTTCTGCACACAGGGCAGAGATCAGGCATAACAAACTGCTTCTCATTCCCACTTCTTTTTGATTCAATAACTTTGACCACTTTGGGAATCACATCTCCTGCACGGATAACCACCACACTATCTCCGACCCTTACATCTTTTCGTGCAATCTCATCCTCATTATGAAGAGTTGCTCTGGAGAGAGTCACTCCACCGACGTTTACAGGCTCAAGCAGAGCAACAGGGGTGAGAGTTCCGGTTCTGCCCACCTGAACAATGATGTCTCTGACAACTGTTGTTGCCTCCATTGCCTGAAATTTGTATGCAATGGCCCATCTGGGGCTTCTTGACTTTACCCCGAGGATATTCTGTAAACGGAACTCATCCACCTTGATAACCATGCCGTCAATCTCGTAGGGAAGAGATTGACGCTTCTGTTCAAGCTCTCTGTAATATTGAAGAGCCTGATGAACTCTCATCTTATCCCTGATCAGATGGTTGACAGGAAACCCATAATTTCCAAGGGTTCTGAGCAGCTCGCTGTGTGAGCTGACCCGCAACTTTCCCAGACGTACTGTGCCATCATCTGTTAGCTCTGACCCTGTACCATACACAAACATTGAGAGTGGCCGAGAGGCTGTGACTCTGGAATCGAGCTGACGCAGAGAGCCAGCAGCAGCATTTCTTGGATTTGCAAAGAGAGGTTCACCCTTGTCAAGGCGGACTTTATTAAGGTTCTCAAAGTCTCTTCTGGTGATGCACACCTCTCCTCTGACAATAATATCACAATCAACAGGCGCTTTGAGCGGCACTGATCGAATGGTTCTTACGTTTTCTGTAACCACCTCTCCTGTGATCCCATCTCCTCTGGTTGTTGCCTGGGTCAAGATGCCATGCTCATATGTAAGCTCAACCGCAACTCCATCCAGCTTTGGCTCAACAGTATAGACAAAGTGATCAGTTTTAAGCAGATCTGAAGTGCGGTTGTGAAAATCCATGATATCAGCGTCATTGAATCCATTATCAAGACCAAGCATTGGAGTTGAATGGCGGCCATTTTCAAAGAACTCAAGAGGAGGTGCTCCAACCCTCTTTGTAGGGGAGTCAGCTCTTGAGAGTGATGGGTAAGCAGTTTCAATCTCAAGAAGCCGTGCCATCATCTTGTCATACTCTGCATCAGAGATTTCAGGGTTATCTTGCACATGGTACAGATAGTTGTGACGGGTGAGTTCCTGTTGCAGAAACCACGCCTCTTCAGCTATTTTATTATCAAATGTTGTCATAAATATGCTCCGATTAATTTACTCAATTATCATAGGATGTAATCGTTTCAAGTGCAAGCAGAATAAGGGGATCAACAGGGTGAACGGTCAGGATTAGATCGGGCAATCAAAGAATCAGCTTGAAACTTTATCCGCTTTTATCATAGAATCATATCTATTATGGGACATGTATTTGACTTCAATGATTCTAACCATTATGAGACTAGCTTTAAGCGGGTTAAGAACAGCTATGCCTTTGGGCTTGAGATGGAGCTGCTGCTTCAGATGGTTGCACCGGAAAAGGGGTGCGCGGTTCTTGACATAGGGTGCGGCACAGGAAGGAGCCTTGAGTTCCTGCTCAATCGCGGACTTAACCTCACCGGAATTGACCCATCTCCATACATGCTTGATATTGCAGATCAGAGGCTTGGTGATAAGGCAGATCTTCATCGGGCATTTGCAGAGGATCTCCCATTTGATGACAATACATTCAACCATGCATTTTTCATGACCAGCCTTGAATTTACCGAGATGCCAGCCAAAGCCATTGAAGAGGCATGTCGTGTTACAAAGGATAAAATATTTATAGGGGTACTCAATAAATATGCTCCACTCAATGTGATGCGTCGCATCAAGGGGTATTTTGTCAGAAACCTTCTCTCTCAGGCCAGATTTTTCAGCATACTGGAACTGAGACAGACCACATTTGACATTCTTGGGGATGTACCGGTAACCTGGAGAACAACACTCCAGTTTCCCTTCAGCAGCAACAGAGTCAGCAGCTGGATCGAACACCGTCCCCTGGTTCAGAAATCACCTTTTGGCTCCATGATCGGGATGACCATTACACCTGTACCCAGATTCAGAACACGTCCTCTCTGCATGAAGATCAGACAGGCTGGCAGGTACAAGCCTGTAACAGGTTTTGCCATGAACCAGACCAAAGAGAGGCTCTGATGGAAACTGCAATTTACAAAAAGCTTGACCACAACAGGGTAAAGTGCGGTATCTGCAACCACTTTTGCACCATTGATCCTGGCATGCGTGGCATCTGCATGGTACGGGAGAACCGCAATGGAGAGCTGATCTCTCTGGTATATAGAAAAGTTATCTCAAGAGCCATTGACCCGGTTGAGAAAAAGCCCATTTTCCACCTCATGCCTGGCTCCAGATCCTACTCCATTGCAACAGAAGGGTGCAACTTCAAGTGCAGATTCTGCCAGAACAGTGATATCTCCCAGATTCCAAAGGGTCACCAGGGTGAGATCAGGGGGGTGGATATCTCCCCTGCAATGGTTGTTGATCAGGCAATAACTGCCAGATGTGCAACTATCTCATACACATATACAGAGCCAACAGTCTATTTTGAGTTTGCCCTTGAGACTGCAAAGATAGCGCGTCAAAAAGGGCTTCTCAATATATTTGTGACCAATGGTTTTATGTCACAAGAGGTTATTCAGATGATCTCGCCCTATCTTGATGCAGCCAATGTGGATCTGAAGTCCTTTAACGATGATTTTTACCGCAAACAGTGCAAGGCACGTCTGGAACCTGTCAAAGAGAATCTTATTCTGATGAGATCCCTTGGCATTCTGGTTGAGGTTACAACCCTTCTTATACCGGGCCTGAATGATGATCCTGCCGAGATACGGCAGATGGCAACCTTTATTGCCAGGGAGATTGGAGTTGATACACCCTGGCATATAAGCCGGTTTCATCCATCTTATCAGATGACCGAGATAGGTTCCACTCCAGTTTCAACTCTCAAGATGGCCTTTGAGGCAGGCAAGAGTGCAGGATTGCGTTATGTCTATACAGGCAACGCACCTGGTCTTGGCTCAGAAAACACACTCTGTCATCTCTGTGGAGCGCTGTTGATTGAACGGATCGGCTATAACATAAGAAACCATATGGCTGATGGCGGTAAATGCCCTGACTGCAAAACAGAAGCTTATGGAATTTTTTAAACAGGATATGAAAAGATGCTTTCAGATATAAAGAACAGAGTCCAGACATACGGCAAAATGATAAAATTTTCTCACACCATCTTTGCCCTTCCATTTGCCCTCTCCGCTGTTGTCATGGCGTGGAGAGATCATCAACCTCTCATGTCAGATCTGATCTGGATTCTTCTTGCCATGGTTGGAGCGCGTTCTGCTGCTATGGGATTTAACCGCATAGCTGATGCTGATCTTGATGCAAAAAATCCAAGAACGCTGATCCGTGAAATACCAGCAGGGCTGCTGACAGAAAAAGATGCCGTTCTGTTTGTTCTTGGCTCCTCTGCCCTTTTTATCTTCTCTGCGGCAATGGTTGGCAGGCTATGCTTCATCCTCTCCTTTCCGGTTCTCTTTTTTCTTCTGTTCTACTCTGTGACCAAAAGGTTCACAAAGTATTGTCACCTCTATCTTGGATTTGCCATCTCTTTAGCACCTGCAGGAGCATGGATTGCTGTTACCGGCTCTCTTTCGTTCAGTGTACTCTTTCTAACTCTGGCTCTGATGACCTACATTGCAGGCTTTGATATTCTCTACGCATGTCAGGACATTGACTTTGACAGAGAACATGGCCTCTTTTCAATGCCCTCGAAACTTGGTGCTGTAAAATCAATGACCATCTCTTCCCTGCTGCATCTTATGACCTTTATTTTTCTTATCATCATGCACTTCACATTTGGTATGCATCCTCTGTTTCTGCTCTTTCTGCTTGCAATTGGAGTGCTTCTCATTGCAGAGCACAAAATCGTGAGACCTGACAATCTGGAAAAGATCGATATTGCCTTTTTCAACATAAACAGCATGATCTCAATTCTGCTATTTGCAGGGGTTCTGGTTGAGGCGCTGGTAAGGGGTGCAAGATAAGTGCGTTCGCCCTCTATTATTATCTCTATAAACGGCCATGCCATGACTAGCACAACGAACCCACATTACGGCATCTGATTTTATGTCGGAGTAAATAAACTATGAACTATCTGGAGAAGATCCTACTACATCTTCATCTTTTCAAACCGGGTCACCCGCTGCTGATAGTACTCCTTCTGATCTGTAGCACTTTCGAGCGCCTCTTTTGCGCTCTGTAGTGCATCTGTGTAACGTCCATTAAGAAAACATGCCTCTGCATATGTGTCCAGAATATAGGAGGCTGGAGCAGCCTCTATCCCCTGTTGCGACAGGAGTGCTTTTTCTGCTTCCAATGCCTTTGTAGCCAGTTCAAGCGCTTTGGGAAAATTCTGAAAGGTGATATCGGTGCAGGTGGCGTAAAGCCAGGCAAGGTTATTCAGAGCATGGCTGTTGGCAGGGTCAAGGGCTATTACCATATTATAGTATGAAATGGCCTGTCCAAAATTATCTTTTTTGTAATAATAATC
>Ga0209800_10002288_pt1 | contig 17204 bp, 14 predicted proteins | sample Higcelweek8metaG_FD_187174 | JGI IMG/M metagenome (GOLD analysis project Ga0209800, IMG submission 187174) | Freshwater pond sediment microbial communities from the University of Edinburgh, under environmental carbon perturbations - High... | ecosystem: Environmental > Aquatic > Freshwater >...
ACCGGAATAGACAGTGCCTCCGGGCGGGAACCGGTTCTTGAAGTCCAGAACCAGTGCGACCTCGCGGGTGTGGCGCACGTCAAACGGTATCTCGATTTTGCTTCCGAGCCGGGATATCTCAAAGGGGTGTTCCTCCGAAAGCGTGTCGCTGACGCCCCCGTGAACGATGGCATTGAAAAAGGCCAGTTTTTCAGGCGAGGCATGCACGACGAGGAGGAAGGCGACGAGAGCTGCGACAAGCAGAGCGATGGAGGTGCTGACGACCAGCACCGAACGAAGAAATGGCTTCATGGCGACTCCGAACGCGGGCGGGCATGGCCCGCCCGCAGGATGGTTCAGAATTATCGCGGGTCCAGAGGGGAACCACGGAAATAGCGACCGAGATCGTACATTTTGTTTGTCATCTTCGTTTCAAAATCCTGGCAATTATTATTGAAAATACTGTAGTCGCCAACCCCGTCACGCCTCAATGTCCGTTCCGCTTCGCGCGCAATTTCGTCCGGGTATGTGGGATTTTTCGGCTCATAATCACTCCGGGGGTGCTTCCTGTCGTTGTGCAGGCCATCGGGGAAATGTCCAATATTATCCCCGCTGCCGTCATCATAAAAACCCTGAACATGTTTTCCCTCAAGGTTGAAGTTGTCCAGGAGTACGCTAGAGACATTGACCTGAGAACCGTTTGGACCATCAAGTGGTCGCTCCTCGAACGTGAACAGCCCCCACACATCCAGCCGGTTCACCGGGTCATCGACACAGTAGCCGTACCAGTCGCTGTCGCCGCCCTTTGCGCCCATGGGATCCAGCGCGGTGAAGCGGCCGGTGTCGGCGTCATAGTCGCGGCACACGAAGCGCGTCAGGCCGGTGTCGGCGTCAAAGAACCCGCCTGCAAAGCCGATGGGCAGGCGCACCGCATCGCCACGAACCTGCAACAGGTTGCCGAAGCTGTCGTATTGCATCGTCTGTACAATGTTTCCGTCAGGAGTGGCAAGGGCCACCGGCGTGCCGAGCTGGTCCGTGGCGAAAAGATACGACGCCTCGCCATCGGTGACGCCCACCGGCGTACGCCCCTTGAGATACGCCAGCCGCCACCACTCGCGCCCGTCGTGGAATTCCGAGAGCCGCAGCGGGTCCAGCCAGCGATAGGCCTCGACCACGCGCCTCTCTCCATTGACGACGATGCGCTTTTCCGTGCGCTGGCCCTTGGCGTCGTAAGCGTAGTCGATGCGCCGCCCGTCTGACAGGTCCACGCCCAAGAGCAGACCGCCGGGCTCATAGCGGTACCGCGTCTCGCGGTCGCCCTCAACCTTCAGGTTGCGGAAGCCCGCCTTGTCGTGGCCGTACTGGACGGCTCCGGCCTGCCCCAGCCGGTCGCCCAGACTGTACGTGAAGCGCCGCTCGCCGGTGAAGCGCTGCGGGTTGATGTCCGCAAGGCGGCGGCCCTCGCGGTCGTACTGGTAGGACTCCAGCAAACCGCCCGAGCCATCGGCGACGCGGGCGAGGCGTCCTGCGGAATCGTAGGCGTAGCAACGGGTTTCCGCGTCGCCGCCGAGCTTCAGGGTGCGCTCTGCGATGCGCCCCCTTCGGGGGGCATGGGCATCGCGCCGCAACGAGAGAAATGGGGAGGGCGCAGGTGTACTCATCGATGCTCCTTGCGTTTGCGCGCCAAGCGGGATGCCCGGCGCAAATTACGCAAGCATAGCAGGGGGGTTCTGGGTTGGACAAAAAGCATGGTTTTGGCCGGGAAAAGGACAAGTAGAGCGGGTTGGCAGGGGGTGGGGAAGGGAGGGGGGAATCGCGTGGAGCAGCGCCCGGCCCGCGTTCTCAACTTGAATGACACAGATTCTCATTTTGCGCGCGCGCTTACAGGGATTTTCAGCTTGAAAGCGCGGTTGCATGGGCCGGTCAGTGCCGAATCGCGCGCGCGGTTGCTCTCGGCCGTTTCCGTTCGCGTTCAAAATGTAGTGCAACGCTGCCGCGCGGCAACGAAAAAGGGCCTGCGAATCGCTTCGCAAGCCCTTGATCTATCGAGTGGTGGAGCTGGAGGGAATTGAACCCACGGCCTCTTGAATGCCATTCAAGCGCTCTCCCAACTGAGCTACAGCCCCACGTCGTTGGGAAGGCATGTTTAGCGAAGAGGGCCGGGTGTTGTCAACGGAGAAATAAAAAAAGTTGAAAAAAATGCCGGGCGTTGCGCGCGGCGTTGCTTCCGCGCCGTGTTTGGCGTAATTGTCCGCAAGTCCGGCAGCGCCCGGAACACCGCGAACCCCGGACCAAACACATGACCAGGACGCTTCTTCGTATCGCAGCTAAGCTCGCCTGGGTGGCCGTGGTCTTCTTCGGCATCACCGTCATCAGCTTCTGGGTCATCCACCTGGCCCCGGGCAAGCCCACCGATCTGCAGACGACCCTGAACCCCGGCGCCTCCGCCGTGGCGCGCGAGCGTTTGGAAAAGATCTACGGCCTGGACCAGCCCATCCACGTGCAGTACGGCCAGTGGGTCACGCGCTTGGCCCGGCTGGACTTCGGCCGCTCCATGTCCGGCGACAGCCGCCCCGTGTGGGACAAGATCGCGGAGCGCCTGCCTCTCACCTTCGGCATGAACATCGTCTCCCTATTCTTGACGCTTGCCGTGGCCATTCCCATAGGCGTGGCCTCGGCGTGGCGGCAGGGCGGGGCGTTCGACCGCCTCTCCACCGTCGTCGTGTTTGTGGGCTTCGCCATGCCGAGCTTCTGGCTGGCCTTGCTGCTCATGCGGCAGTTCGGCATCGTCTGGCCGGTGCTGCCCATTTCCGGCCTCACCAGCCTGGGCTTCGCCAAGCTGGGCTTTTGGGACAAGACCTGGGATTTGTGCCGCCACCTCGTTCTGCCAGTGTTTTTGTACACCTTCGGCAGCTTGGCGGGCATGTCGCGCTTCATGCGCACCAGCATGCTCGAGGTGCTGCGCCAAGACTACATCCTCACCGCACGGGCCAAGGGCCTGCCCGCGCGCACGGTCATCTTCCGCCACGCCATGCGCAACGCGCTGTTGCCGGTCATCACCATCCTGGGCCTTTCCGTGCCCGGGCTCATCGGCGGCAGCGTCATCATCGAGTCCATCTTCTCCCTGCCGGGCCTGGGCCAGCTTTTCTATCAGGCGGTCATGAGCCGCGACTATCCGCTCATCATGGGCAGCCTGGTGCTGGGCGCGGTGCTCACGCTGGCCGGCAACCTGCTGGCCGACGCGGGCTACGGCCTGGCCGATCCGCGCATCCGCCAGTCTGGCGGCGGAGCTGGGGCGCAGCCCGGCGGGCAGCCTGAAGCGGCTTCCGCCGTTACGTCCGCCACGGCATCCCGCGAACCGTCCGCCGCTTCGTCCGGCAAGGAGGACGCGTGAGCGCGCCCGCCGTCAGGAAACGCAAGCCCCTTGCGCCGCCCACCTGGCTGGAGCGCTACGGCATGCTGGGCCTGGGCCTGCTGCTCGTGGGCGGCATGAGCCTGGCCGCGCTGCTGGCGCCCTGGATAGCCCCCTTCGACCCCAACGCCATCAACGTGGACGCGCTGCTGCTCACGCCGTCCTTGGCGCATCCGTTGGGCACGGACGCCCTCGGGCGCGACGTGTTCTCGCGCATTCTGTTCGGCGGCCGCGTGTCGCTGTGGGTGGGCTTTGTGGCCGTGGGCATCTCCACCGGCATAGGCCTGGCCCTGGGGCTCATCGCCGGCTACTTCGGCGGGCTCATCGACGAAATCATCATGCGCCTGGTGGACGTGATGCTCTGCTTCCCGTCCTTTTTCCTCATCCTTGCGGTCATCGCCTTCCTTGAGCCCAGCCTCACGAACATCATGGCCGTCATCGGCCTCACCTCGTGGATGGGCGTGGCCCGGCTGGTGCGCGCGGAGACGCTCTCCTTGCGCGGGCGCGACTTCGTGCTGGCGGCCAAGGTGGCCGGGGCCGGACCTGTGCGCATCATCGTGCGCCACATTCTGCCCAACGCGCTGGCCCCGGTGCTGGTTTCCGCAACCCTGGGCGTGGCCGGGGCCATCCTGGTGGAGTCGTCGCTCTCGTTTTTGGGCCTGGGCGTGCAGCCGCCGGACGCCAGCTGGGGCAACATGCTCATGGACGGCAAGGAAGTGCTGGAGATCGCCTCCTGGCTCTCCGTGTATCCGGGCCTGGCGATTCTTCTCACCGTGCTGGGCTACAACCTCCTGGGCGAGAGCCTGCGCGACATCCTCGACCCGCGCCTGCGGAGGTGAGCCATGAATGAGCAGAGCAGCGAGCGCGTCCGCTACCCGGAGTTCGAGGCCAAGCACCCCTGGCTGGTGCGGCTTCTGGACGCCTATCATCTTTCCGACGAGGCCGTGCGCAAGGACCTGGCCGAGCAGACCGCCTTGCGCGGGCACGGCGTCGCCTGCGGTCCGGGCTGCCGCAACTGCTGCGTGGACCAGGTCATCCCGGTGTCGGAGTTCGAGGTGCTGGGGCTGTGGTGGTACGCCTCCGAGATTTTGGAGGGTCCGGTGCAGGACGAGCTGAAGCAGCGCCTGCTGGGCTACGGCGAGGTGGGCGAGTGCGCCTTTCTGGTGGGCGGCCGCTGCTCCATCTACCCCCTGCGGCCCTTTGTGTGCCGCCAGTATTACGTGTTCAACAAGCCCTGCGACCCCGGAGAGAACGTTTACGACACGCGGCGCAAAGACGCTTACCGCGCCGGGTTGGACAGCGCGCGCGACCTGGCCTGGCAGCTCATTCCCCTGTACGGCGTGGCCGAGGAAAACGTTGATTGGCTCTTTGAGAGCGGCTATATATCCCGAAAAGGAAAGCACCTGCACACCCTGCCCCTGGACAACATCGTCATGCACATGAAGACCACCGCACACCGCCGCAAGGCCCGCAATGCTTGAGCTTTTGCGCATCCGCGATCTGGCCCTCATCGAGGACGCCGAGCTGGAGTTCAGCCCCGGCATGAACGCGCTCACCGGCGAAACCGGCGCGGGCAAGAGCTTCATCGTGCGCGCCATAGACTTCTTGACCGGCGAGCCCATGAGCGCCGACCTGGTGCGGCCCGGCAAGGAAAAGGCCGTGGTCGAGGCCGTGTTCGTGACGCAGAACGGCGACGCCCCGGCCGAGGAGTTCATCCTGCGGCGCGAGCTCATCGCCGGAACAGGGCGCAGCCGCGTGTACGTGAACGACCGCCTGGGCTCCCTTGAGACCCTGCGCGACCTGCGCGCCGGGCTTGTGCTGCACACCAGCCAGCACGGCCAGCAGAAGCTTTTGCAGCCCGCGTTCCAGGGGCGCATCCTTGATAGCTTTCTGGCCGAGCCGGGCCTCTTGCCGGAGCGCGACGCAGCCCTGGCTGCGGTGAAGGCCGTGCAGGCCGCCCGCGCCGACTTGGCCGCCCGAGTGGCTGATCTTTCGCGCCAGCGTGAATTCTTGGAGTTCCAGCGGGCGGAAATCGCCAAGGTGAACCCCCAGCCCGGCGAGGAGGACGACCTGCTGGTGCGCAAGGCGGGCCTGAAGGACCGCGAGCGCCTGGACGAGGCCAAGGCGGCCGCCTTGAACGCCCTGCTGGGCGAGGCACCCCTGGCCGTGCTCACGGGCGAGCTTTCCCGCGCGCTGGTGACGCTCATCCCCTTTGACGAATCCTTCAGCGCGGACAAGGACGCTGCCGAGGACTTCCGCCATTTGCTGGCCAATCTGGAGTCGCGCATCCGCCGCCTTTCGGTGGAGGATGAGAACGGCGACGACATCGAGGCCATCGAGTCCCGGCTGTTCGAGCTGGCCAAGCTCAAGCGCAAGCTGAACAAGGGTCTGGACGAGATTGTGGACCTGGGCCGGCAGGTGGAGGAGAATCTTTCGTTCCTCGACTCCTGCGCGCTGGACGCGAAGCGCCTGGAGCGCGAGGAAGCCGAGGCCGCCAAGAAGCTGGGCGCCGTGCTCGACCGGCTCAACGCCGCCCGGCGCGAGGCCTCGGAGCGGCTGTGCGGCCGCCTGGGGCAGGAGCTTGCGGGCCTGGGCTTCTCGGAGCACGCCCGCGTGGAGTTCGCCTTCGAGCCTTTCACCGTCTATTCCGGCCCGGCGTCCGGCCTGAAATCCGGCCTGGCATCCGGCACGGCGTCCGGCGACGACGGCGCGGAATCCCCCGGCCTGACCGAACTGCGCGGCAGGCTCTTCTGGGTGCCCAACCCCGGCCAGCCGCCACGGCCCCTGGACAAGATCGCCTCCGGCGGCGAGCTTTCGCGCTTTCTGCTCGCGCTCACCGGCCTGCAGGCCGAGAGCGCCAGGCCCACGCTCATTTTCGATGAAGTGGACGCGGGCATCGGCGGCCACACCCTCACCCGCGTGGGCGAACGCCTGCGCGCCCTGGCCAGCCGCCAGCAAATGATCCTCATCACCCACTGGCCGCAGCTGGCCAAACTGGCGGAGCGCCACTTCCAGGTGCGCAAAGAGGTCGTGGACGGCCTCACCTTCACCGGGTGCGCAAGGCTCGACGCCACAGCTATCCAGGCCGAGCTGGCGCGCATGTCCGGCGCGGGAGCGGGCGGCGTCTGAGCCGCGCCGACTTCAGGCTCCACGCGTCTTTCGCTTGCGCGCAAGGGTGGCCGCAAGCGCATCGCAATCCAACACCGGGAGCGCCCCATGTTCCGCCGATCCGCCTGGGCGCTGTGCGTCCTAGCCGCCTTGCTGCTTGTTGCCTGCGCCCGCAAGCCCAACGGTCCCGAGGGCATGTTTCTGCTCAGCTCAGAGGAGCAGGAGATCGCCATGGGCGCGCGCGACGCCCAGACGCTGCTGCACAATGAAAAGGAAAGCGCCGACGCGCTCCAGGCCGGACGCGTGCGCCGCGTGGGCCAGCGCCTTGCCGCCGTTGCGGGCAAGCCGGAGTACGCGTGGGAGTTCCACCTGCTGGAGAGGAATCTGGTGGGCTCGCTGTGCCTGCCCGGGGGCAAGGTCTTTGTGTACGCCGCCACCATGGAGCTCGCCACTTCGGACGATGAGCTGGCCGCGGTCATGGGGCACGAGATAGCCCACGCGCTGCTGCGCCATTACGGCGAGCGCATGGCGCTGATCGCCCTGAACTACACAATGCTGGGACTCCCCGCCCGCATGATTCCCGCCCCGGAGAGCCAGCCGGGGGGGGCGGCCAGCCTGCCGTTGCAGCAAGCCGCCGCGTCGGTGCGCTACTCGCCCCGGCGGGAGCTGGAGGCCGACGAGCTGGGCATGACCCTGGCGGCCAAGGCCGGGTTTGAGCCCGGTGCTGCGCTGGCCTTTTGGTGCAAGGTGGATGCGCTGGCCAAGGCCAAGGGGCCGGCCGCGTCGAACTGGATGCCCCTGCATCCCCTTGACGAAAAGCGCCTGGAGGCCTTGGCGGCCAAGGCCGGGCCCATCCGCGACACGTATTTTCCGCCCACGCCGCCGCTCCGGTGACGGCGCGAAGAAAGCCGACGCCGCGCCGTCACCGGCGGAGCCCGCGCGCTCCTCTTGAGTCCGCGCAGAGGTCAGGCTATATGACGCGAACAAGCCGGGCGATGACCTAAGTCCGGCAAGGAGTGCCTCATGTTCCGCCGATTCGCCTGGGTGCTGTGCGCCCTTGCCGCAACCCTGCTCATGGCCTGCGCCCACGCGGCCTACACCAACAGAAGCCAGTTCATGATGGTGAGCGAGGGCCAGGAAGTGGCCCTTGGCCTGCAAGGTGCGCAGGACGTGCTCAAGAAAGAGAAGGAAAGCCACGACCAGTTCCAGACCGAGCGCATCAAGCGCATTGGCTGGCGCATAGCCGCCGCCGCCAACAAGCCGGAATACAAGTGGGAGTTCCATCTTATCGAGAAGGACACGGTGAACGCCTTTTGCCTGCCGGGCGGCAAGGTCTTTGTGTACACCGGCATCCTGAACCTCACCACGTCCAACGACGAGCTCGCCGCCGTCATGGGGCACGAGATCGCCCACGCCCTTCTGCGCCACAGCGGCGAGCGCATGAGCACGGCCCTGGCCGCCCAGGCCGTCGGGCAGGCCGGATCCATCGCCATCGGCTCGACCGTGAGCCCGGGCGCGAGCCAGGCCTTCGGCCAGCTGTACGGCATCGGCGCGCAGGTGGGGGTGCTTTTGCCCCACAGCCGCACCCAGGAGTCCGAGGCCGACGAGGTGGGCATGATTCTGGCGGCCAAGGCCGGGTACGAGCCCGCCGGGGCGCTGAAGCTGTGGCACAAGATGGACGCCTACGCCAAGAGCAAGGGCCAGAATGTGCCGGGCTGGATGTCCACCCACCCCACAACCGAGGACCGCATCGCGGCCATACAGGCCAAGATGGGGCCCATCCGCGCCAAGTATTTCCAGCAGGCGGCGCTGCGCTAGTGGCCGGGGCCGCATGATCGTTTGCACCGGCTGCGGCACGCGCAACCCCGACGCCGCGCAGAGCTGCGCCACCTGCGGCCGCAAGCTGCAATCGCGCTGGGCCGTGGCCGGAGGAGCGCCCGCGCCGGAAGGGAACGGCGCCCCCGGCGCGGCTGCCGGCCCGGCTGCGAATGCGGCGGGCGGCGGAGCGGACGCCTGGCCCGTGGGCGGCAGCGCCGGAAGTCCGCTGGATCTGGACGCTCTGGGCGGACGGGCCAGCCTCAGCTCCACAGGCATGGACGGCGGCGCGTGGGAATCCCTTGCGCCCGCGCAGCACACCCTGGACCCCCATGCCTCGCGCCTGGTGCGCACCTGCGCCGAAACCTGGACCTACGCCCTCATGCTCGTGGCCGGAGCCGTCACCACCGCCATCCTCGAAGACTGGCGCTACCTCGCCGGGGCCATCGTGGTTGCCGGCGGCCTGGCCTGGGCCAGGAAGATTTGAGGGAAGCAGGAGCGCGCGCTGCTTGTCAGAGAGCGGGCAGGCTCGATCAGCCTGAGGCGTCGTGCGCGCTGGAGCCGCCAGGGAAATTTTTCAGCGTGGCCCATTAATTCAAGGATCAGCGCCGCCGTCAGTCTCGCCCGGCTATGCCTTTGCCGCTCATCCTGTCAGTGCTTCACCCTTGCAGCAGTTGCGTTTGCCAGCCAGCAACAGAGCTGACGCCTAGTCCGGCAACCTGTCCAGCACCACCGCTTCCTTGGAGAGCGCCTCCACCAGACGCCGCTTGAGCTCCGGGCCCATCTCCTTGGCCAGCTCCATGCCGATCTTCTGCCCGTCGCGCATGAGGCCGGGCATGGAGGCCGTGATTTTTCTGCCCGCGGGCGAGCGGTAGAAGGCCAAAATCTCTCGGATTTCCTGATGGCTGAAGGTGTTGGCGTACAGCGGCACAATGCGGTCGATGAGCCCGCCGGGGGCGTCCACCTTTTCCGCAATGACCGCCGTGGTCACCCGCTCCACAACGGCCAGCACGCGCGGCGGAATGTCCGGCCTGGTTCGGCGCAGCACCGCCGTGTACTGCTGCGTCATGGTGGCGGCCAACTGCTTGCCCATGGTCTGCGCACCGGAAAGCTCGATCATCTGGCGGATGTCCGCCTGCTTTTCCAGGGTCATCTCCTCGGCCTGGGCGCGGGCGGCGGGCAGAAGCAAAAGCAGCGTGAGCGTCAGCGTGAGGACGAGGCGTTTTTGCATGGGGGCTCCCTTGGCAAGGGCTGAGGTGGATGGTGTTTGCGCCAACGCTACCAGCCCTGAGCGCGGAGCACAACGGCCGCCGCCCACGGCGTTGACAGGCCGTTGCCTATGCGGCACACCGCGCCTGAGGATGCTTCGCGCCGGGCCGCCTCGCGCCTTCTCCATTCTTGTAACGCCCGCCACGCCGCCCGCAAGGGCGAGGGAGTCCTGCCCTTGTTCGCACATCTGCCCGATGCAAACGCCCAAGGCACGCCAGCAGAACCGCTTTTGCCGGACGGCGGCCTCCGCAACGCGATATTGTTGCGCTGCGCGCCGTTTCTGCTCCTCGCCGGGCTGTTCATCGCGTATTATCAACTGGGCATCTTCGTGCGCGGCGATTCGTTTCAGAGCTACGCGACCTTCAACTACGCCTACTGGAATCTGCTGACCGCCGGGGAGTTCCCGCAGTGGTTCCCCTATGCCGCCTATGGCAGCCCTTCGGAAGGGTACATGATGACCTTCTTCGGGTCGTTCCAACTGCTGGCTGTGTTGTGCGGGGCGGCGCTGCACGCGCAGAACGTGTGGCTCCTGTTCTGCGTCTCGATCTTCGCGGAATCTATTGTGTATGTCTGCGGCGCGTATCTGCTTGGGCTGTATTTGTACAAAAGCGAATTCGTGGCCTGCGCAGTGGCCTGCTGGATAGCCGCCTCCCTGTACTGGAACGTGCAGGTGTTTTGGTCGCATCGGGCGCTGCTGTATATACCCTTCATGGTGTTGTTCACCCTGCGCTTCCACAAGGGCGGCGACCTGCGCGATCTGCTGCGTCTGGGCCTCGCGCTCGGCGTGTCCGTCATGGGCAACAACATTTACACCGGCCCGGTGTATGCGCTTTTCGCCTGCGTGTTCTTCCTCGCGCTGCGCGTGTTCGACCGCAAGGGCGGCGTTGCGCGGCTGGCGCGGCCCGGGCTGTCGGCCTTGGCCGAGCTTGGCCTCTTGGCGCTGCTTGGCGGCCTCTTTCTCTTTCTCTTCCTCAAAGCCCTGGACGGCGCCGCCTTCACCGCGCCCGGCCGTGACCCCGTGACCGGCGCGTCAAACATCACGACATTCTTGAATTATGGCGGCTCGGCCCTGGGCAAGCTGCCGGAGCTCGTGCTGGGCCGCAGCTCCATGCACCCTCAGTTTCTTTTCTACCTGGGCCTGGGGGCCACGGGGCTTGTGCTCTATGCCCTGCGCCGGGTGCGCGGCGGGGTGTTCCTGGCCTTGGCTTGCTCCACGCTGCTGCTGCTTTTGCTCAGTCTGGGGCCCACCGGCTTGGTGGCCTATGGCGCGTATTGGTTTCCGGGCATGAACCGGTTCCGGCATCTCTCCTACCTGCTGCCCATGGTGCGCCTGCTGCTGTTCTTTCTGGCAGGCTACGGCTTGGACCACGCCCTTGAAAAACCGCGCCAGCGCCGCGCCGAGGTCTTCCTCTGGCTTATGCTGGGCGCGCTCGGCATCCTTGTGGTCAAGGACGTGTGGCTGGTCTGGAGCGGCATTGCGCCGGAGCTGGGCTTTGGGCTGCTTGTTGTGGTGTGCCTGGCATCCGGCCTGCTGGAGCGCCGCTGGCCGCGCGGTCTGGGCGTCGGCCTGGGCCTGGGGCTGGCGCTTTTGGGCATTCTGGAGCTTGGTTTTGCCCACGACCGCCTGCTGCACAGCACAAAGTCTTTGTTTCCCTGGGAGCAGCGCCACGCCGTGGGCGGCACTCTGAATGCCACGCTCCCGCAGCCGCAACCTTTTCTGGCTGGCCGTCCCAGCGACCTTGCGGCACATCCCCAAAGCCAAGCTTTGACAGAATTCTGTGCAAGACAGGCGGTGAATAATTTCACCGTGCTGCACTTTACCGGCGGAGACTTTTGCGCGCCCGCCGTGCGCATCGACTACGCCATGCCCGCCGTGCTGGAGCTGCTGGAGCGCGCCGCTCCCGGCGCTCTGGCGCGCATCAACGAGGAGCGCGATCTGAACAAGGCCCTGGGCCTTGTCTACTGGCTGCCGGCCCTTGACCAGCCCTGGTTCCGCGAGGCCCTGGGGGGCGACGGCAACCGGCTGGTGCTGGAGACGCCGCAGGGCGAGCGGCGCGACGCATCATCCGGCGTGCGGCGCTTTTCCGCCAACCATCTGGTGGTGGACGTGGACGCGGGCCCCAAAGGCGGCGCGCTCTATTACGCCGATGCGTACCATCCTGGCTGGCGCGCGCTGGTGGACGGCCAGTCCGCGCCGGTGGAGCGCTCGCACGGGGCGTTCAAGGCCGTGGCCCTGCAACCGGGGCCGCATCGGGTGGAGCTTTCGTTCTACCGGCCCGCGCGCGAGTGGGCGCGGCGGGCGCTGGGCGTCACCGCGGCGCTGGCTCTGGGGCTGCTTGTGCTTACGGCGTGGCGCGGGCGTCCGCGAACCAGCTGCTGAAGCGATCCGTCGGCGTGCGACCGGGTGAAGGCCGGGGCTGTAGCGGCTGAAGATGGGGTTGAGCAGGGAAGAATGCCGGGGCGCCGCTGGCCGCGTTGAGCCGCGAAAGGGCAGAGCGGCCCAGGCGGACAGCTTTCCCGTCCCATGCATCCCGCAGGTGCCTGACGGACGGCCATGAGCCGGGAAGGATGCGGGAGCCGGGCAGGCGGCCTGCTTCGTTCAACACTTGTCTCAACTCAAAGCCAGACGGCTGGACGCCGCTTCGCAGGCGCAGCTCTGGTGCCCAAGCCGCGCGTGCCCCACGCCAAGTGCCGGGCGCGGCAAATTCCGCGGCTCTTGTCCGGGCCCAAAGTGGCTCCCAGCGGGTGCCGTTGTTGGACTTTGTCGTGGCGGGGCAGGTTGCTGTCGGCAGGGGCGACAGTGAGGAGAAGGGCGACAGGGAGGAAAGGGATGACAGGGGCGTCGCGGGCTGTTCTCAGCGCGCGCCCAGGCGCAGGGTGAGGAAGGTGAGGTCGAGCCACTGGCCGAACTTTTGGCCGACCTCCTTCAAGGTGCCGGTCTGCTCGAAACCCAGGTCTTGGTGCAGCCGAAGCGATGCCTCGTTGCCAGCCTCGATGCCAGCCACCATCACATGCTTGCCCAGCCCGCGCGCGCGCTCGATGAGGCGCTGCATGAGGGCCTTGCCGATGCCGGCGCCGCGGTGCCCCTGGCGCACGTAGACGGAATGCTCCACAGTGTGCCGGTAGCCGTCAAAGGCCCGCCAGTCCCCAAAGGACGCATAGCCGAGGACCTGTCCGGCGGCCTCGCTCCCTGCATCAGCGCCGTTTTCCGCGGCAATGGCGACGAGGACCGGATAGCCTTGCCGCTGCCGCTCGGCCAGCCATTGGGCGCGGTTGGCCGCATCGACCGTCACCTCGTTCCAGATGGCTGTGGTGTTGGCCACGGCGTCGTTGTAAATGGCCAGAATGCCTTCGATGTCGCCCTCGCGGGCGTCCCGTATCAACATGCGTCCTCCCCGGGGCGGTCTCCCGCTACCCTTCGTCCACGCGCTTGTCGCGGTAGAAATCCAGCAGGTTCCACTTGAAGATGAACGGGCTCAGGTCACCCAGTTCGTTTGCCTTGAGGGGCGACCAGACCAGGCGCTTGTTTTTGTCCATCCTGCCCTGGTCCGTGTACTCGAAGCCGAGGGAGGTCTCGCCCTTTTGCGGATCGCTGAAGATGTTCCGCAGCACGGCGTTGACCATGAACGGCCTGGCCGGGGTTTCCGGCTCGGCGATGGCTTTGAAGTAGAAGGAGAACGTGATGCCGGGCTCTTTTTTCGGCAGCACGTCGTTGATGATCTCGTTCTGCACGACCAGGCGCAGGCCGCACGACGAGATGTTCTCGATCTTGAAGGGCTGTTGCGCTCCGGCCTTGCTGCACAAAAGCGGAGGCGTCTCGGAGATGGCGGTGCCTGCGGGCAATTCGTGCCAGGCGAAAAAGAGCGGCATGCGCTCCTGGTCGACGCCGACGCGGACGCTGCGCCGTTGTTGCGCCGGGGCAAGCTCCGCGGGCGCGGGCAGGGCGAAGGCCACCACGCCGTTGGGCTGCATCTGCACGGACTGGACGTGGCTGACGAAGGTGTAGAAGTTCGAAATGGAGCTGTCCGTCTTGTCGCGCACCATGAAATAGCAGGAGACGGAGACCCCGGCGAAAGACTGCGAGGCCTTCTTCAGCGTCGAGACCTCCAAGACGATGCGCGAATTATCGAAGCTGACGAAAGAGGCGGAAATGTCCTTGAGGCTTGTCGTCGTGTCCGCAAAGGCGAGCCTGATCTTGGCCCGCTGGTCCAGGGCGTCCGTAAGGATGCCGGAAACGAGCTGGCGGTTGCGCTTGTCAGCGTCTTTGCTTTGTTTGGCGAGGTTCCAGAGTGCGCACATAGTTGGTGGGGGGGCCTGCGGTTGATAGGGCAACGGCGTCGTGTCGAGCACCATTACCGGGGCCCAACCCGCTTGTAAAGCGGCCGCTGCCTCCCCTTGCCGGGAGTGCCCAGCGCGATGTCTCCAACATCTTGAAAGCAATGAACAAGCAGCGCCTGGCGGGCGGCAAAGAAAAACCGCAATCGCGGCCAGCGGGTCTTTTGGCATTCGATGCTGCTGAAGATACGGTAATAATTTCTATGCTCCTTTCTTTGTGCTGAAATAATTGTATTTTGTTTGACGCGGCACACTTGTCTGATTCTATTGCATTTTTAACCGCCACTGTTGAGGCAAATCAGAAAGAGTCAATTTTATATTGCATTTTTTCGCAGAGTGAATATTTTCACATAGCATCCCACCGGTGCATTCCCTTGATTTGCCAAAGAGGTCTGGGCGCTAGGGAAAAACATGGCATAAGACCTCAGTCTGAACAAAAATCGGCAGGAGGAACAATCATATTGAAGCACTGGCTTCCAACACTGCGCAAGAGTTCAGAAGAGACGATGCGGCCGGTGAGCATCGCGAACCTCATGGAAGATTTTTGGCACACCCCTTTGGCGTGGGCCTGATGCCCGAGGGCTTCTCCAAGAGTCTTTTCGGCGCAGAGGCCTACCCCGTGGTCAATGTGTCGGAGACGGACAAGAAAATAGCCGTGGACGCAGAGCTGCCGGGCCTTGAAGCCAAAGATGTCGACGTCAGCTTGCAGAATGACGCCCTGGTCATCACGGGCGAAAAAAAGTTTGAGGGTGAAGAGAAGAAGGACAACTACCACCGCATCGAACGCAGCTACGGCAAGTTCACGCGCGCCGTGCCCTTGCCCGCCAAGGTGAACGCCAAGGGCATCAAGGCCCGCTTTGAGAAGGGCGTGCTCCATGTTGCCCTGCCCAAGGCAGCCGTCCGCCCCGGCGCAGAAGATCAAGATCGAAAGCTAGCCTACAACGGGTACAAATTAGGGGGGAGACGACAATGCGAGGAACATCCAGAGAAAAGGAGCGATCCGCTGGCTCCGGTATGGCCAGGAGCGCCACGACGCGGCAGAAGACTTCCGGAAGCGAGGCGCCGAAGAAGGCCAAGGCAACGCCCAAAGGCCTGACGGAAACCGTGCTGGCGCGTGTTGAGACAGTGCGCCTGGCGCAGCGCCAGGAAGGCAGCTTCGATTGCTTCGCCACGGCGAGGCAGGGCTACTGCGACCAGGATCAGTGCCTGTATCGCAACGAATGCCTGGATTATTCACAACGGGTGCGCTGAACGCCTTTGCCTTTCGCGAAGGGCAGTTCCAACAACTCAGAGGAGGCGGCATGAAGATCCTCGTGGCGGTGGAAGATTCCCTGTATTCGACCAAGGCCCTTGAGTACGCGGTGGGAGTGGCAAAAAAGGAAGGCGCCGACCTGACGGCAGTGAGCATCGCCGAACTGATGGTCGGGATGGTGGAGGTGTTTCCGGATGCGTCCGTTGAGGAAGCGCTCTTGAAGCATGCCGCCATGACGGCGGAGAGGGCCAAGGAATACGCGAGCGGCAAGGGGGTGGCCCTCAAGACGGTCATCGAGAGCAGCGCGTCCGCGGCGGAAAGCATCCTCGAGACAGCCGAGAAGCTGGGCGCGGACCTCATTGTCCTGGGAAGCCGGGGCAAGAAGGGCGTCGAGCGTTTTCTGCTGGGCAGCGTGGCCACGAAGGTCGCCGCCCATGCGCGTTGTTCCGTTTTGATCGTCCGGTAGCGTTGCGTGTTCGTGCTGCCGCCGTCTTTGCGGCGCGCGGCATCCGGCTTCGCCGATGTTTCGCAGGCGCAAGAAAAAGGCGCTTCAGCTGTTCGCTGAAGCGCCTGTCTTTTTTGGTGCCGAAGGGGAGACTCGAACTCCCATGGCCTTGCGACCACTAGACCCTGAACCTAGCGTGTCTACCAATTCCACCACTTCGGCATTTCGCGGGGCGGCTTGCGCTGCACCGTTGTTGCGAAGGAAGCATTTAGCTGCATCGCGGAATAATGGCAAGTGTTTTTTGCCAGTGCCCCGCAATTTTCTCCTAGCGCGGGCTGCGCTCGTCAATGGGCACGTAGTCGCGCAGCACCTGCCCGGTGTAGATCTGCCGGGGGCGGTGGATCTTGCTCTTGTGCTCCAGGTGCTCCTCGTACCAGTGGGCTATCCAGCCGGGCATGCGGCCGATGGCGAACATCACCGGGAACATCTGCACCGGAATGTTGAGCGCGCGCAGGATGATTCCGGAGTAGAAGTCCACGTTGGGGTACAGCTTGCGCTCGATGAAGTACGGATCGGCCAGGGCCGCGGCCTCCAGCTCCATGCCGATGTCCATGAGCTCGTCGGGCTGGCCGAGTTTGAAGAGCAGCTCGTGGGCGGCTTTCTTCAAGATGACCGCCCGCGGGTCGTAGCTCTTGTAGATGCGGTGGCCGAAGCCCATGAGCCGGAACTTCTTCTGCTTGGCCAGTTCCAGCACCTCGCGCGGGGTGCGCTGGCCGTCGCGGATCTGCTCCAGCATGGTGACCACGCCCGCGTTGGCGCCGCCGTGCAGACGGCCCCACAGGGCGCAAATGCCGGCCGAGACCGAGGCGAAGAGGTTGGCCTGGCTGGAGCCCACCATGCGCACGGTGGAGGTGGAGCAGTTCTGCTCGTGGTCCGCGTGCAGGATGAGGAAAAGCGAAAGGGCCCGCACGGCTTCCGGGGAGGGATCGTAGTGCTGGTGCGGGATGGAGAACATCATGTGCAGGAAGTTGCGGCAATAGCTGAGCGCCGGGTTCGGGTACATGAACGGCAGGCCCATGCTCTTGCGATAGCTGAAGGCGGCGATGGTGCGCACCTTGCTGATGATCTTCGAGGCGGCGAGATAGAACTCGCCCTTGCTTTCGATTTCGAGCAGGTCGGGGTGGTAGCAGCCCAGGGAGTTGACGATGGCCGAGAGCATGGCCATGGGGTGCCCGCCGGGCGGAAAGCCTTCGAAGTGGTGCTTCACGTCCTCGTGCAGCAGTTCTTCCGCGCAAAGGCCTGCGGAAAAGCGCGAGAGCTGGTCGCGGGTGGGCAGCTCGCCGAAAATAAGCAGCCAGGCCGCCTCCGTGAAGGAGCCGCGCTCGGCGATCTGGTCGATGGGGTAGCCCCGGTAGCGCAGTATGCCGTTCTCTCCATCAACAAAGGTGATGGAGCTTTTGCAGGGGCCGGTGTTCATGTAGCCGGGGTCGTAGGTGATGCAGCCCGTCTGCGAGCGCAGGCGCGTGATGTCCAGGGCGCGGTCGCCCAGAGTGCCCTCGACGATGGGCAGCTCGATGGTCTTGCCGTCG
>Ga0209800_10002293_pt1 | contig 17194 bp, 16 predicted proteins | sample Higcelweek8metaG_FD_187174 | JGI IMG/M metagenome (GOLD analysis project Ga0209800, IMG submission 187174) | Freshwater pond sediment microbial communities from the University of Edinburgh, under environmental carbon perturbations - High... | ecosystem: Environmental > Aquatic > Freshwater >...
TAAAGTGATTTATTAGTGAATGGGGGGGGGTTTTATATTTATCATATTTAATTTTTTCTTCTTGACTGTCAAGTTATATTGCTATATTGGGGGTACCCACAGACTGCCGAAACAAAACCTACAACAAATTAGTTGAGTACTCAGAAAAAACAGAAGAAAACTTGATGAGATGCTTGAGATGCTTTGTTAAATTCATTAACTCTCATCCGTTCACCTAAGGAAATCAAGATATATCCTTAATGTACTCAGATGATTTCCAGATGGAATCAGATGAGCTTTCGGGAAAAGGAAAGAGTATGGAAGGCGCGTTATTGCCAATTATCGTTTTTCTGGTTGTCTATGTTGTGATAACCTTCGAGCTGGTCAACAAAGCGGTTTCAGCTCTGCTAGGTGTCATGGTGCTTCTGATGGTTCATGTTGTTGATGAACACACAGCAGCATCTCTCATTGATTTTGAAACCATCATGCTGCTGCTTGGAATGATGGTGATTGTTGCTGTTCTCAGGAAATCTGGCTTTTTTGCCATGCTGTCAGTCAAAATTGCACAGATGACCAAGGGGAATCCCCTCAAAATTTTAATCCTCTTCTCCATTGTCACAGCTGTAGTATCAGCTTTTCTGGACAATGTGACCACTGTACTAATCATCATACCGATTGTAATTGAGCTTGCCCGAGGCATGGGCCTTGATGCCAAGCTCTACGTAATCACCCAGGCGGTCATCTCCAACCTTGGAGGAACTGCCACCCTGATTGGAGATCCGCCAAACATCATTATCGGCTCCAAAGTGTCACTGACATTTAACCAGTTTGCGGCTAACCTCTTCATTCCTGTAGCACTTTCAGTAGCAGCTACCCTGCTTCTTATCTGGGCAACCAACAGAGAGAAGTTCAAGCCTATAAATACCAACCTTGCAAAGCTCTTCACCATTCAACTTCTTCTTGATAAAATCAGGATGGAGTTTCTCAATACCGCTATTGACAGAAAACTCCTGATAAAAGCCCTAACCTGTCTCACCATTGCCCTTATCCTCTTTGTCACCCAGACCATTACCAAACTCTCCCCGGGAGTTGTTGCTCTGATGATGGCAATGTTTCTTCTCTGCATAGCGAAGGTGGATGTTGAGCACATGCTTCAGGAGGTGGAGTGGAGCACTCTTCTCTTCTTTGCAGGGCTGTTCATTCTGGTTGGAGTGCTTGAACATAAGGGGGTAATTGAGTGGATCGCCCACCATGTGTTCCTCAAAATTGGAGGCAACCCCTATGTGATGGTACTTACAGTTCTCTGGGTCTCAGGAATTGTTTCAGGCTTTCTTGATAACATACCGTTTACAATTACCATGATCCCGATTGTAAAGGTGATGATGGAAGCATCTCCTGTGCCCAACAATATTCTATGGTGGGCTCTGTCACTTGGGGCATGCTTTGGTGGAAACCTCACCATGATAGGGGCGTCAGCAAATATTGTATCAGTTGGCATAGCAAAACAGTGCAATGTGAATATCAGTTTCTTTGAGTTCATGAAGACAAGTGCCCTGATCACAATTATGACCCTGGTCATTTCATCCATCTATCTCTGTCTATACTTGTGGGTATCGCTATGAATGAAAAAAATAAGAGTACTATGTATAAACTGCTCCGGGATATCGGAGATATTCAGGGAATTGCCAGAACAACTATTCTGGCTCTTGAAAGTTTTATTGTATCAATCAGGGAACTTCAATGTACCCGTGAAGAGGTGGAAGATCTCTATATTGAGCTTGCAGACGCCATAAAGAACTCTCAGCCCAAGATCACCCCTCTGATCCATCTGCTTGAACGCTTTGAGCAGGATATGCGCAAATGTATGAAAAAGGATCTCTCCATTGAGCTGATCATGGAGAGTGCTGAAAACAGCCTCAAAGATCAGATCGCTCTCTTTAAAAGCAATGCTGCAAGGGTTACAGAGCATGGGCTTAAATATGTAGAGAACGGAGATGTTATCATTGTACACTCCGCAAGTTCAGTTGTCACAAATATCCTCATCCGCGCCAAAGAGAGTCTCGGCAAGATCTTCAAAGTGATAATCCTGGAGCAGAATAAGGAGAGGACACGGCAGCTGATAGAGGCGTTCAGAGAGCACAAAATTGACTATCATGTCACACCTGCCCATGATGTGAGCCACTATATTGACCAGGCAAACAAGATGTTTATTGGAGCACTTACAATCACATCAGATAATAAGATTGTGGCCCCGTCAGGAACATCAGGAAGCGTAAGCCTATCCCATCTCAACAATATAAAGGTGCATCTGTTTGCAAACACACTGCACTACTCCCACAGAGAAGCGCTGGATCAGTATATATATGCTGAAGAGGGAAACAGCGAGACAGCAAACTGTTATTTCCCTATCACCAGGCACTCTCACGACCTGGTTGATCTGGAGCTGATTGACCATGTGATCACTGAGAACGGGGAGACCCCTAAGGGCTACTGCCCAGAAGATCTGAAAGCAAAAGCAGCAGCAAAAAGAGCAGAGATGTCACAGTAATCAATTATGGAAAATTGTTATGATCCAGAATCTTGGCTTGACAGTGCAAGGTCAGTCTGGTATATGAGCTAGACAAATTTAAACGGGGCGTAGCGCAGCCTGGTAGCGCACTTGTCTGGGGGACAAGTGGTCGCTGGTTCAAATCCAGTCGTCCCGACCAAAAAATTAATGGCTTACATCATTAGAAGATGTAAGCCATTTTTGTTTATGCGTGGTCTGTTGCGTGTCTTATCATTGATACTCCTGCAATTCCATGATACGGGTACTTATTCAATTTGTGAATACTCAACTCAGATGCTCAAGAACGATTCTCAGAATCCTTCTGATTGGCTCAGCTGCCCCCCAGAGAAGCTGATCTCCGACAGAAAATGCAGTCAGGTACTCTGGACCCAGATTCATCTTGCGAACTCTTCCCACGGGTACTGTCAATGTTCCGCTCACAGCTGCCGGTGTAAGCTCTTTAATTGAATCCTCTTTTGTATTGGGAATCACCTTTACCCAATCGTTGCTGGATGCAAGGATTTGATTGATCTCATCCAGAGGAACATCTTTTTTCAGCTTGATGGTAAATGCCTGGCTGTGGCATCTCATAGCTCCGATACGGACACACTGCCCATCAATCGGTACAGGGTTATCCACCCTTCCCAGAATCTTGTTTGTTTCGGCAAATCCTTTCCACTCCTCACGGGTCTGCCCATTTTCCATTGCCCTGTCAATCCAGGGAATCAGATTGGCAGCAAGTGGTACAGACCAGTTATCAACAGGCAAAGCATCGGAATGGAGAGTTCGTGTCACATTTCTATCAAGATCAAGAATCACGGCATCACTCTCTCCAAGGTATGCCCTTGCCCGATCTCCAATAACCTTCATCTGTGATACAAGCTCTCTCATGTTTTTTGCTCCAGCTCCTGAAGCTGCCTGATATGTCATGGAGGTTAGCCACTCAATCAGATCCTTTTCAAACAGTCCACTTAAAGCCATGAGCATCAAAGAGACAGTGCAGTTACCACCGATGAAATCTTTAATCCCCGACGCAAGTGCATCATCAATCACTCTCCTGTTAACAGGATCAAGCACAATGATACTCTCTTTTTCCATGCGAAGAGTTGAGGCAGCATCAAGCCAGTAACCAGTCCAACCTCTCTTTCTGAGTTCTCCATAGACAGACTGTGTATAAGAGCCTCCCTGGCAGGAGACAATAATATCCATTGTGGAAAGAATATCAAAATCATCTGCACTCTTAAGTGGAGGGATATCCATACCGATCTCAGGCCCCTTCTGACCGACCTGGGATGTTGTAAAAAAAAGAGGCTCAAACCCTCTGAAATCACCCTCTGCAACCATTCTCTCCATCAAAACAGATCCGACCATTCCACGCCAGCCTGCAAATCCGACTCTCATCACATTATCCTCCTTGCTCTCTGATATTCTATATCTGTTCTTTTTTATCTACTTTTATTGAGTCTATTATCTTCTTTAATTAAACATCTCTATTTTTTAAAAAAGGCACTGATTCAATCTCGTAAAAAATTATCTCTTTAAAAAACAATTGAGGCAATGTAATGTATCCATGCTCATATGACAACATAATTTTTAAGCTTTAAAAGGGAGATGGTGCTGATTACTGCCAGCAAAAGAGTCTGTTGTGGATTATTACGAAAAAGAGCATGAAGCCTATTTTATAAAGACTGTCTCAGTAGACCCTGCCCCTTTTCTTGAAACCTTTATCCAGATAGCTCCTCAGGGGGCAACAGTGTGGGATATCGGCTGCGGATCGGGCAGGGATCTGCGGTGGCTTAAAAAGAGAGGATTTCATGCTGTCGGGCTGGAACGCTCTTCAGGACTTGCCCGTCTTGCCCGCAGATATTCAGGCTGTGAGGTTATTGAGGCTGATTTTGAGAGCTTTGATTTTTCAGGGCTCAATGCTGATGGCATGCTTATGACAGCTGCCCTGGTTCATCTGCACTGGGATAAATTTGAAATCGTCTTAAGAGAGATCATCAGAGGGGTGAAGCCTGATGGGATAGTTTACATCTCTTTGAAAAAGGGGGATAGCGCAGAGAAGAGATTACCTCTGACAGATTCTGACTCCAGAAGAGTGTTTTATATGTGGCAACCAGTTGATTTAGAAAAAATTTTTCATGCAGTCAATCTTGAGGTGATCCTCTCTTCAGAAACTGCCTCCTTGATTAACACCGGTGAAATATGGCTTGGATACTTTATGAGAAGGAGATGATGATCAATAAGATCAAGAGATTTAAAAGCACTCTGCCCTTTTTAAGTACCCGAGCAGAAATAATCATAGGAAATCGTCTTAAGAAAAACTACCGGATTAATTCTGTTCCAGTACTTATGGAGAACGTCAAAGATTCTCATTGCAAATACCACCCCTGCTTTTATTATTGATAGTATATTGTGATTATAATACATTTCTGATAGATAGAGTCTGGTACGTCAAAGGCTGGCTGGTTAAGGGGCAATACCTCAGAATTCCACGGATCAGAGACGTGAATTTAATAATACTTAACAGGAGATTGTAGATGATTGGATCAAAAACTGCCATTGCACTGCTTGCATCTGGAGTTATTCTCTGTTCTGGTGCCCAGGTTTTTGCAGGGGCCAAAGGAGACAAAGCAATGACAACAGAGAAAGAGAAGATCAGTTATGCATTGGGTCATAACATCGGACAGAACCTCAAACGAGATGTGGATGTGGATCTGGATACTTTTTTCAAAGGCATCAAGGATAGTCATGAGGGGAAGAATGCCCTATCTAAAGATGAGATGGAGAAGACCATGACCACATTTCAGAATCAGATGAGGGAGAAACAGATGGCACAGATGAAAAAAGCGGCAGAGGGCAATAAGGCGGCTGGAGAGGCATTCCTCAAAGAGAACAAAACAAAAGAGGGAGTTGTAACACTACCCAGCGGTCTGCAGTATAAGATTATAACAAAAGGTGAGGGTACAAAACCCACTGCCGACAAAAAGGTCAAATGCCATTACAAAGGTACCACCATTGATGGCAAGGAGTTTGACTCATCATACAAGAGAGGAGAGCCAGCAACCTTTCAGGTAGGCGGTGTTATCAAAGGGTGGACAGAAGCACTTCAGCTGATGCCAGTTGGTTCAAAGTGGATGCTCTACATCCCATCAGATCTTGCCTATGGAGACCGCGGTGCAGGACAGGCTATAGCTCCTGGATCATCGTTGATATTTGAGGTGGAGCTGATTGGAATAGAGTAAAGTATAAAGCTCAATGGCATACTCCTCCAATAGCATGCGATATATCTGAACACAATATCATTAAATACAGGTGGAAGATCCTCTCAGGGTTCTTGCCACCTGTTGCTGCATCAACTCCCTTCATGAATTAACTATAAATTTCTATAAAGTACATGGCAGATTCTCCTGCCACAACTAAGAATGAAAGTCCCATAACCACAAGCAGTTGAGAATATTTTAATACAAACAGGCCTATTATAATGGCTCTCATATCAAATCTGGTATCAATTTTCTGATATCAAGTTAAGGATTCTCTATCATGTTTATTTTAGGATTGAGCGCAAGTCCAAGGGCAAATGGGAACAGTGACTATATGCTATCTCTTTTTATGAGGCAGGCTGAAGATCGGGGGTTTGAAACTGCCACTGTACACGCTGTAAAGAGAGATTATGCACCATGTATAGGATGCGGCCATTGTGAAAAGAAGGGTTTCTGCTCCATAAAAGATTCCCTGGAACAGGATCTCTTTCCACTGTTTCGACGGGCAGATCTGATTGTACTTGCTACGCCGGTCTATTTTTATGGCATTCCAGCCCGAATGAAGGCGATAATTGACAGGAGTCAGACTCTCTGGTCAAGAAAATACAGATTCGGAATCAATGACCCAAAGTCCTCTTACCGGAAAGCTGCTCTACTCTCTGTTGGTGCTACAAAGGGGCACAATCTGTTTGATGGAATTAGACTCACTGCAAAATATTTTCTTGATGCTCTGGGGGCAGAGCTGTCAGCAGATCTCTGTTATTTCGATATGGATGGAAAGGGGGTACTCAGGTCTATAGTAGAAAGTGATAGAGGAGTTGCGATTAAGACCGATATTGAAAGGTTGGCCGACAATCTGCTCAACCCCATGCAGAGTCGCAAAAAGATACTGTTTGCCTGCCGTGAAAATGCAGGAAGAAGCCAGATGGCTGCTGCGTTTGCCAGACAGCTGGCAGGTGGCAGTTATGATATATTAAGTGGTGGCAGTCAACCAGCAGAGACCATTAATCAGGTTGCAGTTGAGGTTATGGCTGAAAAGGGGATAGATATTGCCTTTAATAGCCCCTGTTCCATTGAAGACTCCCTCAAAGGTGCAGGGGGCAGGGTCGATATCATGGTCACTATGGGGTGTGGTGAAAATTGTCCCTTTATTCCAGGATGCACAATGCTGGATTGGAACCTGCCTGACCCCTCTGGTCAATCCATTGAAGATGTAAGAAAGATCAGGGACAACATAGAGAAAAAGGTTATGGATCTGCTACAGGTGAAGATAATTTGAGCATACCCTACCCAGACACAAATGGCACAATAATCTGTAATACCAGACTCTGGCAGGGGGCTAATCGGATATTGTGACCCCTCATCTTCAATATGGCCAGAGCCATTATTACAAAATCAGGGTCGCACCAGCAAAGCTGGAGGTTTAATGCTATGAATTACCAATTCTCAAAAGGATGATCAATCAGATTGGAGTTGAAGTACCTTGGATCATCAGTCACCTCTTCTCCTGCCCATGGTGGCTTTTCAAATGGCTGCGCCTCTGTTTCAAGCTCAATTTCAGCAACCACAAGTCCCTGATTACTTCCCTCAAACCTGTCAATAGACCACTCAAATCCCATGAAATCCAATATGTACCGCACCTTTTCCACTAAAGGGGTCAAGCATAGTGCCAGCATCTCAACAGCATCCTGTAATGGTATTTCATATTCAAATTCAACTCTGGATACATTGCAGTTTTTCCCCTTTACTGTAATAAAACCCTTTTCTCCAGCAACCCTTACTCTTACAACAGATTCATGCGAGTTACTAAGATAGCCCTGTCTGATTGGCACCCCCTTAATACTTAAGCTAAGCCATGACTCATCTTTCACCAGAAATTTACGTTCTATCTCAATACCCATCTATTACACCATTTTCATCAGCCATATCTTCTGACACCTTCCATATATATAGTCTAGCAGTTATCTTATCTAACCCAATATCTATCTGCAATACAGCCATTTAAAATATTGTACCGTACTAACCGCACTTCGTCCTTTAAATATTTTAAATATAGAGAGCTTTTCCTTCAAAAATATTGACTCCACGAACAGGATTTTTAGATATGTTAATAATTTTTTCAGCAACAGCGCATGCCTCAATCGGTCTATATTTTTCTGGAAGCATAAAAGAGCAGCCTCTGGCAAGATATTTTCCAACCTCTTCACCAGGTCTGAACTCCTGTCGGTCTCCAAGGAGCAGAGATGGCCGTAAAATATTGACACTCTCAAACCCCATATCCAATACAGCCCTCTCAAGCCTACCCTTTGTGCCTGGATAAAGGAGTCTTGAATCAGGATCTGCACCAATGGATGAGACTAAAATGATATTTTCCGCCCCATTTTCACGAGCTATCTCTGCAATTTGCCTTGGATAACCATAATCCACCTTTATGAATTTATCTCTTGAGCCTGCCTTTCTGGCAGTAGTGCCAAGAACTGAGACAAGAGTCTCTGCCTTTATCGCCTCCTTATGCTCTTCAAGGTGATCAAAATCAACGATATGGTGGATAAGTCGGTCGGAACGTGGCAGATCTTTAACTGCTCTTCTTGTGACAACCACAATCTGCTCATAGAAATTATCCCCCTTTATGAGGTTTATTAATCTGCTGCCGACCATACCGCTGGCACCAATGATCATAATACTGTTTTTCATAGAGACTCCATTTGCATCCAAAAAAGTTGTTCAATATATTCTGTTCTGATACTCTCATCAGAGTTTATAATAGCTTCAAGCAGATACCACTTGGCTTACAGCTATTCAATAAAATAACACATGGTTGAAGTTTGAGGAGGTTCCAGATGATTTTTTTAATCTCAAAGGAGAAAAGAGCATGAAATAAATGGAGATACCGTACCAAATGCAAATAATAGAGAGATGAAATTATCTTCCAACAACGATGCAATGTTCATGCAGCATATGCTGTGATGTTTATCAAAAGGAGTTGTAAAAATGAATAGAGATGAAGAGGATATCAAAAAAGGGATAAAGAGGATATGGATAATCTGGGGTGCAATGTTCTTATCACTTCTGATCTACCTGGTTGTATGTCATCTATTGGAGCCCTCCTGGGTACCACTGGCAACCCACGATTTCCCTATTGATACATTCATAAACTCACTTTATGGCGTCTCAATAGTTATATTTTTTTTAAGCAGCTATATCCGTAAATTTATTTTGAATTCAAACTCATCAACTCAACTGGAGAGATTTACCCAGATATCTGAGAGAACAAAGATGCACCCTGCTGTCTTCAAATACCAGACTGCTGTCATAATCTCGCTTGCACTTTCAGAGAGCATAGGCATATTCGGTGTTGTAATCTTTCTTTTTATAAAAGATACCAACTCCCTCTATCTCTTTATTGCCATTGCAGCAGCGGCAATGATTTATCATATCCCACGATTGAGCGAGATTGAGAATTAAAAGCTAGAGACCTCCATACACTTCATGCTGTTATAGTCAGTTCATGCAGACCATATTTTTTCAAAAAAAATATTGACAAGAGTGGATAGTCAACCTATAAGAAATTACATGCAATATTTCATAAAGTTTAATATGCAATACAGATGTCAAACAAAAAGCATAAAATGTCAATAATGAGGAGGTAATGGTAGAATGAACCCCATCAAAACAAAAGACAAGACAGTTTTAAGATCCCTCGGGCTTGGTGGCTATTTCGGCGGTGGTGCTGAAGGTATGGTGGATGTGATGAACGGTAAAATCATCCGTGTCCGCCCCATGCAGTACGGATGGAAGTACAAAAAGGAAAATGTCAGACAGTGGGAGATCAAACGTAATGGAAAGAGTATCGCTCCTGCATGGAAATCACTGCCAGGACCATTCTCGCTGGCCTACAAAAAAAGGGTCTATTCACCTAACCGGATCAAATATCCTCTGAAAAGGGTTGACTGGGATCCAGATGGGGAGAGAAATCCTCAGAATCGTGGGAAAAGCAAATATGTCCGTATATCATGGGATGAAGCCTCAACAATTATTGCAGCTGAGATCAGACGTGTCCACAAGGAGTATGGCCATAATGCCATATTGTTACAAGGAGACGGGCATGGAGAGTGTAAGACCATAAACACCCCGCATGGCCATGCAGGAGCCCTGTTAGATAATCTTGGAGGATTTACCCTTCAGGTGCGTAACCCTGACAGCTGGGAGGGGTGGTACTGGGGTGCAAAGCATGTCTGGGGCCAGGGTGCTCAGGGGATCATGTATCCTGCTGCCAATATTGTAAAAGACACCACTGAACATGCTGACATGGTTCTCTTCTGGGGATGTGATCCTGAAACCACACCCTGGGGATTTACCGGTCAGTTTGCAAGCCGCCTCTGCTATTTCTGGAGTGAAGTTGGCATAAAGCAGATCTATATCTGCCCGGATCTCAACTACGGGGCTGCCATTCATGCAGACAAGTGGATCCCCATTCTCCCCAATACTGACGCAGCTCTTCAGCTGGCAATCATCTACATGTGGATCACTGAAGAGAGCTATAACAAAGAGTATGTGGAGACCCACTCAGTTGGCTTTGACAAGGTTAAAGCCTATGTAATGGGAGAGGAGGAGGGAGTTCCCAAAACACCGGCATGGGCATCCAAGAAATGCGGTATTCCTGAATGGACAATCAAGGCACTTGCCAGAGAGTTTGCAGCAAAGACAACCTCAATTGCACACTATTTTGGTGGAGGTATGATCAGAGGAGCATACTCGCACGAACCTGGTCGTCTTGAGTGCATCCTACTTGGCATGCAGGGACTTGGAGCACCTGGTGTGCACCAGCATCAGCTCACCTATTTTGGAATGCCCCGTGCAGAGGGACTTGGCGGAACATTCTTCTGGAACCCTGAAATTGAAGAGAGACTTGCTATCCCTGTATTCTCATCAGTTACTGCATGGCAGGATCAGGTTATTCCCAAAACATTGATCCAGCACGCTATCCATCGGGATGGCCCCATAACCTTCAGAGGTACTGGTGCTCAGAATGCACTGGTTCAGGATCAGTTCAACGAATTTACCTACCCCATTCCAAAAGAGAAGGGTGGGGTCGATATACACATGATCTGGACAGATACGCCATGCAGAATTACATGCTGGAATTACGGAAATGACACTGAAAAAGCTATGCGCAGCTCTCAGATAGAGACCATTGTTGCCCAGCACCCATGGTTGGAGAATGACTGCCTCTATGCTGATATTATCCTTCCTGCCAACACATTCATGGAGGTTGATGATATTCTAACCAATATCCGTCAAGGTACTCAGCAGCCCAATATCATGCTTGCAGATAAGGCAATTGAACCTATCGGAGAATCCAAGAGCGATTTTGAAATTGTTGTTGAGGTTGGAAAACATTTCAATATGGAGGAGCAGCTTACCGATGGTAAAACCACTTTTGATATGCAGAAGAAGGTGTGGGAGTACATGGGCGGTGAGAAGCTTGTAACCTGGGAACAGCTCAAGGAGAAGAAGTACTGGATCTACAATACAGCTGCAGATTGGGAAGAGGATCCTCCAGGGTTCAGAAATTTTTACAATGATCCTGTAAAGTACCCGCTTGGTACCCCCTCTGGCAAACTTGAATTCTACTCAGAGAGCCTTGCAAAGGCATTTCCTGATGATGACGAGAGACCTCCTATCCCCAAATGGATTGAAAAAAGTGCTCTGCACGATGAGCGACTCTCAAGCCACAGGGCAAAGATGTTCCCCATGCTTCTGATGTCCAACCATGGAAGGTGGAGAGTTCATGCCCAGTGCGATGACATCACCTGGACAAGAGAGGCTCCCACCTGCAAAGTGATGGGCCCGGATGGATACAAGTACGAACCAGTCTGGATGCATCCATCTGAAGCTGAAAAACGTGGCATCAAGAGTGGAGATATTGTAAAGGTATTTAATGAGCGCGGCATTGTTTTATGCGGGGCATATGTTACTGAAAGGATCCGTCCAGGTGTAATTTCCGTAGATCACGGTGCCCGTCATGATCCTATCAAGACAGGTGAAGTTGAAAGAGGTGGAGCTATTAACACCATCTCTCCTGGTGATATCACTTCCAAAAACTGCGTAGGTAATGTGGTACAGGGGTATCTTGTGGATGTACAGAGGGTGAGCGGTAAAGAGATGGACCAGTGGAGAAAGGATTATCCAGAGGCATTTGCAAGAAAATATGACCACGCCTCAGGATTACGTTTTGATGCATGGGTCATAGGAGGAGATAAATAATGAAAGCATTTTATATTGATCTGTCTGTATGTAATGGCTGCTACTGCTGCCAGATTGCCTGTAAGGATGAACATGTGGCCAATGACTGGAGCCCATACGCAAAACCACAGCCAGATACAGGTCAGTTCTGGATCGGAATCACAGAGCAGGTGAGAGGACAGGTGCCAAAGGTGAAGGTCACCTATATTCCACAACTCTGCCACCACTGCGATGATGCACCCTGTATTGCACAGTGTAAATTTGATGCCATCGAAAAACGGGACGACGGAATTGTTCTGATCAACCCTGATAAATGCACGGGATGCAAGCTCTGCCGTGACACCTGCCCGCACAATGCAATATTTTTTAACGAAAATCTCAACATTGCCCAGAAGTGCACAGGGTGCACCCATCTTCTGGATAACGATGCTGAGTGGACAGTACCAAGGTGTGTGGATCAGTGCCCGACAGATGCGTTGAGGTTCGGAGAAGAGGCTGATTTCAAGGATTTTATTGCAGAGGCTGAATTTATCAATCCTCAGGCAGGTACAAAATCCAGGGTCTATTACAAGAATCTGCCCAAAAAATTCATCGGTGGCACTCTATACGATCCGGTTGAAAAAGAGGTTATAATAGGGGCAACCTGCACACTCAAAGATGACACATCAGGAGAGACCTTTACTGCAACTACAGACAATTTCGGTGATTTCTGGTTCCGTGATCTCAAGGATAACAGCACCTTCACGCTGACCATGAATAAGGGTGGAAAAGAGCACAGCATCAGCAATATCGTTACAGATAAAGACTTAAGCCTTGGCGATATTCCAATGGCTATTTAGAAATACAATCCGCCAAATCACCTCAAGGATTTCATAATCAAACAGAAGGGTTACAACCAGTTGGCTGTAACCCTTCTCTCTTTGCTGCAAAACCGCTGCCTCTGAGGCTGGATGCTGGTTCAAGTAGCTAGGTTACCATCAACAATAATTTTAAAAGAGATAGGCTTATTGCCCCTTTTCAAGGGTTAAAGAGGTATAGGGAACCTGAATATGATTGGTGATTTTTGCCACTCTGCCCATTGATAAGCCATTGAAAATTTTTGACAGGTTTATACCTATCCCGATATAGATGTTGCGCTCCCTATCTGCTTGATCTGAATAGCCCCTTGCATAGTATCCCAGATGAAGTTCAAGATATTTAAGATACTCCTGTGTAATGAACTCAAAACCCTCAAACTTGAATGCTATCAGATACTTCAAATGTTCATAATCTGTAAAAAAATCTATGGAGTCAAAAGCTGGGGTGTATTCAACTCTGAAATCAATTTTTTCTGACAGTTCAGGAGTTGTATTAATGAGGTAGGCTACAGCACTTCCTAAACTGTTCATTATACAATCTTCAAACGAGAAACCATATTCTGAAAAGGAGTCTCCAATCTCCATCCAGCTCATAATGGTAAAAGAGGAGAGCGCGCCAAGTAATGCCCCGCTTTTATCAGAATATCCCCAGTGTCTGTAGGTGGAGTCAAGCAGGTGTGCCAATGTATAGCTAAGATAGAGATGGCCCAGTTTGTCTGCCCCACCCTCTTTGGTATCGTCAGCAAACCACCCCTCATCTGCTCTGGAAGGTGACCTTGCAAAATAGTCCCAGTTGGCAACCCCCCAGGCTGTAACTGCTGTTAATCCAGCAAGGTTTGTGATCAACACCTTTTCCTCCTTTGAAAAGGAGGTGTCAAATCCCGATACATTTAAGGGGTAAAGCAGAATAAAGATTAAAAAGAGATATCGCATCAGTCGTCTCCTCTACCTTATCATACTTATGGGGCTTGATCATATCTTCGGCCAACGCAGCATTATATGATACTTGATTACTGATGATCACGTGCAAATGTGGCCCATCTTATGACCAAGGCCAACTTATGGTTTCCATTCTTCCCTTTTTCTGTCTTTTAAGTTCTTGTTGCAGTTAAAAGATAACCTACTAAAATAATAATAAAAATAAAAGCTATTTTTTCTCTTCTTCCCAGATATCCATTATTCTGGTTATAACCAGAAACTCTGTATCAAGGTTATTTCGACCAGGTGAGGCTTTCATCCGATACCAATAGATACCATGCTTGCCAAAACAGTAGGCAAGTGCCCGGAAAGGAGCGGCAAACTTACGTAGAAACAGAGCCTTCTCTACATCCCTTGTGAATCCAGTCATATATGCCATCACAAAAGACGGATGGACTGAATTGCTTTATCAAGAACGTTTCTGAAGTATTCCACCTTTAAAATATGAAGCACGTATTCTTCTTGACAAAAATATAGACAAATAGTTCTATATTGACGGGGGACTGTGGTGGCAACTGATTTATTCATAAACTCTCCTTGATTATCGTTTTGTTTGCAAACTAAACAATAACAGAAGATGTTTATTTTTTTCAGATTAAAATCATTACTCCCCAAATCCGTTTTATATGAAAGTCTAGGGATACAAATTGGTTGGTACCCAGTAGAGACGCAAGATCTTGCGTCTCTACAACTTGCGTCTCTACAACTTTCATTCTTCGTTGTGCCTGTCAGGGCATGGCTGCTATAACCAGGGAGTGAATATGTTTAATAACGATGAAACAAAGCAACAGCTGAACGTAATGATCGTGGATGACGAGGCCAATATCCGCAAGATACTCACGGTCTGTTTGGAGTCGCGCTGCCATCGTGTGACCGCAGTCAGTAATGGAAAGGACGCGAGAGCGGAAGCCTACAGACAGGTCTTCGACCTGGCGTTTGTTGATTTGCGGCTGGGAACGGAGAATGGGCTTGATTTGATTCCTCCACTTCTCGGCGCATCTCCCTGGATCAAGATTGTTGTCATCACGGCTTACGCGTCCATCGACACAGCCGTTGAAGCCATGCGACGGGGGGCGACCGATTATATCCCCAAGCCCTTCACTCCTGAAGAGGTACAGATTGTCACGGACCGCGTGGCGACCGTTCGTAGCATGGAGCAACGCATTGCAACACTGCAGGAGGATTTGGAGCGGTTACACCCGGAGGTTTCGTTTTCATCCCGGCATCCCGGCATGCAGCGCGCAGTGAAACTCGCGCGGCAAGTGGCTGCCTCGGAAGCGGTTGTTTTGCTGCGTGGTCCCAGTGGAACGGGAAAGACGGTACTGGCTCGCGCCATTCATGGCTGGAGCCGCCGGGCTGATAAACCATTCGGGACCATTTCCTGCCCGACCCTCAGTTCAGACCTTCTCGAGAGTGAACTTTTCGGTCACGTGAAGGGAGCTTTTACCGGGGCTCTCCGGGATAACCCCGGTCGCGTTGCCTCCTGCGAGGGTGGCACCTTATTTCTTGATGAAATCGGTGATCTGCCCCTGACACTGCAACCCAAATTCCTCCGCTTCATACAGGACCGTGAATATGAGAGCGTGGGTGATCAGCGGACGAAAAGGGCGGATGTCCGTATCGTTACAGCAACCAACGCCGATCTCGATAAGGCGGTTCAGGATGGAGGTTTTCGTGAAGACCTTTATTACCGACTGAATGTGATTCAGATCGATTTGCCGCCTTTAGCTGATCGCCCGGACGATGTGGAAGCTTTGGCAAAAAATATGCTGGAATTCTTCAGCGCACAGAACCACAAGATACTGAAGGGCTTCAGCGACGCGACCATCAAGGCTCTTCGCCAATATTCCTGGCCGGGTAATATCAGAGAACTGCGCAATGCAGTCGAGCGTGCCGCCATCCTCTGCACTACCGATACGATTCAGATCGAGCATCTACCTGTTTCGGTTGCTCCGCATACCCCCACTGTTCAATTGGGCGATCATGTTTCCCTGAAGACGATGGAGGAACAACACATACGCCGAGTTGTCGCCACCACAAAGACCCTCCAGGAAGCCGCCGATATCCTGGGTATCGACCAGGCCACCCTCTGGCATAAACGCAAGCAGTACGGTATCTGACACCCTTTTTGTTTCTCTTTGCCACGACCTTGTAAAAGACAAGGTTGATTTGTGCCCTTCCTTGTCTATCGCAAGGAACTTCTCTATAAAACATCTGTAATATATTGATTTATAACTAACTTCATGAATGGCACGGATTGTGCTGTGAGCGTTGTAGTATTGGAAGGAGTAAGAACTGATATTGAAAAGGATGTACAGATGATTGGTATAAGGCAGAAAATCATGATCGGGTTTGGCGGATTGCTCGCCATCATTGCAGTTGTAGGAACACTGACGATGGTTCAACTCGGTGAGCTCGGCAAGGCCATTGACATCATTCTTCAAGAGAATTACCGCAGTGTGGTGGCATGCCAGGACATGAAGGAATCTCTGGAGCGTATTGACAGTGGCATTTTATACACACTTTCCGGAAAAACCGTGGAGGGAAATCGGCTGATTGATGAATATGCCACAGGTTTCCGCAACGCCCTTGGTCTGGAATTAGGCAATATCAAGCTTCTGCAGGAGATGGAAAAAGCTCAACAAATAGAGGTGCAGTTTCAGGAGTATATAAAACTCATCCCCCTGGTAGCTGCTCAGGAACGTCCCCTTCAGGAACGGCAAACCGCTTACTTCTCTGAAATTCAACCCTTATTTCAGAGAATCAAAACCTTAGCCCAAGAGATATTGCTGATGAACCAGGGGAATATGGTCGAGGCAAACGATGCTGCCCGGGCAAAAGCCGATGCCGCCAGCCGCGTTATGCTGGCGGCAATCATTGCAGCGGCATTACTGGCCCTTCTGTTCAGCTATCTTGCACACAGATGGATTTTGCATCCCATCAGCCGGTTGATTGAATCTGCGAACGAAATCCAGGGTGGGAATCTGGACCTTGTCCTGGAACAGGGGGCAAGAGACGAGATCGGTCGACTTTCGGAGTCCTTTAATGAGATGGCAGCCGCCCTGAGGCAGATCCGCAAGAAGGACAGGGTCAATCTTATGCGAACAAAACGCGCAACAGAGGAGGTCTTCAAGGCGCTCACGGAACCAATAGCCGTGTTCGATCTCCAAGGAAAAGTTGAAATTTCGACTGAAACGGCGGACCGGTACTTTGGCATTAAACCCGGCGTCCTGGCGGGTGACCTCGGATTCGACTGGTTGCCTCCCTTGATCCGGGAGGCTCTTGACAAATATAAATTTGCCGAGTGTGATCCCAAAACCATC
>Ga0209800_10002295_pt1 | contig 17174 bp, 15 predicted proteins | sample Higcelweek8metaG_FD_187174 | JGI IMG/M metagenome (GOLD analysis project Ga0209800, IMG submission 187174) | Freshwater pond sediment microbial communities from the University of Edinburgh, under environmental carbon perturbations - High... | ecosystem: Environmental > Aquatic > Freshwater >...
TGCTTACACAGCCAGCTTGCAGGATGGGTAAGCAGTGCAACGGGTCGCGAAAGAGTGCTTGGAATAATGAAAAAGCATATTGAAGCTCTAATGGGTCACTGGGGAAACAAGGTATATGCGTGGGATGTAGTCAACGAAGCAATTGCAACTGACAGTGATGTAGGTACTGGAAACGCACAAATGAGAAAAACTGTATTTTATAATCAGATAGGACCTGATTATATTCCGCTGGCTTTTAAAATTGCCAGAGAATACGCTGACAGCCATAATATGAAAGACATGAAGCTTTACTATAATGACTATAGTATTGATGCAGATAACGACAAGTCAAAGTACTTGCGTACAGTCGTAAAGCAATGGGTTGACAGTGGCGTTCCAATTGACGGTATCGGATTTCAGATGCATATCGGACCGCCAAACAATATTCCTACAGCTGAATCGGTGAAAGATAATATGGCGTACTATGCAAGTCTTGGTCTTGAAGTTCTGATTTCCGAATGGGATATCAATCTTTGCGGTAGTAAAGTCACTGCTGCACAGCAGCTGCAGTTGTATCATGATATCACAAAAGTATGTGTGGAGCAGCCAATGTGTACTGCCATTACTATCTGGGGAATGAACGATAGTCAATCCTGGCTCAACAGCTGGAGTACTGCCTTGTGTAACGGAGCGAATTCCCAGTCGCTGCTTTTTAATAATGGTCAGAAAAAAGCAACATATACACAGGTGCTGAATGCTCTTAATGGAAAATAGTCATTATTAAATAAGAAGCATCCAGGACGAGCGATACTAATTAATCGTCCTTATGGCAAAACAGAAAAATCAATGCACCGGATAATCATCAATATGATTATCCGGTGCATTTTTATTTTAAACCCGACATCCGCATCTCTTTATTTCAGGCTGCCCGATAAATTCCCACGCTGCTATCCGGTTGTGCCACTATGTCAACACTGCTGAATTACGTTCATTATACTTCACAGTTCAAGGCTTTATCTGAGAACACTTCTCATAGAAATCAGACGCATTATAAGGAAATAAATATGTGCAATGAGAAAAAATTATAGTTATATTATAAAAAGAGATTAAAAATTAGAACAAAAAAGTACGAATAATACTTGAAATAAAGCATAATAATATTTTGAAATTATTTAAAGGAATGAAAATGGTTAAAATTATTAGAACAGTAAAAAAATATACAAACCTTCTTGCAGTCAATTTTGGAATCATTGCATTCGCAGTACAGGGGTTTACAGCCGATTTTTCACTCAAAGGTTACGCTACTCTTGATAAAGGTACAACTGGAGGTGGTGGCGGCACTGTTACAACGGTAACTTCCATTGCTGAACTGGATGCGTTCGCATCGGCATGTGAGAAGGATGATATAAAAGCTCCACAAATTTTAAATATAAAAGGAAAGATCAGTTACACAGGAAGTGAAGGCTATGTCATTACGATTAAAAGAAGTGCAAATATTACTATTCAGGGTGATGCGTCAATCGGAGGTGAACTTTTCAATATAGGTCTGAATTTAGTCAGTGATACAAATATGATTGTTCAAAACCTCTATATTCATGAGGTTTTTTACGCCTCAGACGCGCTGACTATTGACAGGTGTAAAAATATCTGGGTTAACAGATGTGAAATGCACAGTAAAACAGGAGATGGTATAACTGTCGATACATATGATGGTCTTCTTGATATAAAAAAAGGATCAATAAATATTACAATATCATGGTGTAAATTGCATGATCATATGAAATGTTCTCTTATAGGGCACACGGATAAAACAGGCAATGGTGATGAAAATATGAATATTACCTATCATCATAACTGGTTTTACAATACTGACGGCCGTAATCCAAGTATAAGATTCGGTACAGTTCATATGTATAATAATATTTATGAATCTATCACTGATTATGGTATTGCAGCGCGGGATGGTGCGCATGCAAAGGTTGAATATTGTATTTACAAAGACGTAACTTTACCCATGACGACAGATAAGTTTACTGTTGAAGAGTATCCTGACGGCTATATATGTGAATCCAATAATATATTTACTGGTTGTGGCGAGAATTCTATCGGGCAGGCAGGCTGCGACTATTTTACTGCGTCAACTCTGCCCTACAGTTACACGCCGGATCCGGTAAATTCCATTGATGCAATCGTAAAGACTAATGCCGGTGTGCCGGGGAGGGCGGTATCTGCCAATCATTCATCAGGAAATAAACGTCCGGATATTGCAGGCGTAAAGGCTTCCCTGGAAAATAACAATATCACAATAGTCTCAAAAGAACTGATTAAATCGGTCATGCTTGCTGACATAAGCGGTCGTGTCATACACAGACAGAATGTCGATTCGTTTACAGCCCTGATCGCAATGAATTCTTTTTCAAACAAAGTTTACAATATCAAAGTTGAGACTGTGTCAGGCGGCAGTTGTTACAGAATAGTCAGGTAAATGGCTGTTAAAAAAAGCAGACTTGTCTATTTAGCAGACAAGTCTGCAAATGTCAACTTGCAGTTATACCGGCAAGCCGCTTTAGAGGTAATACCGGATCTACATTGCAGTAAAACCGTCACCAATACTTGAATCCTCCATGCTGACATAACTGTAGTGTCTTGGAAGAAACCATGCGATGCAACTCATTATTGATTCGAATTTTGCCTGATCCTGGAATTTTTCAGGTGTCAGATTGAAAACCAGCTGCTGGACAGTCTGATTGTCTATTGTACGTGCCATGAGTGCTATTTTTGGGTCATTAATTCCATGACGGTTTAAAAATTGCCGCAATATTTCACGTGTCTGAGACGGCAGGTATTGAGCTGACGGCTGAGCGACAAGAACATTTTCATCTTCAGTGATTGTTTCGCTTCTGCCTGGATCCTGTCCTTCTGCCGGAGAGTAGAACTCGTTATACAGATGGTAGTTGACAATATCACCATAGGTAAAAACCCAGTCGGGAGAACCTGATGCAAGGTTTACTGCAACACCGATACCTTTGTCAAGTAAAAGGTCGTTTTTAAGGTGCTTTATAACAAAGCAGCTGAATGGTTTTCCTGCTTCAGGGATGTTAAGTACAAAGTATGGAAATCCATCAGGTCCCTGTATAACCTGCGGATCATGACATGTAAAGCTAGCCTCGGTGACATTTGATAAAAAACTCTCCTGCCAGCTATGATCCCGCTTATCTCGTGGAACAGCGAAAAGACTGGCAAGTATCTGTGTTTTGGCAAGATCACCATAATATGGTTCATTATTTTCAGTGGCATTGCCTGCAGCTTCAGGAGTGTTGTTGTTACTCATTGTAAATCCTTTGTGTGATGATTCAGTGAAACGGTTAAAAACGTTTACGAATATTTTTTTTTGCAGTATTATCGAAAAATTATTCATTGTCGAATGCAACATCATAAATATACAATTCGGAAATAGTACCTGCGCAAGAGAACTGCCACAAAAAGTCTGCGGTTATGAAAATGGTTCATCTCAATGCACTTAAATTGTCAATCATGGAAAAAAGGTGCTTTGTTGTTGCTATTGTAAACAATATGAGGGATAGCCGGCATTGTGTTTTGCAGATACAGTTCCTGTTGAAATAAATACAGCAGCATATCTGAAATTGGCTCAAGTAGAACATGGAGAAATGAAACAGCCCGGTCGGGGAGGATTATTGATAGAAAACAATCAGTCAGACTTCTGGTTGTTATTCAGTATATTATATAATAATCAGGATGTTATCAGGATAGCAGTGCATTAATGGTGATAACATTAATATATAGTATTTCAGGAAAGCAGTTTATACTGATACTTCTTCTTGTTTCTATCACCCAATAATATTATATTACAATGAATTTTAATTTTGCTTGATTGAAAAGCGGGCCTAAAGCCCGTTTTTGTTTTAGATACCAATTTGTGGCTGGCACAGGGATTTGGATTAATGTCAACATTAGAACAGGTTACACCGTTAATCGAAACAAAGATCACAGAGCTTGGATTTGAGCTTTTTGAGATGCGTTTTTTCCGTGCAGGAACACGGTCGATTTTACGTGTTGTTATTGATTCGCCTGATGGTGTGAAAATTGCCGATTGTGCATTTATCAGTCATGAGCTCTCTGATCTGCTTGATGCTGCTGAATTTTCTTCCAGTTATGCCTATAATCTCGAAGTTTCATCACCGGGAATTGACCGGCCTCTCAAAACAGAGAAGGATTATAGACGTATCAAGGGTAGAGAGGTGCGTGTTCAGTGCACTCAGGGTATTGATGGCAAAAAGACAATCAGCGGCGAAGTTGTTGCCTGTGAAAATGGAATATTGACAATTAAACTTGAAAATAAAACACTTGAAATACCACTGTCAGATATTTACAGTGGAAAAGAAGAACTCCGGTTCAAGTAATTCGGGAAGGATGTTCAGATGAAAAGGAAGAGCAGAAACGAAGCATTAAAGGCAATAGATATTGCAGCTTCGATCAGTGCTGTTACAAAAGAGAAAAGTATCAGCATGGATCTTGTCCTCGAAACATTGAAAGACGCCCTTGCTACTGCAGCGCGCAAGTACCTGGCTCAACCGATAAATGTTGAGGTTAAGGTTGACAGGGAGAAGGGGCTGCTTGAGGTTTACACCCGTCAGACAGTTGTAGAAGTGGTTGACGATCCGGAGACGCAGATTCTTCTTGATGATGCACGGGATGTTGACACCGACATTCAGATCGGTGATGAGCTTGTGCAGGATCTTGATATAGATCTTTTTGGCAGAATGGCAATTCAGACTGCAAAGCAGGTTATAATACAGCGTGTCCGTGAAGCTGAGCGTGATAAAATATTTGCCGATTACAGTGAACGTAAAGGTGAACTTGTCACAGGTACTGTTCAGCAGATTGAAAAAGGAAATATCCTTGTCAATCTCGGCCGCACTGAAGCGCTTCTTCCTTATAAAGAACAGATCAGAAAAGAGCATTACCGCCAGGGTGATAATATCCGTGCCTGTATTTCTGAAGTAAAGAATAATCCAAAGGGACCGCAGGTTATTATTTCAAGAACCTGTCCGGAATTTCTTGCGCGTCTTTTTGAACTTGAAGTACCGGAGATTTTTGATAAAACAGTACGTATTGTCAAAGTTGTGCGTGATCCCGGTCATCGTTCTAAAATTGCTGTTTCGACAAGTGACAGCCGGGTTGATCCGGTTGGCGCATGTGTCGGTATGCGCGGAAACCGTGTGCAGGCGATTGTCCGTGAACTTTCCAATGAGAGAATTGATATTATCAACTGGACAGATGAATTATCTTTACTTGTACGAAGAGTTTTCGCACCTGCAGAAGTAAAGCGAGTTGTTCCGGTTGGAACTGCGAAAATCGTGATTGTGATCCGTGAAGAGGATCTTGCCCAGGCCATAGGGCGAGAGGGACAGAATATCCGCCTTGCATCGAAGATGCTCGATCGTGAGATTGATGTATTTGGTGATGAGGAGTTTTCAAATATGACTGATGAGCAGCGAAATGCTGTAACAAGTGTAGCTGTTGTTGCTGAAAAGCAGTATGAAGAAACTGTTGAAGAGGCTGATGGTGATCAGACCTATGATGAAGCAATCGAGCCGGCACAAGAGGAGGTTCTTGGAGAACGTTTTGAGCAGAATTTGAATGAAGATGATCCTGCGCAGAGTGAAATTATTAATAGTGCCATTGATGATATGGCTGAGACTGATGATGATGCAGAGAATGCAATCAAAAAAGCCAATAAAAAAAACAATGGTAAATAATTTCGCGGTTCAGGCATAGGATTAAGTAATTCAGGTGCAAATGTTTCTTTATTAATTGAGGCGCCATTCGCGGCTTAATTACACTATAATTTCCGGCTCTTCATGAGCAGGTATAAGAATTCGAGGTAAGGCAATGGCAAAAGAAAAAGTATATAAGCTGGCTCAGGAATTCAAGGTATCCAGTGAGGCCCTAGTGCAGATGTTACGGGGTATGGGAATACCTGTCAAAAGTCACATGAGCACCGTGGATGATAGTCTTCGAACTGAGATAAAGAAAAAATTCGAACTTGAACGTGCTGAAATCAAGAAAGAATATGACCGTAAAAAACAGATGATCACCAAAGCGCGGGAAGATATGATTGGTGAGGCTGATGCTGAGAATGCTGCACGGCTGGAAGCTAAAGCTCCTGCAGTTGTTGCACAGCAATCTGCTCCGGTAATTGATGCCGGAGTTTCAAAACCAGTTGAAGGTGTTGCTCCGGCTTCACCATCAGGTGCTGCTCCTGCACCAGCTCAGCAGCCACCTCAGAGTCATGAACGTCCAAGACCCTATGGCGGGGCCCAGCAGTCACAGCAGCAGAATTATTCACACCAGCAGCAGCGTCCTTACCAGGGCGGCAGTTCCCAATCACAGGGACCGCAGCATGGCGGTTCGCAGCAGCAGCATGGTGGACAGCATACACATAATCAGTTTGGATCACGTCCACCGCGTCCGTTTGACAGAGATCAGCGTGGTGGTGACCGTCCGCAATTTGGTGGTGACAGAGGTGATCGTCCTCAATTCAATAATTCAGACCGTCCACAATTTGGCGGAGATCGCCCGCAGCGTCCTCCTCAAACCGGCGGTGGAGATCGTCCGCAATTTAGCAATGATCGTGGTCCGCGCCCACAATTTGGAGGGGACCGCCCGCAGTTTGGCGCAGATCGTGGTCCGCGTCCGCAATTTGGAGGAGATCGCCCGCAGTTTGGCGGAGACCGTCCGCAGTTTGGTGCAGATCGTGGGCCTCGTCCTTCACGGGAAGGTACTTATTCACCAATGGGCAATACAGATTTGAAATTCAGTGATATGCCTCCTCCTCCGCCATCACCGGAAGATGCAGCCCGCTCATTTGGAAAGAAAGACAAGAAAAAAGGAAAGACCAAGAAAAAGGCAGAACGCCCTGAAATTGCAGAGCTTGAACTTAAGGCGAATATTAAGAAAACGCTTGCAAAAATCGGATCCGGCTTTTCTAAAAAGAAATATAAAAAAGAGGTGAATCAGGTAGAAGAGGCCGATACTGAAGAACGTAAGATTCTGAATGTAGCCGAATTTGTCACTGCCTCTGAAATTGCAAACATGATTCAGATTCCGGTTCCTGAAATTATTACAAAATGTCTTGAACTGGGACTTTTTGTCACAATTAATCAGCGCCTTGATTTTGAAACAATAGAACTTATTGTTGATGAATTCGGATATGATGCGCAGCTTATGTCTGAGTATGCGCCTGATCTTAATGAAACCGATTCGACTGAAGAAGAAGAGAAAAAGGTTCCAAGGGCACCTGTTGTCACAGTTATGGGACATGTTGATCATGGAAAAACTTCCCTGCTTGATTATATTAAAAAGACCAATGTCATGGCTGGTGAAGCCGGTGGAATAACACAGCATATTGCTGCCTATTTAGTCCCGACCCGTCATGGACAGGTTACTTTCCTTGATACTCCGGGTCATGAGGCATTTACTGCCATGCGTGCACGCGGTTCCAATATCACTGACATAATCGTGCTTGTTGTTGCCGCAGATTCTGCTGTTATGCCGCAGACCAAGGAAGCTATTGATCATGCACGTGCAGCAAATGTTCCAATTGTTGTTGCTCTTAATAAAATAGATCTTCCGACTGCAAATCCGGAGAAAATTAAAGCTGAACTCGCATCATACAATGTACTCGTTGAGGAGTACGGGGGGCAGGTTTCATGTGTCGAGATTTCCGCTAAAACCGGAAAAAATGTTGACAAACTGCTTGAAGTTCTTGCGCTTGAAACAGAAATACTTGAACTGAAAGCATCTGTTGAAGGAAGAGCACAGGGTGTAATTATTGAATCTGAGCTTGATAAAGGCAAGGGACCTATAGCAACAATTCTTGTTCAAAAGGGTACACTCAGAAAGGGTGATGCTTTTGTTACCGGTATTCATCATGGAAGAGTACGTGATCTTTTCAATGAACGCGGTATCAGTGTTGAATCGGCTGGACCTTCGATACCTGTGCTTGTTCTTGGATTGTCAGGTACTCCCCAGGCTGGTGATTCATTCAAGGTTGTCGATGATGAAAAAGAGGCCCGTGAAATTGCAGCGCGCAGAAGACTTGCACAGCGCGAACGCGAGTTCCGTCACATGGGCATAGTCTCCCTTGATCATCTCTATGAACAGATAAAAGCCGGCAATATGCAGACACTGAACCTGATTATAAAAGGTGATGTCGATGGATCTGTTGAGGCACTTGCAGCTTCTCTGGAAAAAATCAGTACAGAGGAGATCAAGATTCAGGTTATTCATAAGAGTGTCGGAGCAATAAAAGAAACAGATATCAATCTGGCTGCATCATCTAATGCCATTATTATCGGTTTTCATCTAAGTCCAAACACCAAGATTCGCGAGCTTGCTAAAAACGAAGGTGTTGAGATTCGTACATACAAGATTATCTATGAAGTGCTTGAAGATATGCGCAGTGCTATGGAAGGTATGTTAAAACCTGAGATTAAAGAAAAAATCGTTGCTGAAGTTGTTGTCCGTAAAGTCTTTAAAATCTCTAAATTCGGCACTGTTGCCGGTTGTTATGTTGAGTCCGGAACCGTTACAAGGGGCTTTAAAGCCCGCCTCATCCGTGATGATGTCATTCTTGCCGAGGGCAAGATCAGTACACTTCGCAGAATACAGGATGATGTCAAGGAAGTCAGAGATGGATTTGAGTGCGGTCTTACAATTGACAGTTACAGTGATTATATGGAAAACGACCGTTTTGAAGTTTACGAAGAGATAGAAGTCGCAAGGAAGCTTTCTGCACCGCTGTGAGCTGATTCAATCAGTATCAGAAGTAAATAAATTATTGTGTGTAAATAATAAAAATGTTTACATACAATAATATTTCGCAAAAACCTTGTTGATAGTGCCCCCGAAAACTTGATTGTTTTCGGGAACAGGAATAAGAAAAGGGTAAAAATTTGGGAACTTTACATTTTCATAATGAACGGCTGGCAGAGCAATTGCAGCGGGAGATCGGTCAGGTTATTTCACAGGAAGTCCGTGATCCGCGGATTCCGTCTGTTGTGACAATAACTCATATAAAACTTGCCCAGGATATACGAAATGCAACAGTTTTTGTAAGTATTTTTGGCGAGAAAGACGAAAAAGATGAAGCAATCGAAGGGCTTAACAAGGCAGCAGCATTTATTCAGCGTGTTGTGGCCGGCCGCATAACTGTAAAGCATTTTCCCCGATTGTGTTTCAAGCTGGACAATTCCATTGAAGAAGGTTTGCACATCAACGATTTATTAAAAGAAATAAAAGATGATTTGGAATGAATTACGTGATTTGATAGATGCGAATCAGTCATTTCTCATAGCATCGCATATGAGTCCTGATGGTGATTCGATAGGTTCTCAGTTGTCATTTTTGTGGTATCTCCTTTCAAAAGGCAAAACAGTCAGAGTTTTTACGCATGATCCTGTTCCTGCCAAGTTCAGATTTCTGACAAACTCGCAATTGATGCTTCAGGATATCCCTGAGTCGAATTTTGATGTTCTTGCTGTGCTTGACTGTTCAAACCCCGGCCGGATCGGATGGGATGAGTGTCTGTCAAAGGTAAAGCATGTTGTCAATATCGATCATCACCGTGATAATACAAAATTTGGTGAAATAAATATATCTGAACCAGCAGCAGCTGCTACCGGTGAACTGATATACCGTTTTCTTGTCAACTGTGGATGTCTGTTTCCTGAACATGTTGCGGAATCGCTCTATGTGGCGATTATGAGTGATACCGGGGGATTTCGTTTCTCCAATACAACCAGTCAGGTTCTCAAAGATTGTGCAGACCTTGCAGATCGGGGGGCTGATTGCACCACACTTTACAACCGCGTGTATTCGTCAAAGTCAAAAAATGCACTTCTGCTTCAATCAAGAATATATTCTACACTGAAATACTACTGTAATGAATTTGTAAGCGTCATGGATATGCCGCTTAGTGTACTTGAGGAGCTTGGGGCTGATTATAGCGACAGTGAAGGCCTGGTGGATTATACGATTACTGCAGAAGGAATCAAAGTCGGCATAATGGCTAAGCATTCTGAAAAAGAGACTCATTTCAGTCTGCGGTCCAAAGGCGGAGTTGATGTCGGTAAAGTGGCGCAGAAGATTCCTGGCGGAGGCGGACACAGCGGTGCTGCTGGCTGTACATTGCCGATGCCATTCAGTGAAGCGCTTCCTTATCTGTTGAAAATAATAGAAATGGAGCTTTGCTGATTATCAGTGGATGGTTTTCTTTGTGTCAATAAACCCTGCGGTCCGTCGTCATTTAAGATTGTTGATCAGTTAAGGCGAATTTTACATACAAAAAAAATAGGTCATGCAGGAACACTTGATCCGCAGGCAACAGGTTTACTTGTGATTGCTGTCGGTGCGGCAACAAGGCTGCTTCAATATATTCCTGCAGAGCCAAAAAAATATGATTTTGGAATTCAGTTCGGATCTCAGACTGATACACTTGACAGAGTTGGCGCAGTTGTGAATTCCGGCGGACGAATTCCTGAAAAAGATGAAATTGACAATGTGTTGATAAAGTTTACTGGTGAAATCGAGCAGGTGCCGCCTGTTTATTCGGCCATCAGTATCAATGGAGTAAGGGCATATAAGCTTGCACGAAATGGCATTGATTTACAGATGCAATCGCGGGCTCTGACAATTTATTCTATCACCCTGAACAGTTTTGATTCCATAAAAGGAGAAGCTCATCTGTCTGTGGAATGTTCCGGTGGTACTTATGTGCGTTCTATTGCAAGGGATATTGCATCAGAACTTGGAACATTCGGATTTGCATCTTATGTTCACAGAACTGCAGCAGGAAAATTCAGGCTTGAAGATGCAGTAAGTGCTGAGAATCTTGATTTATCAGCGCAGTTTATTGTACCCTTTGATAAAATATTTAATAAGGACAGTGTTGTTATTTCAGAGGAGCAAAAGCAGGAGCTTATTTTTGGCAGGGATATTGAAATTTCAGCCTCTGATTCAGAAATTGTTTTTGCTTTCTGTAATGGAGTGATAGCTGCAGTTATGAAACGGGTTGAGGGGGCAGTTTATCATCCGGCAGCAATGCTTGCAAACGGTGTAGGAAAACAATGAAAATACTTGATATAAATTGTGATAGGCCTGATACGAAAACAGTTGTAACCGTTGGAAATTTTGATGGATTGCACAAAGGTCACTGTTCACTTATCAGAGAAGTTGTAAATCGTGCGCATGAGAATGGCTTATCGAGTGCAGTAATTACATTTGATCCTCATACCCGTGCAGTGCTTTTTCCTGAACTTGACCATGTTCTGCTTACATCCTTTAATGAAAAAGCTTTGCTTATAGATAAACTGGGCATAGATTATATTCTAAGAGTCCCGTTTGATAAAAAATTCAGCGAAATGTCACCCGATGAATTTGTCCTGGAAATTCTTGTAAATCGTTTAAATGCAAGCGAATGGGTAATGGGTGAAGGGCATAATGTTGGAAAAGATCGCTCTGGCGGAAAGAAATTTTTGCACGAAGCGTTCGGCAAATATCATATTACAACGTTTACTCTGGAGTTGCAGACTAAAGATGAGCATGTTGTTTCATCAACGGCAATCCGGGGTTTTATAAATGATGGGCGCATTTCTGAAGCAGTTGAGATGCTTGGGCATCCGTATCTGATTTCAGTTGAGCGTACAACAGGTTTGAAAATCGGCTCTCAGTTAGGCTATCCGACTTTTAATTTTACCAGGCCGCCTTCGCAAAAAGTTATTCCGCCGCCTGGGGTTTATGCAGCTGAACTGGAGTTTGATGGAAATGTGCAGCCTGGCGCACTATATTTCGGTGAATGTCCTACGTTTGCTCACAGGGATGTTCATTTTGAGTTCCATTCACTGGAACTTAACGGCCGGGAACCGGAGGTAGGGCAGAATGCTCATCTCTGGGTCTACAAGTTTATTCGCAGAGACCAGGTTTTCAGTGGTTCCGATACACTTGTTGATGGTATAAAAAAAGATATCAATGCAATTAAGACATTTTTTCAAGGAGAAAAGCGGCCATGGCGGTGACCAAGGAACGTAAAGAGACATTAATTAAGGAATACGGTAAATCACAAACTGACTCTGGAAATTCAGATGTTCAGGTTGCTCTTTTGACCGAACGTATCAATCATTTGACAAGTCATGTTAAAATTCACAAAAAAGACAACCATACACGTTATGGTCTTCTTAAGCTTGTCGGACAGCGCAAATCATTGCTCACTTATATTTCAAAAATTGATATTGAACGTTACCGCGCTCTGATCAAGAAGCTGGGTCTCAGAAAATAACTGAAAACGTTCTCACCTGTAAATGTTACAGGCCGCAAAGTATTAAACTGTTTCAGTCCGCGTGCGCGGCTGAACAGTTTACTCTGCAATATACGGTCAGATTGCACCGAAGGTTTGTTCTTAAATTAATCCGTTTACTCAGGTACATATAGTGACTATAACCTGAAAAATTGCTGATGATTGGAGTAACCTGATGTTGATCTATTGTGCGCAAAGAAGTCCACATGCTGTTTCCTTTGCAAAAGGAATGTACAGTGTTTTTATGCGGGTTTCTTTTCGCTACAATAACTTAACAATTGGTAATAGATTCATCTGCTTCTTTTCCGGTAAGAGTTATTTTTCTTACATTTAATATCAGGAGCTTTTTTTAATGGCTAAAATTACAACAGAAGCAGAAATAGCAGGCGTAAAGGTTTCTATTGAAACAGGACGCATCGCGAAACAGGCTGGTGGTTCTGCCATTGTACGCATTGGTGATACAATGGTCCTTGCTACTGTCTGCAGCGGCGCAGAATCTGACAGTGCAGATTTTTTCCCTCTCTCAGTTGATTATATCGAAAAATCATACGCAGCAGGGAAAATCCCAGGCGGATTTATCAAGCGTGAAGGTCGTCCAAGTGAGAAAGAAATCCTTTCTGCGCGTATTGTTGACCGTCCTATCCGTCCATTGTTTCCCAAAGGGTTCAGAACTGAAGTTCAGATCGTCTGTACAGTTATTTCCGCTGATGAAAAATATGATGCGGATGTTCTTGCTGTTACTGCGGCATCAGCTGCGCTCTGCCTTTCAGATCTTCAATTTCTGGAGCCTGTGGCATGCGTACGTATCGGCATGGTTGATGGACAGTTCAAGGTTTTCCCGACACTTGAAGAAACAGAGTGCGGCGCACTTGACATGGTCGTAGCAGGAACTGAAAGTTCAATCATGATGGTTGAAGGCGGAGCATCGGAACTTTCCGAGGCACAGCTTGTTGATGCTATCATGCTTGCACATGAAGAAATCAAGAAGATTATTGCTATTCAGAAAGATCTTCTTGCACAGGCCGGAAGAGATAAACCAAAAGAATTCAAATCACCGGAAGATGATACCGCTTTGATTGCCGCTGTTGAAAAATTTATCAGCGGTAAACTTCATGATATCAGTTTCAATGGTGATAAAAAGACCCGCTACAGCGGTGTTGACAAACTGTCTGACGAAACAAAAGCAGCCCTGGCTGAACAGTTTCCGGACAAAGAAGAAGCGATCGGCATGATTTTTCATGATCTGGAACGTAAAGATATCCGTGATACAATTCTTGCAACAGGCAAGCGTATCGGCGGCAGAGCTACTGATGAGATCAGAAAAATAACTTGCGAACTCGATATTCTTCCCCGTGCTCATGGATCGGCTCTCTTTACACGCGGTGAAACACAGTCACTTTCTGCTGTAACACTCGGAACAAAACTTGACGAACAGCACATTGACAATATTCAGGGCCAGTATGACAAATCATACATGCTTCATTACAATTTCCCGCCGTATTCTGTTGGTGAATGTAAACGTATGGGATCAGTGGGCCGCCGCGAAATCGGACATGGACATCTTGCAGAACGTTCTATCTCTCCAGTGTTGCCTGATGAGAGAAGCTTTCCATACACAATCAGAGTTGTATCTGAGATTATGGAATCAAACGGTTCATCATCAATGGCTACAGTCTGCTGTTCCTCATTGTCGCTCATGGCTGCCGGTGTACCGATCAAGACCCATGTTGCCGGTGTTGCAATGGGCCTTATCAAAGAAGGTGAACAGGTTGCAATTCTTACAGATATTCTCGGCACTGAAGACCATGTCGGTGATATGGATTTCAAGGTTGTCGGAACCCGTGATGGTGTGACTGCAATTCAGATGGATATTAAAATTTTCGGTATTACACCGCAGATTATGAAAGATGCACTTGCACAGGCACATGATGCACGTCTCAAAATTCTTGATATTATGGAACAGACAATTCCGTGTTCACGCAAGGAAATGTCTGAGTACGCACCACGTGTGACATCCATGACAATTGATAAAGAAAAAATCCGTGAGATCATAGGCCCTGCAGGTAAAGTAATCCGTGATATTCAGGAAACAACAGGAACTGTAATTCATATTGATGACACAGGTCTTATTCAGATCGCTGCTGTCAACAAGGAATCTCGTGATGCTGCAATGCGCAGAATCAAGGGTATTGTTGCAGAGCCTGAACTGAATGCAGTATACGATGCAATTGTAAAGACAATTGTTGAATTCGGCGCATTTGTTGAATTCCTTCCAGGTAAGGAAGGTCTGATCCACATCTCTGAGCTTGATCACAAACGTGTTGCAAGAGTTGAAGATATACTTCAGCTTGGCGATACTGTAAAAGTCAAGTTGATCGGATTTGACAGATTCGGAAAAGTAAAATTGAGCCGCAAGGCTCTGATTGCAATGCCTCAGCAGGAACAGCAGCAGGAATAGTTGCCGGTCTGAGAAAAAAATGCAAATTTAAAGAAGTACAAAATGGGGGTAAAACCCCATTTTTTATTGGGGGAATAAAAAGGATTAAAAAAATGAACGAAACAGCAATAATCGCAAAACGTCTTAGTCACGCGGCAGATCTTCCTCTTCCCAGAAAAATGACACAGGGATCAAGCGGGTGTGATATCTGTGCTGCAGTTGACAGTGATGTAATCATAGATGCCGGAGGCAGGGCCATGATTCCAACCGGATTCTGCTTTGAGACACCAATGGGATATGAAATACAGGTACGTCCGAGAAGCGGTCTTGCATTCAAATCAGGAGTGACCGTACTTAATACGCCAGGAACAATAGATGCAGATTATCGTGGGGAAGTAAAAATCATTCTTGCAAATTTTGGTGATAAGCCTTTTATTGTAAAGCGTGGAGACCGTATAGCGCAGCTTGTTCCGATGAAAGTTCCTGAAACCGTAAATTTTACTGAGCAGGATTCGATAAATGAGACTGAGCGCGGCACAGGGGGGTTTGGACATACGGGGGTTTGAATAAGAATAAGGTTGAGGTTAAGGTTAAGAAAAGAAGAAGAAATTCTCATTTTTTTTATTGTTGACTTGTAAATAGTTGCATAGAGTGATTAATTAATTGTTAATTGACTATTTTTAGTTGTATATTAAATATGATTGTCTTGTTGTTAATAGAATTATGTCCATTCTCCGGATCTGTTGTTTCACGGTATTAAAATAAATTTATAGGTGGAAATGATGAAAAAAACACTAAGCAAAGTCACTCTTGTGGCTGGTCTGGTTTATTCTGTAATGCTTCTGGGCGGCTGTACCTCTTATTATGTTCAGCATCTTGATTCGTATTTTACTTCACCAAATGCCGCCCCTGTTCCTACAAACAACCGTCAGATAAATGATGTCAGACTTTCTGCAGGTGTCACTGCAAATCCTGACAATGAAATATCATTTGACAATGGGGACTACTCAGGCAGATCATACTATGATACAATTACAAGATCGTACAAGACTTATGCGGATAAGGATAATATTTATGTGCATTTTCCATATGCGCAGGGCTCACTGCTTCTTGACTACACAGTGACAAATCATTTTTTTGTATATTGTAAAGGTAATGCCGGCTATATTGACGACAGGTTCTGCGGTGCTGTAAATGTAGGTATCGGATGGCACTTTATGTTCAACAGATTCACTCTTGGCGGTTATGTAACACCGGGCGTAAATACACTTGATCAGGATCTGATCGCAAGCAGATCAGATAATGCAGAATACGCAGGCATTCATGTTAAATCACTTGAAAAAAACTGTGCAAATTTCGGCGGCGGTCTGCAATTTACAAGTAATAGGAAAGATGACCGGTTGAACTTTACATGGGGCATTGATGTTCTGCTTGAGAATTATATTTCATTTGACTATAATGAATATTTCGGGACCCAGCAGAATTACTATGAAGATGATGTAATTGCCTACAAATTATTCTATATAAGTCCGGCATTCGGTGCAATGAAAAAAATTGGAAATTCACAGCTTAATGCGATATTTCATATAGGACTTCCTTTAATGTCAAATAATAATAATTATACATATGATAGTTATTCATCTGACTATTCTGAAGATGAAAGCAATACACAGCTTTTATGGAAAGCTATCTACACTTCAATTGATCTGACCTATAGTTTCTGTTTCAGAAAGCATGGGAAATAGATGCGGATTATAATTCTTTCAGTATTTTTAATCGTAATAGGTACCGGCTGCAGTGATCCGGTATCAGACAATTCGGAGATTGTCTCATCGGAAACATGGCGTCTGTATGACTCCCATGATTTGTCAAGTTATGCGGATATTGTGCTTGACAAAAGAAAAGACAGCAGCTTTACATGCACTGGAAAATGGTATTATAAATTCTTTGATTATACCGTAACCTGCAGTATCATGTCAGGTATAGTTACAAAAAAAGCGGCGCAGCTTACATTTAATTGCAAAGGCACTGCCGCCTATCCGCCGGATTCATTGACTGGTGAAGTTGAATCATCGCCATTTACTCTTGAGATGAAAGGCCCGTTTGAGAATGGATTATCATCTGGAGACTGGGCGATTACATTCACAAAAGAAGACTGGAAAGGGTGGGAACCCCTGGATTGCAAATTCACCGGGAAGCTTATTGAAAAACAGGATTATATAACTGTAAATGTAAATTAATGACTGCCGGTTCCACAGGTTGAAATATTTATGATTTTCCTATCAAAACGCGCATCCGACTGTTGCAATGAGTTATTTTTAGTGCTCTGATAGAAAAAATGGATGTATCATTGCAGAGATAAAAATTGCTGGAAATTATAGA
>Ga0209800_10002300_pt1 | contig 17158 bp, 14 predicted proteins | sample Higcelweek8metaG_FD_187174 | JGI IMG/M metagenome (GOLD analysis project Ga0209800, IMG submission 187174) | Freshwater pond sediment microbial communities from the University of Edinburgh, under environmental carbon perturbations - High... | ecosystem: Environmental > Aquatic > Freshwater >...
AGATTCGTTCAGTTGAGAAAACTATGACTGACAAAGAAGCTGAATCAATATGCAGTGAGATTGTGGATACTATGAAAACACGATACAATGCTCTGCTTCGTACTTGAGTTCTGATAGAATTGTCTGCAGAATGTTAAAGTTTACAGAGTATGGAGCTGTATCGGATAGTTTTTACTGATAATTTCAGACAAATTACCTCTTAATTGCTGGTTTTAAAACAAATTACAAATTTGCATCTTTTCTTTCGTTGTACTTTTGTATATATTTAAATTAGGATTGCTATTATCGCAGTAAAACTGCAGTGATAATACTATGTGCATAACTGATTACAAGGACTCAGGTCCTTTTTAATATATATAAATAAACTTTTGAAGGGAGCTGCTCTTGGCTATCGAATTTTTAAATGAGTTGGAAAATAAAGTCACTGCACTTTTATCTACACTTGAACAGGTTCGTGAAGAAAACATTCGTTTGAAACAGGAACTGGAACAGGCTAACGGAAAAATTGCTGAAATTGAAGCAACAAACGAGAGTCTTAAAAACGAAATGGATAATATCACTCTGGATTCTATGGGAAATCAGGAAAAGTTGAATACAACAGCTGAAAGAATTCAGGGACTGCTTGCTAGACTGGAAGCAGTGCAGTAATAATGTACCGGTAAAAAACTGGTCGGGGGTTTTATGGGCTCGTCCAAGGAGAGCGTCCGTGTTGTTATTTTCGGTGTTGAATATTCAATAAAAAGTGATGTTGACACTGAGACTACAAAACTGGTTGCGCAGTATGTAAATTCGAAAATTACAGAAATTCATCAAAATACAGCATCACGTGATGATCTGAAAGTAGCTGTGTTGACATTATTGAATGTTGCCGGCGAACTGTTCGAATTGAAAACTAAGCACAATGAATGTGCTGGAAAAGTTAATGAGCTTGAAGAGAAAATTGCAGCATTGACACGAAAAATCGGTGTTGCGATAGAAAATTAAGGCATTCACGTTCATCTCCGGATTATTTGCCCGCATGAAAAGCGCACAAAGGCATCATTTGACGCTTTTTTTAAAACCTCATTTCCAGTTAGACAATTTAACATTGAAACTACTGTGACAGCTCTGCTGTTACTGTTTTTTAATAAATTAACATAAATACTTTTACAGGAGGTCCTGATGGGTTCTACACTCATTATGATTATAATAGGTCTTGTTGCAATAGCGCTTGGATTTGCCGGTGGTTTTTTCTGGCGTAACGTGACAGACAAGAAGTACAAACTTGAAAAAGAGCAGGAAGTACAGAGAGAAGCAGAGAGAATAATCAAGGAAGCCAAAAAAGAGGCTGAACTTCAGAAAAAGACTGCTATACTTGAAGCAAAAGATGAATGGTTCAAAGCAAAATCAGAGTTTGAAAAAGAAGCTGCAAAAACTCGTGATACTATAAGAACTGAACAGCAGAAGCTTAAGGAGCTTGAACTTGACCTGAAACGTCGTGAAGATGTGATCGGGAAAAGAGAGACCGAATTTACTGCCCGCGAAAGTTTCCTTAATTCAAAAGAAAAGACTATCAGAGCAAAAGACAATGAACTTTCACGCTGTATTGCCCAGGAAAATGAAAAGCTTGAAAAAATGTCGCACATGACTCAGGAAGAAGCAAAGAAACTGCTTCTTGAAAATCTTGAGAATCAGGTTCGCTACGAGTGTGCGCAGATGATTAAAGAGATGAAAGATCATGCCAAGGCCGAAGCAGAGACTGAGGCAAAGGAAATTATTCTTCAGTCAATTCAGCGCTGTGCAGCCGATACTACTGTTGAATCAACAGTCTCAGTTGTTCATTTGCCCAATGATGAGATGAAAGGTCGCATTATAGGTAGGGAAGGCCGTAATATTCGTTCATTTGAAGAGGCAACAGGAATTGATGTCATAGTTGATGATACGCCTGAAGCGGTAATTCTGAGCGGATTTGACCCGATCCGACGTGAAATAGCGCGCATGGCGCTTGAAAAACTCATTACTGATGGACGTATTCATCCGGGACGTATCGAAGAGCTGATCAAAAAGAGTGAAAAAGAGCTTGAAAAGAAGATGAAAGAGGCTGCGGAAGAGGTGATTTTCGAGCTTGATGTTCATGCGCTTAAACCAAAAATCGTTGAAATGCTTGGGCGTCTGAAATATCGTACATCATATGGCCAGAATGTGCTTCAGCACAGCAAGGAAGTTGCAATTCTTGCAGGACTTATGGCTTCCGAGCTTGGACTTGATCCAAAAATAGCTATCAGGGCAGGGTTGCTTCATGATATAGGAAAATCAATAGACCGTGAAACTGAAGGAACACATTCCGAGCTTGGTGCTGATCTTGCATCTAAAAACGGGGAAAATGAGATTATCTGCAATGCTATCGCTGCTCATCATGAAGATGTTCCGCCAATCTCAGTTTACCCGGTACTTATTCAGGCTGCTGATACAATTTCAAGTACACGCCCTGGCGTACGCCGCGAGACTCTTACAAACTATATCAACCGTCTCACAAAGCTTGAAGAGATTGCAGATACGTTCCGTGGTGTCAGCAAGACTTATGTAATTCAGGCCGGTCGTGAAATTCGTTGTATGGTTGAACCTGAAGTGATAAACGATGCGCAGGCTGAGGAATTAGCCGGTCAGATCGCTGTCAAGATTCAGGAGGAGATGGAATACCCTGGACAGATAAAGGTGACTATAATCAGGGAAAGCCGATTCACCAATTTCGCCAAATAGTTATGAAAATACTTTTTATCGGAGATATTTTTGGAAATGCCGGGAGACGCGCCCTTGCGGAGCGTCTCTCTTCGCTTATTGAGGAGCAGCAGATTGACTTGTGCATTGCCAATGCCGAGAATGCGGCCGGCGGACGCGGACTTACACATAATCTCTTCAAAAAACTCAAGAAATATGGTGTGCAGATTGTTACAGGTGGAAATCACTCATTTACAATTCCTGATCATGAATATGGTTTTATGAATTACGATGAAGTGCTCAGGCCTTTGAATTATCCACCAAAAAATATCGGTCACGGCTCAACAGTTTATACTTTACCAAATGGAATTGCTGTAGGGGTTCTCAATTTACAAGGTCGGATATTTGTCAATGAAGCACTGGATTGCCCGTTTCGTACAGGTAAAGCGGCCATTGAAGAGCTCCGGACAATGACTCCTATAATTATTGTTGATTTTCACGCTGAAGCGACAAGTGAGAAAATAGCGTTTGCAAGTTATGTCGACGGCCTTGTGAGCGCTGTTGTCGGTACGCACACGCACGTGCAGACTGCCGATGAGCGGATACTTTCCGGAGGAACGGCTTTCATTTCCGATGTTGGAATGACCGGCCCTGAAGATTCCATAATCGGAATGGGTAAAGATAATGTCATTCAGAAATTTGTGTTGCAGACACATGTCCGCTTTGAACCATCAGAGTCATCCCCTATGCTTAATGCCGTTGTGATTGACATTAATGAACAGACAGGCACCGCTATTTCAATTGAACGTATTTACGAACGCCTGAGGTTTTCAGATAATGAGCCCGTTTGAGTTCATTCCGCCATCAGATGCCGACCGCCCCTATACAATATCCGAAATCAATGACGGAATAGCAGATATTATTGAGTCAGCCAATACGCTTGTCTGGATTGAAGGCGAGATCTCCAACTGGAAAGGTGCAGGATCAAGCGGTCACTGCTATTTCAGACTTAAGGATGATGAAAGTCAGGTTCCGTCTGTCATGTGGAAAACTACCGCGTCGCAATTGACTTTTAAACCTAAGGATGGCATGGCTATTGTGGCAGTCGCTTCCATTCGTGTATACCGCAAGGGCGGCTACTATCAGCTTGATGTACACAGAATGCAGGAGATCGGAAGCGGGGCGCTGTTTCTTGCATTTGAAAAATTAAAGACAAAACTTGACAAAGAGGGTCTTTTTGATGAATCCGCAAAAAAACAGCTCCCTGAATCTGTACGCACTCTTGGTGTGATTACATCAAAGCAGGGCGCTGTAATACGGGATATTGCCCGTGTCGTTTTGTCAAGGGCACCTCAGACAGATATCCTGCTCATTGATGTACCGGTGCAGGGAGAGAAGGCTGCGATTGAGATTGTAAAGGCAATTGAGCGCATGAACGAGTATGAAAGAGTTGATTGTATGATAGTCGGCCGCGGCGGAGGATCAATTGAGGATCTGTGGGCGTTCAATGATGAAGCAGTGGCCCGTGCGATTTATAATTCAGAAATTCCGGTGATAAGTGCCGTCGGTCATGAGACTGACTTTACAATAGCAGATTTTGCCGCTGATATCAGGGCTGCCACACCAAGTGCTGCCGCTGAAATGGCTGTTGCAGATAATCGTCAGAACCGCTATTATTTTGATTCCTGCATTGACAGATTTACTAATCTGAGCAGAAACTATTTCGAATATGTTACAGAACGTTTTAATAATGCAGCGACTGATCCTGCGCTTAAAGTCCCGCTGAGACTGCTTAAAAACGGTGTGCAGAATCTTGATGAGCATGAAGAGAGGTGCAGACGCAGTATGAAGATTCTCTTTGAACGTGCGACCTACAGGTTTTCTTCCTCAGGGTCAAGGCTTAACGCGCTCAGTCCGCTTGAAGTGCTTTCCCGCGGATATTCCGTAGTTACAGACGGTAATGGACAGTCTATTCGCAGTACTGAGCAGCTTGTGGTTGATGAAAAGGTAAAAATAATATTCAGTAAAGGAACTGCTGAAGCCAGAATTCAGTCACTTTCTCCGCAAAATGGTGAGTTCTCTGGGGAAAAAGTCATTGACAAGGCTGCAACAACAGCCGAATAATAACTTTCTATTTAAAATCCTACTAAGTAAACTTTGTCACTCCATTTAAATGTCCTGATCCCGCAACATTTTGTATTGATATAAATATCGCCCGGCATTTATAATCAATCTATAAGCTTCTGTAAATTTGAGCCCAGTGAGGTTATATGCGAAAATATTTATTATTTGTTTTATCAATAATGTTTTTGATTATATCTGCACAGGAAACCCCATGTCAGACTCTTATGGGCTGGCAGCTTGATGAATCAAATACTGGTCTTGCAGGTGTCGGTATAAACAGGGATACATTGCCTATGTGTGATCTTCAACCGGATATCTACGGCTGGCTCCGGCCTCAGAGCGGTGCTGTTATCCGGAATAAAAGAATCGAAAATCCGATATGTCTTGTTGCTGGCAACATTACTATTGAAAGATGCTGGATCAAGTTTACAGTTGATCCGGGCAGGGGCATGAATGCTATTACTGACCTTGATTTCAACCGTATGGTGCCATGTACATCGGCTCTTACAATTCGCGACTGTGACATTGACGGAACGTTTCTTGCTGATCCTGATAAAGACCGCGAAGGTTTCCCCTCTGTCGGCAGTGTCGGTACATGGCAGCGTAATAACATTTACGGAGTAGGGTGTGGATGGTACACCTCAATTGGCAATGGAGTGCCGATACTTGTTGAAAATAATTATATACATGATCTTCGTACCGGAACGACATCTCATGATGATGGGTTGACTATTCGCAGTCGCAGCTCTCCTGCAACTGTATTCAGAAATAACCGCATAGATGCTTACACGATTCATTGCACAGGCGCTCTTTTTCTCCAGGCGACATTCGGTTATCTTGACAGTATTTACATAGAGGGAAATCTTCTTGAAGGCAACGGATACAACCTGATTCTGGAATGGAACAAGAATGGATATGGGCATATCTATGCAAAAAACAACCGGTTTAATTCAAGGGGGTTTGGCACGGGATATGTAGCCGGCGGGGGCGGGTGGCTCGGGTGGCAGGATATGTATCTGAACGATTCAACTAAAGCTGACAACAAAGGGGCGGCTGTTGAAGAGCCAAAAGCTGCACTGGTATCTGATCTGGGCGCACCGGTCAATCTTGGGGCGGTACTGCAATTGTCAAATCAGATCCATCTTGCATGGAGTGCTGTTGCGACAACGGAGAATGGTTTCAGGATTGAACGTTCTGTCAATGGCGGGATATTCACCGGCATTGACATGTCAGATTCAGGTGTTACAGTTTATCAAGACACCGGCTTAGGTTCCGGCTCCTACAGGTACAGGGTGGCTGCCTATAACAAATCCGGCTTGTCCGGTTATTCCAATGAAGTCACTGCTCAGGTGACTGTGTCTGTCAATTTACAGCGTAGTAGTAAGCTGTCGCTGGTTTCTGCGCTCAGAGAGACGATATCTTCTCTTTACTCAGAGAAAAACTTTTCAGCGCTTCTCATGCAGCCTGGCAATGAATTCTATAATGTTAAAGGAACCAGAGTGAACGGGAGGGGTTCTGTCTGTCCGGGAGTGTATTTAATCCGTGGAAAAACAGATGGTTCTGTGACAGCCACCAGGAAATAGCCGGCAGGGTGTTTTGTTAAGTTCTCGTTTTGATTGTGCTTTAGATTATTAAAGATAATCAAAATCGGATATTATGTCCTGCAATGCAAATCTTTACAACTCTAAGATTATAATTGTCATGTTTTCCTGAGGGAACATTACAGATAGTACAAGTATAATATATTGACTATTATGTGCAGCTCAACTTAGTTTTAATCATCAGATATAGTCTGGTTTAACATGAATTGACACATACAGTATCATAATCAGGCATTTATTACAATTTATTTAATTCATTGGATCTGCTTGCAGGCTGATAAACAATTTCCTGTTTCTGTTTCGGCTGAGTTGTACTGAAACAATAGAAATCTATTATTTAATAAACCAGATGAATGATTTAATATTATAGAAGGTAAAAAATATATGAAAGAATCAATACATATTAAAAACCTTGGTCCGTTAAAAGACATCTTTATTGATGACATTAAACCTTTAACTGTTTTTATTGGGGAATCTGGAAGTGGAAAAAGCACACTTATGAAAGTTGTTGCACTATTCAGATGGATTTACAAAATGCATAATATCCGTTCATATTTAAAATTAAGTGAAGTTTCTAAAACCCCTTTCAGACTTAGAATGGACTCTTATTTTAAAAATTGCGGATTTGAACAGTACCTGAAGAATAATCCGGAAATTACATATACAGTAGAATTTACTTCTGATAGAAAATATACATTGAAATTTGCAAAAAACAAATTAACCGGGACAAGTGACAAAAATCTTATACGAAGTAGCGATTTACAATATAACAAACTGAGTTTTATCTCTGAAACCAGAAATATTATTCCACTTTGGGCAGACAGAGGAGCATCACTTGCAGGTGCATATTTAGGATTCTATTTTCATGAAGTATATAATGATTTTTATCTGGCATCTGAAAGTTTAAAAGAGTTTGATATTCCCTATCTTAATTTGAAACTTTCAGTCAGGAAAGTACAATCAAACAAAAAGTTTTTTATTCAGGATCAGAACAAAGAATATGAAATTGATTTTAAGAATAGCTCTTCAGGAATCCAGAATGTTGTACCTGTTTCTCTGATAGCAGAACATTTTTCAAAGTATTTTGACTTTGAAAATGCTTTCAATCATTCCGTTCTGGATTTTCTATCGAAAACTGATAAATTAACTGATTTTAAACCTGTTAAAAATCTTGGAAATATAATAAGAAAAATTTATATACATATTGAGGAACCTGAATTAAGTTTATATCCAGATGCACAATGTCAACTTATCAGCGACTTGATAGCAAAATGTTTTGTAAACAATACCAATGAAATTGAATTAATGTTTTCAACTCATAGTCCATACATTATTAATCATCTGAATCTTTTAATTAAAGCCTTTGATTGCGAGCAGCTGATTGATGGAGCAAAAGTCAGATTTGAAAATCTATCTGTTTATCAGGTAGCGGATGGGAAAATTGAAAATCTGCTTGTTCAAAAAGAGCGAATTGTAAACACAAATGCTCTTTCAGACACTATTAACGATATTTATGACAAGTATACTCAACTGAAATAACATGGAAAATCTGTTTAAAAACAATTTTGTTTCTCATTACAATCTTCCGACCTCAACTGTAACTGACTTTATTATTGAGACATCTTCGACTTATTTTGAAATTGAAGATACAAATGCGGGTGATATTGTAGTGCATATGACAAGAGATTCTGGAATGGCCAGATTTTCAAATCCTGATAACCTGACATTCTCAATTGTTATGTATGAAAAATTTATTACAAATGTTGCAGATCATGCTTTCAAATATGGAAGGAAAAGATGTGATATTGTTATGAGTTCACGTAGTGAAAGGTATTTTGTATTAGGTGAACTTAAAAACAGAATTCATGAAAGTAAAGTAAGAAAATGTGCTAAAGAACAGCTTATATCATCTGTACAAACTTTACTTGAGGTATCTGAAATAAAAGAATGCATTGATTCAAAGGCCATAAAAAGATGTTGTTACTTCAACAAACAGTCAAAATCACCTTCGTTGATAAATGCCACATCTGCATTTAATAGATTGTCAGGCATTTATCATGATGGATTTAAAATGAATTTTCCTGACCTGGAGAAACTTGGTTTTGAGTTTTTTGAATATACCGGTATGCAGACAATGGTTTTAACAATATAGAATTTAAAAAATCCTGCTTGAAAAAATTTGCGAGATCAATTCTTTTTTGGAAAATTATTTCATGTTCATTCATTTTTTTTCATATTTTCAATATGTTTAAAGCAGTAGTAAATAGTATTTTTAAAAACACAAGATACTTAACTGCATCTATATGAAACCGCATGGTAATTAAAATATTTTTCTCACTTTTCCTGAGTGAGATGGGCCAAAGGTAAAGTCATGTCTCCAAAATCCAGATCTGAAGGGGCAATTCATGAATTGCCCCTGAAGAGAAAAACAAAAGCATCAGAAAATTCCGAAACCGAAAACATCTCTTTTGAGAGTGCGCTCTCTTCTCTTGAGAAGGTAATAGCGGAACTGGAAAAAGATGATTTGTCATTAGACAGGGCACTGACTATTTTTGAACAGGGCATAAAGCTTATGCGTTTATGTGATTCCCACCTTAATAACGCTCAGGGAAAAATGAAGGAGCTTTTAAAGGGTGAGAATGGTGAATTTATCGAAAAAGTACTTGGCGACACTTTGGAATCCTTTTTAAGCAGGAATGAATAAAATGAGCACAATTAAGGAATATCTCGTAAAAGTAGCGAAAATCACAGATGAAACTCTTGATAGGGTGTTACCGTCAGACAAAGTATATCCTGAATCAATTCATGCACTTATGCGTTACAGCACTTTTGCCGGCGGAAAGAGAATCAGACCCTGTCTTGTGATGGCTGCATATGAAGCCTGCGGCGGGAAATTCGGGGATGAGGCTCCTCTTCTGACTTCCGCGGCTATAGAGATGCTTCATACCTTCTCTTTAATTCATGATGATCTTCCATGTATGGATGATGATGATTTCCGCAGGGGAAAGCCAACTGCTCATAAGGCATTCACTGAAGCTCTTGCAGTTCTCGGTGGTGATGCGCTTTGCATAGAGGCATTTGAAATCCTCACACGTACAGGAAAAATAGAGATCATTCATGAAGTCGCAAAAGCTCTTGGAACACAGGGTATGATTGCCGGTCAGGTAGTTGATATCGAATCTGAAGGCAAACAGGTAACCCGCAAGACACTTGAATATATTCATGATAATAAGACCGCTGCACTTATCCGCGCATGTGTGCGTTGCGGTGCGATTCTTGCGGGGGCATCACAGGATACGGTTGCAAAGCTTACATCATACGCCAACAATATAGGCCTTGCGTTTCAGGTTGTTGATGATATTCTTGACGAAGAGAGTACTACTGAAGAACTTGGCAAGGATGCCGGAAGCGACCGCGAAAAAGGCAAAGCGACTTATCCGTCAATTGCCGGCATGGCAGAGTCTAAAAAGATTGCCCGTCAACTGATTGACAATGCATGGAATGATATCAGCTTTCTGGGTGATAAGGGCACTGTGCTCCACGAACTTGCTGAATTTATAATTACACGTATTAATTGAAAATTGTACATCTGGTACAAAATCCAGCGCTTCGTCTGATTTCACAATTGGATGAAGCGCCGGGTGATATTACTATAACTCCCCTTGTTTATATTTGATAATCAGTCATTCACATCCGTTCGTATTGACAACATGGTATCATAGTGCAGAAGGTGATAAAAATGGGACATGTATTCGAGGAAGAAAAGACATTTGATAAATGTGATTTTACAAAAGAGCCCTTTAATATCGGGGAATATGAATACTGTACATTTAAAAACTGTGACTTCCAGAAAGTGAATCTCTCGGGTACAAGGTTTATGAACTGTACATTTGAGAGCTGCAATCTGAGCATGGCCTGTCTTGAGGATGTGACACTGCAGGATATAAATTTTATCGACTGTAAAATGCTTGGACTTTATTTTGAGACCTGCAATACATTCGGTTTATCATTTAATTTTGACAAATGTAATTTAAGCCATTCATCTTTTATCAGGATGAAGATGAAAAAGGCGCGTTTCTGCAATCTGAAATTTTACGAATCAGATTTTACTGAATGTGATCTGAGCAGTTCAGTTTTTGATAACTGCGACCTGACAAGAGCAAGATTTGTAAATACTATACTTGAAAAAGCTGACTTCCGCACTGCACTCAACTATTCAATTGATCCTGAAATTAATCGAATGAGTAAAGCCCGTTTTTCTGTTGCAGGAATAAACGGGCTTCTTGACAAGTATGATATAGTAATCGATTTCAACTGATAGTTCTTTTACGTATAATATTTACAAATAGCAGTTGTCTGAAAAACCGCTGTTATTTCACACTTTTCTTGTACTCTTCTGTATAATTAAAAATCCCTTCAACCGATCTTACAGCATAGCCTTTGGGGCGGGAGTATTGTCTGCTGACATTGTCATGAATGACAACCCATATTTTAAAATGAGTCATTTCCGTAAATACCGGCGGTTTTATTTGTGTGTATCCGGATCCTGAAACCGAGTCTATCAGAACAAGAAGCGAGTCTTGCTTTTTGTCAATATCATCCATGTTCTGGAAAAACCACTCATAATTGTACTCTTCAGGAAAAATATTTGTGCCGGTGGGATTTGAGAATGTTATCATATCGCATGTTGTGTCTTTTATAATTTTGCCGCTTGTATCTATATGTGTATCAATTCCCTGATTACAGACGAGAAAGTAGCTGTAGTTTGTGTCAATATTTATAATGCCTGATACAGTGCCGGGGTTGTATTCATTGAGCAGGTATGTGATTTTTGTACTGCTATCCAGACGTGATACAGCTGGGTTGAAGTTCTCAGACTTGTTTTCTGGTACAGTATACACAGCTATCCATCTGATTTGAGGATTATTATTTACAGGAAGGTATTGAGGAAACATCGAGTTGTATCTTATGACAACTTCACTGCGTACTTTGAGCTTTGTTCCATTTTCAGATTCCGCATTTAAAAAAATGGATGGATTTGCGTAGAGTTTGTCAAGAATTGTCATAATACTGTCAAGTGTATCAGGATTTAAACTATTAAGCCAGCCTTTACCGGTCACAGTAAAAAGCCCTGCGAGATTATAGATTTTTCTGATAACAGAGGTGTCAGTTATGCCTTGAACTTTCTCTTTAAGAAATACATCAGCCGGTATTACATACCGAAACCGCATTGAATCAGGGAACCAGAGCGTTGAATCAAGCAGTTTAACAGGGCGCTCGTCAGGAAAGAAATAATTTTTATTCAGCTGCATATCATATGCAATGGAAAAATTACCTGCTGAAACAACTGTGTCTCCTGCAAAATAAACTTTTCCGGTAATTGTATCACCGGGAGCAAATTCAGCAGATGGTTCGTAAGTCACACCGATAATTCTTAATTTGTCATCTTCGATTCTCTCAAATCTGTCAAATTCTGTACAGGAGATGAGTGAGAAAAATATAAAAACAACTGCGTTTCTTATTGTCAATATCATAAATACATTACCTCTCGTATATAATAACATTCAATATTTTCTATAAATTATAACTCAAATGAAAGTCCGAAAGAAACTCCAGGAAAGTTAGCCATTCCTTCGAATTCAGAGTAATCGTAGTTGTATGTCGGAAATTCTGCCGGCAGATAGAGCGGTTCTCCATTGTCTTTTTCTATAAACTGAAGGAAGTGTAATATCCGGTCACATCCGATATAAAAGGTCATGATTGATCTTTTGAATGCGACTTTCTTTTCAAAGCGAAAATCAAGTCCGACAAAAGGGGTATGTCTTTTTGAATTCGTTTCACCCCACTGCGGTACATATTTAAATTCTGACGCGTCATAGTAAAGCACCTTTTCCGCCGGAGTATAGGGGTATCCGTCAGTGTATTGCAGACGTAAACCGAGATTGATGTTCTTTCTGCAGTTGAGTGATGTTACTATCTGAAGGTTGTTCAGGATATTCCTGTCAAATTGAATCCATTTATTTTCACTGTAATCATATCGCTCACTGTATGCAAGTGAATAGCTGAGCCAGCCTGAGAAACGGTTTGTTTTATTGTGACGGAGGAACAGCTCCACGCCTTTCATGCGTCCTTTTCCACGGTTTACATAAGTTCCATCCTCATATTGTTCACCGCGTTCGATTGCATTGACATAGTGTGATTTATTCCATTGACGGTTGATGTAACCTGACATGTCAAGAGAAATCAGATCAGTGATCTGCCACTCATATCCGAGTGTATAGTGTGCTCCCCGTGCAGGCTCAAGGGATGGGTTGCCCCACGGTTCACTGATCGCCTCAAAACCGGGGCTTTTATTATATGTACCGGCGCTGCCCTTCAGTGCATGATCTTTAGAAAGACTATACCTGGATGAGAGTCGAAATGACGGCTCACAGGACCAGCGAAACTCAGGTTTTGATGAATATTTCCAGAATTCAGGTATCATTGATCCATGATAATTGAGTCCGGGATAATAATCCATACGATATTCAGGAGTGACAGTCAGTTTGTCAATTGGTTTAAGTGTCAATGAGAGATACCCGCCTACAGAACCATTGACAATGTTTTCAGATACTGTGATCACAGTATCATGTTCTTCAAGGTTTTTAATAGTTGAGTAAGCACCCGAATAGCTGTAATTCAAATCGGTCGGTTCAAGATGAAGATCAAGTCCTAGTGTTGCCTGTACCCTGTCTGTTGCCTTCCACTTAAGTTCGTCCCTGACTGTATGCTCGTATCCTGATAATTTTCCTTTCAGGTCTGTATTATCAGAACCCATATCAAATTTTGTTGAAATCGGTGATAAACCGTAACGTAAACTGTTTACCCAGGAATCCGAGATTTTCCAGTCCCAGCCTGCGACACCAAGCTTGAAACCGTTGCTGTAGTCCATCCGGCTGTCGTCATCATCTTCACTATTGTCAATAGACCACATTTTAAATATGTCCTTGACATTCATGAACTCGCAGAAAATAGTATGGTTTTTTGAAGGCGAATAATTCAGGCGCAGGGAATAGTCCCAGTAGTACATGTCAAAATTAACGTCAATATCGGTAAATTTACTCAGTACCCATGACATCACGCTAATATAGTATTCACGGCGCATTGATCCTGTAAGGGAAAGCTTATCTGATAGGGGAATGTCAAGCACAAGTGATGAATATGAAATGTTCATATCCGCGATCATGTGCCAGGAGTCCTGTTTCGTTTTGCGTGTGTCAACATTTATGACACCTCCGAGCGCATCCCCGTATTTCGCGCTGAAACCGCCTGAAAAAAGATCAACTTTGTCAATAAGATTGGAGTTTATAACAGAATTATTTCCCATATCATGCCACAGGTATGGAATTTCAACTCCATCAATGTAGTATTTATTATCATTCCAGTCGGCCCCTCTTAAAATAATCTCCGTACTGCCAAATACTGGGCGGGCAACACCAGGCAGAGCCTGTACCGCTTTAACCGCATCACCGCTGAATCCCGGTATTCTTTTGGCTTCACGTACGTCAAGCGTTCTCTGGATTACTTCTTTTGATTCTGCCTTTCCATAAACAGTTATCTCATATTGATCAATTGCTACTCTGTCCATGTATACGGTGTTGTCAATTTTTTCACTGTCGTGAATTTCAAGTTCGTTCTCGTAAAGATCAAAACCGGTTGCGGCGATTTTCAGATATATTTTTCCTTTTGGGATGGATCTGAATGAAAACCTCCCTGTTGAATCGGTCGTTGTCAGAAGTTTTCTGTTTTCGAGGGTCTGCCCGGCAAATGAACCGATTTTTTCCAGATAACGATCAAGCGGGATACGTGTTGTTCCGGCTGTGACTGTTTGAATTGTGTCAACTGCAGTTGCGGCTGTGTCACCGATTGTCAGTGAAATGTCAGCATCCATTACCGGTTTTCTGGTACCTTTTTCAATAACTCTTCCGGTAATATTAACGTATTCATCTATTTCCGTGATGATCTCATCAAGTGTAAAGTGGTAGTCGTATGTAAGATATACCGGAACCGCTACGCTGTCTGCAATTGCCGGACTGAAAACAAATTGCTTTGCTGCTGCAATCGCACAGGTGTCGAGTACCGGATGAAGTGATTTTGTAACTTTTACGCTGTCAATTGTACCTTTTTCATTAATGAGCAGTTCAAGTGTCACAGTACCTTCAATGCCTGATTTGGCCAGACTGTCCGGATACACAGCTTTAACAAATGCAGTCAGTTTAGGTTCATTGTCAAGCTGAGCTGATGTGTCTCTTTCTATTTCAACTGTTTTGGAATCAATCTCTTCAACTATCCCAGCGGAACGTTCCGCTGTATCAAGGGATTGAACCTCTGCCTGTATTGCAGGCGGGAAGAACAGAAATGAAGTTATAAGTATGAGATGATTTACAATGATGCGCATACAGATTACCATTCTGGTTTATTTTGAATTTAAAAGGAAATAATCATCAAATGATAAATTTATAAATATATAACAGTGTAAAGGTGAGTTTGCAAATATTTTATAAGACAGACCGGAGAAATTTTCCGGTTGTGTTTGTCGCGATATCGCTCGAATTCCAATGGCGTTGCCATGGTCTGGAATATTTCGCACTTTCAGTGCTTAGGAATTATGGTTGGAACGATTGATGTTTAATAGAGGGTTTCGGTTTTGATGAAAATAAAATTATAAATAAGTTACAAAAAAATATATACAATGTCAATTTACTACGTGCAGAAGGCGCATAATATTTTAGACCGGGGCAACGCCCCGGGCGATTTAGCGAGTTGATTTACAATATGAATAATCTGCTGCCGGTAATCGCGATCAAACTCGCATATGTTGTCAAATGGTAGTAGGATCCGGTCAAGGGCAGTCAGCCCGTGTTATAGTATTGTGATTATCAGGCGTATCGGGAGCATTAATATTCAGCTATTTGTAAATTTTTTTAAAAAAAATTTCACCAGAAAATTGTACTTTTTGAATAATTACATAAATTTGATAAATAAAAAAGCTATTTTATGATATATTTAGTTTATAATCTGTATTACTAATTACGAACCGAAAGTTAAGCGATTAAATTACATTTTTACTGTAAAAGCACCAAATCATCAGCATGTTTTTGTCATTGAGAAAGAGATTAATCCAGTTACGCAATAAACCAGATCAGCTATCACAGAATAATTATTAAATTGACAACAGAATCGGTATCATATAAACGGGAGTCTTAACAATGAAAAGAAGCAAATTTCTGATCACGGCACTGTCTGTAGGCTGCATTGTCAGCCTGTCTTTCGGCGCTGCTGCACGTGCATATCCGCAGAATATCAAATTTCCAAATGGTTTTTTGCCAACCACTTTCAAAACAGCAAATCTTGATAAGTGGTATAAAAGCTATAAAGCTCAGTCTAATCTTCTTCCGGCATGCAATGGAGGAATCAGGACTCTTTCTGATGAATCTAATATAACTAAAGTTGAATCAATGGGTTGGTCAATGACTATTGCTGCGTATATGGACGACCAGACTACATTTGATGGCCTTTATAAATTTTACAAAAGTAAATTGCAGGGTCATGGGATGATGGGCTGGAAAACCACCTGTGAAGGAGTAAGTGATGGCGGAAGCGCATCAGACGGAGATCTTGATGTTGCATTTGCGCTTGTTGCCGGTTACTGGCAGTGGGGCGGAACATACAAGGATGAAGCTGTGAAAGTTATTACAACCTGTAAAAAACTCATAACAAACTGCAGCGGGACATCTGTGATTGTAGGTGGCTATTCAGGCGGGGGAGCATACGGTGGATGTCAGGAAACTGACATATCCTATTTTTTCCCGGCATATTTCAGGGCATTTGCCGATATTACAGGTGATGCCGCCTGGACAAAACTTGCTGACGATACATATACAGTGCTTGCAAATTGTGCAAACCCCACAACCGGACTTGTTCCTGACTGGCACACTTTTACTGGAGGAACAGCAAACGGGCGAAACCACACATACAAATATGATGCCTGCAGAGTACCATGGCGTATTGCTCTTGACTACCTCTGGAATGGAAATGAAAAGGCAAAAGAGTGGTGTACAAAGATCTCAAATTGGGCAAATAAAGTCGGTCCGGCGAACATAAAGGATGGATATAATCTTGACGGTTCTGCAATAGGTCAGTACCATAATATGTCTTTTGTCGGAGGCTTTGCAGTTGCAGCGATGTGCAACAGTCAGGAAGTTGCTGATGCATTTGGTAAAGAGGTTGCAAGTATGTCATATGACAATTTCTGGTATCATGCATTTCTCGGAACAGAATATATGCTCATTATGTCAGGAAATCTCTGGAATCCAAAAATCATAGAGAAACAGGATTCAGGCACAAGCGTTGGTTTTAACAATAAAGTAGCAAATGTTAATAATGTAAATGAGGTCAGGGTTACAAACAATATGAACCGTGAACTCCTTATCAGTGGAATCGGAAAAACAGCCTCTGTCACACTTGCCACACTAAGCGGCCGGCAGATGAAAATTGCCACTGAGATCAGAGAATCAGGTGTCTCGCTTGACATATCAACTCTTGGCAGGGGCTGCTATTTTGTCACAATCCGTGACGGCAGCGCAAATCTGAATAACGGGCAGTATGTTATGATTCAATAAATGTTCTGGCTTACAGATGGGTAAATGCTTATATAGTTTCTGTTAAATTTAGCTATTTTTTAAATGCCTGTCTAT
>Ga0209800_10002301_pt1 | contig 17157 bp, 11 predicted proteins | sample Higcelweek8metaG_FD_187174 | JGI IMG/M metagenome (GOLD analysis project Ga0209800, IMG submission 187174) | Freshwater pond sediment microbial communities from the University of Edinburgh, under environmental carbon perturbations - High... | ecosystem: Environmental > Aquatic > Freshwater >...
GAAATTGGCATTGAAGTGGCCACTACCTTGGAACGCGAACGGTCTCACGCTCCCGAAAAAGTAACATCCCCGACGGGAATCACCGGGGCTGTCACCCTCTTCATCCAGTAAGACCCATTGCTTCATTTTTTTTCGGGATCGTGGTCCGGCAAGGATCCGAATCCCGACTTTCCCCGACGCGTCAGCTTGAATAGGAAGCCCAAGGAGAATCGTATGAAATATATTTGCAACCCATTGAACATCGGATATAAATACCAGTTTAATAAGACTTTCGAAGGGAAGATCTGCGTTTCTCGAGAGGCGGCGGATCCTTCCATGATCCTTTTTCAAGGACGGTATTTCCTGTTTCCGTCGATGTCTTGCGGATTTTGGCACAGCCTCGATTTGGTAGAATGGGTTTTCCAGCCGTTATCGAAAATCCCCGTCTATGATTATGCGCCTGATGTCCGGGCCGTGGGGGAGTACCTCTACTTTTGCGCCTCCAATCATGAGCAAGGAGTGTTTTTCCGCACCAAAAATCCGTTTTCCGGCGAATTCGAAAAGATTGAGGGAGATTTTCCTTTTTGGGATCCCGATCTTTTCGTGGACGACGACGGGCGTTTTTATTTCTACTGGGGGTCTTCCACGACCGAACCCATTTACGGGATCGAACTGGATTCACGAACCATGAAACCCCTCGGGAAACGCATCGAATTGTTTTGGCCTTCACCGGATCGGATGGGGTTTGAGCGCAGCGGGGAAAACCACGTCCCGGAACGGACTCCGGAAGAAAAACAAGCGATTTTGGATCAAATCCAACACCAACCCCTGACTCCGGAAATGCGGCAAACCATCACCAGTTACGTGATGGGTCTGCCATATATCGAGGGGGCGTGGATGACGAAACACGAGGGAAGGTACTATCTTCAATACGGGACTCCCGGATCGGGGGCCAATATTTACGCCGATGGCGTTTATGTGAGCGAATTTCCGCTCGGGCCGTTCCGCGCCGCTGAAAATAATCCGTATTCCTACATGCCGGGGGGGTTTTCTTCCGGGGCGGGACACGGATCGACGATGGAAGACCGCTACGGAAACTGGTGGCACGTTTCCACCTCCCGAATCTGCCAAAACCATAATTTCGAACGCCGAATCGGACTTTGGCCCGCCGGTTGGGATCGCGATGGGGGACTCTTTTGCAACCAACGATTTGGGGACTGGCCCCGACCGGTTCGACAGGGCAAGATGGATCCTTGGAAGGATCCAGAATGGATGTTGATATCGTATCGAAAAAACGCCACGGCATCCTCTTTCGCTGAGGGCCGAATTCCCGCAAACGTGACGGATGAAAACATCAGGACCGTTTGGACCGCCGCTTCGAATCGACCGGGAGAATGGATCGAGGTCGATCTGGGCCATGAATATGACATCCGCGCGGTGCAGATCAACTTTGCCGACGACGGATTGTCGTTATCGCTCCCGGAGGGGGAAGAACTTCATGGAGCCCTCCATCAAGAACGATGGATCGATCCGGTGACCCAGAATACCCGTTGGACCTTGGAAGCTTCTAGAAACGCGCGCGAGTATTACGTGATCAAGGACAAAAGCGGGACGGCGACGGATTTGCCTCATGATTTGGTGGTCTTGGAGAAAGGCCTGAAAGCCAGGTATCTGCGTCTGAGAGTGGAGAGCCTCCCCTATCATCAGGCGGCTTGTGTTTCCGGACTTCGAGTGTTTGGGCTTGGGGGTGGAAATCCCCCTGATCCAGCCACCGAGGTTTCGGTTCTCCGGACCGGCGAGCTCGATATCGATATCCGGTGGGTCGGTAAAGGCATCGGGTATCTGGTAACGTGGGGATATGCTCCGGACAAACTCTACCACAGTTATGAAGTTTTTTCGACCTCCGCCCATCTCGGCGGCTTGGTCAAAGGCCAAACGACGTACTTCAGGGTGGACAGTTTTAACGAAAGCGGAATTACCAAGGGGACGGTCCTCCAGGAATGAATTATTCCCCATTGTTTCACCAAATATGGGTTCAATCCGGGGGAGAACGAGATCCCCTAACGATCCAAAAAAAAGGAGAAATTTGAAGTGAACGGCACAAGAAAACGTTGGTTATTTTCCAAAATCGCCCTTGCGGGCCAACTGGGATTGATTCTCGCCCTTTCGATCATGATGGCGGGATGCAACCAAACTACCGAATCGGCAACCCAGGCGGACGAATCTTTTACCTATTGGATCGGAACCGGGGAAAATTCCGCCTATTATCTGGACTACCGGGACAATCCCGTCATCAAGTACTTGCTTTCCCAAACCTATGCCGGGGAAAACGGGGTCCAAAAGACGCTGGATTTTTCCTTCATGGTTCCCCCGGCGGGCGGACAATCCGACAGTTTCACGACCTTGATTTCCACCGGGGAATATCTCGACATCATGGATTCCGCCTATTATTCGGGATCCGTCGTCGAATTGTATGATTCGGGAATCGTCCTGGATATGACCTATTACGTGGAGAACTATATGCCAAACTATTTGGCGTTTTTGGCGGATCATCCCGGTTATGCCCTCACCGCGACCAACTTGATCGACGGTGAACGGAAGTATATTCAATTGTATTCGATGGCGGAATTTGTTTCTGAACCCTGGTTGGGTTTTTCCTATCGGCGGGACTGGATCGCCAAATACGGGGAACAACCGGCCACGTTTTTGGTCGATGCTGATGATCCCACGCAGGGAACCGTCGCCAACCCCAATGCGGGGACCGCTTTTTCGGGGGAATATGTCACCACCGAAACCGGGAAAGTATGGCAAGACGACATCCTGTTTCCCAATGGTACTTGCGAGCCATTGTACATTAGCGACTGGGAATGGATGTTCGAAATCTTTGAAGAAGCCATTGCCGGAGAAGGCATCATCGGCGGATATGGATATAGTCCCTTTTACCCTGGATATATCGCTCCGGGCGATTTGGTAAGTTCCTTTGGAGGGGGCGGAGCCACATGGTATATGGGATCGGACGGAAATATCCATTATGGCCCCAAGGAAAGCCACATGCGAGCCTACCTCCAGTGCTTGAATACGTGGTATGACAACGGCTGGATCGATGAAGCGTTTCCGGAACATACGTCGGAACTATTCTGGGAGACCGACGATACGAAAGTCCGGCAAGGGAAAGTCGGATTGTGGCTGGGGACCTCTGGACAATTGATGGATAAATTGGACATCAGCGACGGAAACCCGAACAGTCCCACTAACGGATACACCAACGGAATTTGCGTTTATGGAGCTTCCTTGCCCGTCAACGACATCTATGGCGAAGCGGAAAATCAATATCAGGATCCCTATTGTTTCTTCCACCTTGGAGGACAGGGATTCTCCATAATCATCACGGACAAAGCCGCCGATAAAGACTTGGTCGCCTTGTGCTCTTTCCTTGATTATATGTACAGCGAGGAGGGGAGCGTCCTTCGCAACGGCGGGTTGAGTCAGGAACAATACGAAGAAACCCACGATGAGTTTTATACGCAATACGGATTGACCGAGGGCGCCTATTATGTCGTCGACGACTCGAATCCGGAGGAAATCGTTTACCAATGGGTTCCCGAACTGTTGGATTCCGAGCGGATCCGAACCGCATCGACCTGTTCCCGAATCTTTGGAAGAGACGGGTTGCGAAGACCCGTCGTCGAAACGATGGATTGGTACTTCATGAATGATTTGTGGGCCAAATTTCAGGATACGGGCAACCTGACGGATCCCTTTGTCGAGCAATTGGCGCTCGAGGACTCCATGAACTATTCCAGAACGCAACGAAATCTCGGGGATTTTTTGCAGCGCAACATTCCGAATTTCATCACCGGAAACAAAGATCCCTTCAGCGACGCCGAGTGGACCGCGTATGTCAACGCCATCAACAAATTCAATCCCAACGCCGTCACCGAAGATTTCCAGGCGTTGCTGGACTTGCTGAGGCAAGAGGACTAATCGGTGGGATTAATCGGTGGAGGGACCGGGTCGTTCTATCCTCCACCCTCCGAACGTTGAAAGAAATGGAAAACAGAGATCAGGGACCCTTGATTTCTGTTTTTTTTAGGCCGTAGTTCCCGGGCTGTTTCTCCAAGTCCGCTCCCTCCCTTGATAATCCTTGGAAACCTTGGTATACTGGATTTGATCCCGGCGCGTATTCCGGGATTCAGGGGGAAATTTTATGAACTTGGAACAATATCGATTGATCGTCGATTCTTCACCCAATATGATATGGCGATCCGATTTGTCGACCCAATGCGATTATTTCAACAAGACGTGGCTCGATTTCACGGGAAGAACGTTCAACCAGGAAGTCGGGTTCGGATGGGCGCAGGGGGTCCATCCGGAAGATTTCGACCGTTGTGTTCGCATCTATACCGAAAATTTTGCCAAGCGTAGCCCGTTCGAAATGGATTATCGTTTGCGACGCCATGACGGGGAATATCGATGGATCAACGATCGTGGAGTGCCTTTCTTTGATCGGAAAGGGCAATTTAAAGGGTTCATCGGCAGCTGCATGGATGTCACAGAAAAAATCGAAGGTCAATTTTTAAAGAAAATGGCGCAAAACGATTTTTTGTGCAACACCTTCAACCGGCAATATGGCATGCAATTGCTGGGAGAAATCTTTCGGCAATCCCCATCCACCCACCGGGGGATGTCCATCCTCATGATCGACATCGATTCGTTCAAAGCGATCAATGACCGTTTCGGCCACGCCGCGGGCGACTTGGTGATCCAAAAGGTCGCTTCCTTCCTTCAGGATCAAATTCGGGAAGCCGACCTCTTGGCCCGGTACGGGGGCGACGAGTTCATCATCGGTTTGCCGAATACCGACCTCGATCAAGCCATGGCCCTTGCGGACCGGATCCGCTCGGCGATTCAGGAAAAAACCATCGTGATCGGGGAGGTTCCGCCTTTCGCCGTAACGGTGAGCATCGGAGTCAAAACACAGAATCGCGAGGCCACGCTCGACGATTTGATCCACGCGGCCGACGTCAATTTGTACCGCGCCAAAAACGAAGGAAAAAACATCGTCAAAGGATAGCCCCTTCAAAAAAAAGCGGCGGAACCCCGTTGGGGGATTCCGCCGTCTTCGTTCATACGCGATCCATGATTTCCCGGGGAGGTTCCCCCGGGATTTTTTTCTTTCCCCCGAGAACGGTTCCGTACACTCCGAGGATGATCATCGCACCGCCAAGATAATGATAGTAGGACAACGGTTCGGACAGGATGATGGCGCCTGCGAAAACGGCCACGATCGTCGAAAGGTTGGAATAGATCGAGGATACATGGGCGGGAAGTTGACTTAAGGCGTAATTGACGAGGAAGAATCCGCCGATGGAAGCCACGCCTCCGAGATAAAGAAGCGGAACGATCAACCCCGGATGGGCCAAATTCGTCAAGTAACCGCCAATCCCGTTCCCCGCGGCCAGTTCCACCAGATAGACCGCGTTGAAGGTCACCGCCCCGGACACCATCATGAAATAGGTTAATTCCATCGAGGTCATCCGTCGGGAGGCTTTCCGGGACGCAATGTTGAAGAAAGCCGCTGACAAGACGGCGCCGAACAAAAGGAGGAAGCCCCGAACCTCGCCACCCCCGCCTTCCGATGGTTTGGAAAGTTGGATGAAAAGAATCCCTCCGAGGCTTAACAGAATGAACAGAATCTGGACGGGACGCGGTTTTTCTTTCAAAACGATCGAACTGAGGACGGTGACGAAAATCGGGATCAGGGCGATCATCATTCCCGCCTCCCCACTCGTGGTTTCCGCTAAACCATACGTTTCGAAAAAAAAGTAGAGGATGGGTTCGCAAAGCGCCACCGGAAGCCATTGTTTCCATTGTCCATTCCCAAAGCGGATGTTCACGACATGGAAGCGCCGGAGCAATTCAAACGCGAAAAGGGCGATCAAGAACCGATAACTGATCAATCCGATCGGAGAGACGAGTTCCAAGGCGATTTTCGAAAACAAGAAGGTGAATCCAAAGATGGCGGCGAAGGCCACGCCGGCAAGATGGGCTTTTCGGTTCAATCCATGATTTGGCACGGCTGGCGCTCCTCCTGTGGGATGAATGACATCGGGAATCGGTCGGACCTTTTCCGATCGTTCTCCCCCATTATATCACCGTCTCGGCCAATCCGCGAAACGCATTCGCCAAAAAAGGATTCAAATTTTTCAAAAGAGAGTCGGGATGTCGCCGAATTTCCGAATCGGCGATTCTCCAGCATTTGATTTGAATTTTTCGGGATTTTTTCGTACAATGGAGCCACACAAGAGGTGATTTGCATGATGGCCAGTACTCAGCCTCAACGGTTTCTCGATTACGAAAAATGGTTCCTTCGCGCCTCGATGATGATGACGGGATTATCGGTCGTCCTGTTGGGCGGTTCGGCTCTCTCGGTGTATACCGTTCAGGCCATGCCGGCGGAAATCATCACCTTCAGCGTCTTTTACCTGTTCTTGCATATCGCTCCGATGTTGTTCGGAGCGGGGAGAATTCTCAAATTCGTTTTGGTCATCCGACCCAAATTTCATGCCGGAAACCTCATTCGCTCCGTAGGGGCGATGGTGATCACACCGGTCAGCGCGGGGATCATGTACATCGCGTTCATTTTGATGGCTTTTTCCAGTTGCGCGGCCTGATCTGATCTCCAAAGGTCACGGGATGGCTGGTGGGGAGTCATTCGTTGGTAAAATGGGGATGATTCCGGGTCGGCATTCGGGTCCCGCTTTTGCTTGTTTTCCCGCCGCGGAACGAGTACAATGATCTCGTCGGCATTCATGGGAGGTTCCATCATGACTCATTGGAAAAAAAACATCATGATTTTCATCACCGGGCAAACCATTTCACTCTTCGGTTCGATGCTGGTGCAATATGCGATTACGTGGTACATCACCCTGAAGACGCAATCCGGATTGATGATGACGATCGCCATTCTGTGCGGTTTTATCCCGCAAATTTTTCTATCTCCTTTCGCCGGGGTGTGGGCGGACCGGTTTGATCGGAAGAAAATGATCATCATCGCGGATTCGGCCATCGCCATCGTCTCGATGGTCGCCGCGGCCGTCTTCGCGATCGGATACCAAGAAATTTGGATTCTGTTCGGAGTTTCCATCCTTCGGTCGTTGGGTCAGGCGGTCCATTCTCCCGCGGTTTCCGCCTCTTATCCGAAAATGGTGCCGGCGGAAAATTTGATGAAGGTTCAGGGGTTTGCGGGGGGCATCCAATCGGCGACGATGATCATCGCCCCGATCGCCGGAGCCGCCCTGCTCACGTTCACTTCCGTGGAACTCATTTTTTCCATCGATTTTCTTACCGCTTTGGTGGCGGTGAGTTCGGTGCTTCTGTTCGTGAAGATTCCCAAAATGGAATGTCAAGGGGAAGAATGCAAGTTCGATTATCTTCAAGACATCAAACTGGGAATCAAATACATCCGCGACCATCATTTTCTGGTTCCCTTTTTTGTATTCTCCACGGGAGTGTGGTTCCTTATCGCCCCGCTTGCCTTTTTGACGCCTCTCCAAGTCGTGAGAAATTATGGAGAAGACATTTGGCGGCTGTCGGCGATCGAGATTGCCTTTTCCGCGGGAATGACGGTCGGGGGAATCTTGGTGGGGTTGATCGGGGGATTTAAAAACCGAATTGTGACGATGGCCGTGGCTTTGGGGATTTTGGCTGCCTTTTCGATCGGTTTGGGGATCGTTGGCAACTTCTGGGTCTATTTGGGGATGATGGCGATCCAAGGACTGGCCTTGCCTTTTTACAATACGCCGGCGGTCGTCCTCTTGCAGGAGAACGTCGATCATGCGTATATGGGTCGCGTCTTCAGCGTGATGGGGATGCTGTCGGGATCGGTGATGCCGATTGGGATGCTGGTGTTCGGGCCGCTCGGGGATATCCTCGATATCGGATGGATTCTGATCGGTTCGGGGGGATTATTAGTCATTCTCGCCATGCTGGTGCTATCCAACAAACCCCTCCTCGCCGCCGGACGGACCCCACAGACCCCCTCCTGATTTTTCGAAAACAAGAAACGTTCCACGATCGTGGCACCTCCTAATTCGGTGCTTTTCTCATTGGCGACCCCTTCGGTTGCCCTTTTTTTTATTGACCGAAATAATTACCAGTAAAAACACAATATTGATAGAATGGGTCTTGATCCTGTGGTATGATTCGAAAGAAAAATCCTTTCGGAAAAGGAACGATCCTGATTTTTTTTCCTGCTTCTTAATTTTGTCGTCGCCAAAAAAATGTGAAAAGAGGGTAAACCAATGCCAAAAGCTCACAACGATCTTCGCCGTTTCATGATCATGGCCTTCCTGCCGGTTTTGATGTTCGCCATGTTCGGTTGTGCCAACACCACCGGGATCCCGGGACAAGTCACCAGTTCGTTTTCCTGGTGGAACGCCAAAGGGGAGAATACGGTCTACTATGATTCCTACGACCAAAATCCCGTCGTCGAGTATTTGACCAGTTTGGCGTGGAATGTCGATGAGAACGGGAACGATGTCTATGTCGATCTTGAATTTCAACATCCCCTTTCCGGGTCGGAACGCGAGGCATGCGTGACGATGATTTCCACCGGAACCTATACGGATATCATGGATATGTCCATGTATACGAGCGTCGGATCGGTGGCGGATCTTTACGAACAAGGAATCGCCTTGGACCTCACCGACTATGTGGAACAATATATGCCCAACTACCGAGCCTTCCTTGAGGCTCATCCCGAATATGCCAAAACGGCGACCAATATGATCGACGGCGAGGAAAAATATCTGCAAATATATAACTACCATGATGGCATAAGCATGTGGGGCGGATGGTGTTATCGGCGCGACTGGATTCTTGAGTACGGGGTTCAACCCGTGACCGTTTTGTCCAACCCATCGGATTCGACCAGCCCCCGGATCGCCAACCCGAATGCCGGCCAAACGTTCCTGGGCGGATACAGAACGCCGAAGGATTCATTCACATGGACGGACAACATCGTGTTTCCGAGCGGAAACACCGATCCGGTTTTCATTTCCGACTGGGAGTGGATGCTGCAAATCTTCGAAGATGCCATCGAAGCCGAGGGCATCATCGGAGGATACCCGATGAGTTTATATTATCCCGGATTCAACGAAACCGGCATTCTCGGCAGCGCTTTTGGCGGTGGAGGGGGAACCTGGTATCTCGACAGCGATGGAGCCACGGTAAAATTTGGTGCCACTAGCGATGACTTCCGCACCTATCTGCAATGCGTGAACACCTGGTACGACAACGGCTGGATCGATGAGGCGTTTTCCGAACACACCTCGGATATGTTTTATCAAATCGACCTGAACAAGATCTTCCAAGGCAAAATCGGGTTGTTTTGGGCCGAAGAAGGAACACTGGATGCGGCGTTGGACGCCGGGGAAAGCGAATATACCGACGGAATCTGCGTGACCGGAGCTCGAAATCCGATCAACGACATCTATGGATCCGACGAGCAAAAAAACGTGATCCCGTTCTGTTTTTATCAAACCGGATTGGAGTACAATCCGATCATCATTACCGATAAAGCCCAAGGCAAAGACCTTGTCGCCCTCTGCAAGATGATCGATTACATGTATGGGGAAGAAGGCACCTTATTGGCCACGTTTGGCCTGAACCAAGCGCAATACGAAGCGACGCAGAACGAATTCATGACCAGCCTCGGCCTTTCGGGAGGAACGTATTCCCCTATCGAGGTCGACGGGAAGACGAAGTACTATTTCGTGGAATCGCTGAATGAACAAGATCTGGTGCAAAACGCCCTCAAAGCGAACCGTTTCATCGGTCTTCATAGCGAAAGTCTGATCTATCTCACCGGCTCTGAACTGCATCGTCACAGCGTCAACGAATGGATCCTCTATATTTCCACCGGCCGGTTCCTGGTTTCCTTGACCGGACAAATGTCGATCGAGGATGCGGAAGCTTATTCGAGAACCCAAGGAAATATCCGGGAATTCCTCAATAAAACGGTTCCGAATTTCGTCAAGGGAGTCAAGGATCCTTTCAGCGATGCCGACTGGAACGCCTTTGTCTCGGGGGTGAACAAATACAAACCGGAAACCAATACGCTGATCATGCAGAGTCTACTGGATCAATACGCTCCTCAGGAATGATCCCTCGAAAGGGATTTGCTCGTTTTCTTCCACGAACCGCTGATTCTCAAGAAACTTCTCCGGTCCCGTCCTTTTTTCGGCCGCCCCGCGAGATCGCTAGAAATCAACATCGACGAAATGGTCGCCATGGAGGCGCAAAATGGAATTCAAGCCATACAGTCATTTGGCATTCATTTGCCGAGACATCGAAAAATCGTTTCAGGTCGTCGGCCAATCAGAAGGGAGAAACTCCTGATGGAATTATCCATCTTGACTTTTTGGATTGTCTTGGATGCGCTCTTGGGGAAAATGAATGCGGATAAAATCGGTCAAGCTCTCCGGAGGGCAGATATTCCCAACATTGACTTAATGGACATCGAAACCGCCGTTTATGGGCTGAAAAAAACCATGAAGGCCTTACAAAAACACCAGGTGAACTGCGCGTGTTTCATCGCCAGCGTATCCGTTTTTCAAGAATCCAAAATCCGTCGCCGTCTGCATTCTGCGTTGGAAACCGCCCGGCGTTTGGGGGCCCCGCTGTTGATGATCATTCCTTCCGGATTTCGGGAGGAAAAGAAATACGGATCCCTTTCCCTCGCGGCGAAACGCGAGCGGTTAGTCGCGGGTTTTCGGTTGGCCGTGCAAATGTCGGCTGGCTACGGAATCCGCGTTTGCGTGGAAGACACGCCGTCTTTGTGGATTCCCTTGTCCTCAGCCGAGGATTGCGAATACCTCTTGGAACGGGTTCCCGGACTGGGATTGGTATTCGACACCGCCAACATGAAACCGGTCGGGGGCGATGAAATCGCCTTCTATGAGCGACTAAAACCGTTCATTTGCCATGTCCACCTCAAAGACGTCGTCATCGGCACGGATCCTCACGGGGAAAAGATGCAGGATGGGACGCGGATGAGCGTCACGGTCTCCGGAACGGGCATCGTGAAACTTTCGGAGTTGCTCGAACGGATGAATCGAGACGGGTTTTTAGGAACGGGCGCCATCGAGTACGCGCATCCCCCGGGATATCCCTGCAGTGTGGATCGCCATGCGGAGACCATGAAGAAATATGTGGAATTTCTTCACAATAACGCGCTTCGGAGGCCGGAATGAATTCGGAATTTAGATTAATCTGTTTCGGAACCGCCTGAGGACCCGCCGTCAAATACGCGGGACGCTCCAAAAAATGGTGGATCCCGGATATGACGGCATCGAAAGGGACAGGACGATGAAACTTCCACCTCCCAGATCAAAGCGATCGACGGGGGCATCACCCAAGTCCGTGCCTGCAAGGAAATCCCCGATCGGTTTCAGAAACAAGTCAAATATATCCCTTTGAAACACCCACTTCCCCAAAATGCTAAAAAGTTCATCGCCTCGGGGCAAGGCGAATTCGACGTGAAATCCATCGCGAAAAAGATCCACGACTTAGGGACGGAGTGGGTAATCGTCGATTCGGACCAAGCCCCCGGCCATGGTTTCCAAGCCGCGAAGGATCGTCTGGATGACCTGAAGAACATCGTGCAGGGGTTCGATTCCGTCCCCGGCGTGTAAAATCCATGAAAAGGGACGGCTCCGAGGTTTCGGGCCGTCCCGTTCTATTTGAATTCTGCCGTTACGCCTTGGAAAAAAACTTCCCCGCCGACCCGAGATCGGCCGGGGATAAAGCGATATCCACCCGACATCGCAAGACCGGGAACCTCACATGTTTTTGGTGAGGTTCGACAGGATGGCGGCGATTTCTTCCGGGGATTCTTTGAATTCCTCGAGGTACCATTTTCCGATGACCGCCGTGAACCCTCCCGATATGAAGCGAATCCGAAACGATTGTTCCCGAGAGGCATATCTGCCGTCGAATTTGCTATAACTCGGGTCCATTTTCACCATCAGCGAAGGCAGATCGTTCTTGGACTGGAAAATCCATTTGGCCATGTTCCGGTTGTCATAGTAATACCGGCACATCCGAACAAGCAGGCTTTGCGCATCATAATTTTGCCCCAATTGTTTTTCTTCTTCGAGAATCCGGGTCATGTCCTCATAGGTTTGGCGGGAGATTTCTTCCATGATGTCTTCGGGGATCGTGTAATATTTATAGAAGGTCGTCCGGTTGATCCCGGCGGAACGGCATAACTCCGCCACCGTGATTTCCGAAATGCGTTGGGAATCCATGAGATTCAAGAGCGCATTTTTCAAGGCGTTTTTGGCGTGAAGCGTTTTTTTATTGAGGACTGGCATACGCTATCTCCTGAAGTGTGACATTCAATCCCGATTTTGTCGGTATTGCCCGAGGGGGATCGGAAAATCGTTGACAAGTCGACGAATTCATCATATCGTATTTATGGAATCGTGTCAACAGAGTGTTGGTATATTACTACTCAATCAGGATCCCCCCCTCGAGCGGATCCTCCGGAGGTATTTCATGAAGAGAACCAGTTTGGACCGCGAATGGCAATTTTCCACATCGGACGCCGATTTTTTTTCCTTGCTGAGACCGGGCAACGCCGTGGTTCACCTTCCCCACGATTTCACGATCGGGACCCGCGTCGCCCCGGATGCTCCCGGAGGAAAAAACGTCGGTTTTTTTAAAGGGGGGATCGGAACTTACGTCAAGTCGCTGGAGGTCCCTCTCGAATGGAAAGAAGAGTGCGTCATCCTAGCTTGCGATGGGGCCTATATGAACGCCGAAGTCAGCGTGAACGGACACCTAGTCGCCCTTCACCATTACGGATACACGCCTTTTCAGGCGGATCTGAGACCATTCCTGACGTTTGGAAAGCCGAACCGCCTCGTTATCACCGTCAATAACTCCGCTCCGGATAACGCCCGTTGGTATTCCGGTTCCGGCCTGTATCGACATGTCGATCTTTTGCGCGGACCCATGATTCACCTCGCGCCCTTCCCCATTTACGCCCTCACTGAAAAAATCGAGAATGGCACGGCGACCGTGACGGTGGAAATCACCGTCCAAAACGACTCCCCCAGGGAGGAGAAAGTACCGGTCCGTGTGGTTTTGTCCCTGGAAGGAGTGGAGGAATCCGTGGGTGAATCGGGGTTTTTCCTCGATATTCCCGCTCGCTCGCGGGCGGTAGGGAAAACCGCCATTTCTGTGAACAACGCTCAGATTTGGGATCTTGACGCTCCTCGCCTCTATACCGTTCAGGCGACTATCGGTGAGGAAGCGTCCATGGACGAGGAGACCGCTTTGTTTGGGATCCGGACGATTTCCGTGGATTCCCTGCACGGCTTCCGCCTCAATGGCAAAACGCTGAAATTGAAAGGCGGTTGCGTTCACCACGACAACGGCCTGTTGGGCGCGGCCTCTTTTTATGATAGTGAATACCGAAAAATGAAACTTCACAAAGACCATGGGTTCAACGCGATTCGTTGCGCCCATAACCCGCCCTCGCGGGATATGTTGGAAGCCTGCGACCGTTTGGGGTTGCTGGTCATCGACGAGGCTTTTGACGTTTGGCGGATGAAGAAGAACACGAATGACTACCATCTGTATTTCGATCAGGACTGGAAGGCGGACATGACCGCCTTCATGACCCGCGACCGCAACCATCCCTGTATCGCGATGTGGTCCACCGGCAACGAAATCGTGGAGCGCAACGGGTTGGCCACCGGTTATGAACTGGCCGCCGAATTGGCGGCGTATGCGCGAACGTTGGATCGGACCCGTCCGATTACGAGCGCGATTCCGACGCCGTTCAACGGATTGGACGACGACCGAATGATGAAAGTCATGATGTCGTGGCGAGACTTGGTCGCCAGCGGGCAGGGAATGCAAAATTTAAGCAGTCCGTACACCCATGCCATTTTCAAGGAAATCACCGAGAAATTCGCCCAACCCCTCGATGTGGTTTCCTACAATTATTTGGACGATCGCTATGAGCGGGACGGAAACGACAATCCCTCTCGGGTGTTCTGCGGAACCGAAAGTTATCCCAAAATGATTGATGTCATCTGGGATCGCGTGGAACGGTTCCCCTTCGTCATCGGCGACTTTACCTGGACCAGCTATGATTACCTCGGAGAAGCGGGGTTGGGGATCCAAATCTACCAAGACCCCGATTCGAAAGACGGTTCCGCCCCGACGTTTGGAGGACCCGCCGTGCCCTTTCCCTGGCGCCTGGCCTATTGCGCCGATTTCGATCTGTGCGGATTTGACCGCGCCCAACTTCATTTCCGAAAAATCGTCTGGGGTTCCCCCGAGACCTACATTACCGTCCATAATCCCGCCAATCGCGGGAAGATCGAACACCTTGGCCGGTGGGGATGGACCGAAAGCGACCATCACTGGGCTTTTACCGGGCAAGAGGGCTTGCTCACCACCGTCGAGGTGTTCTCGGCGGCGGACGAGGTGGAATTGTTCGTTAATGGAACATCTTGCGGGACCCGCGCGGGCGGGAAAGCCCATCGCTTCCGGACCTGTTTTGAAGTTCAGTACGAACCGGGAATTCTGCTGGCGATCAGCCGGGTAAATGGGGTCGAAATCTCCCGCCAGACCTTGGTCAGTCCCGGAAAACCTGCCGGTCTTCAAATCACCCTGGAGAAAGATGAAGTGCGGTCCGGAGGACAGGCATTATCCTTCGCCACCGTGGAGGTCGTTGATTCCGAAGGCCAATGCGTCCCTCTCAACGATCGAAAAGCCTTCGCCTCGGTCACGGGGGCCGGAGTTTTGGCGGCCTTTGGCAATGGAAGGCCGGCGACGGAAGAAAACTACACCTCAGGAGAATTCACCTCGTTCGAAGGCCGGTGGCAAGCCATCGTCCGGTCGGGATTTCAGGCAGGTTCAGCGGTGTTGACGGTTCGTTCCGACGGGTTGGGAGAGACCCTCGCCGTGATTCAAGTTCGATAATGCCGAAAAGCCGCCCCTCGTCGCCAAAGGCCCTCCCGAAAGTCGAAATCGACAATCGGCGCTAGAGCTGTCGATATCAGAAATCCTTTTCGGATTCGACATTGACAAGGGGGAGGGAAAATACTACCTTATCAGTAGAGGAATTCGACACACCCCCGGCCACCCCGTTCCTTTTGGAACGATCGGAACGGAAAATCCACCATCTCGACAGAAAACAAGGAGACTGCCATGCAAAAAACCAATTTGAATCAGGACTGGCTTTTCACCGACGGCCAGACTCTGGAAACCAAAATCGTTTGCCTTCCTCACGACGCCACCATCGGGACCGACCGCGACCCCTCGATGGAGGTCGGATTTCTTTCCGCCGGATTCTCAGGCGGAAAATACCAGTACAGCAAAAAAATAGTCCTTCCCGAAGCTGACCGGGAAAAAGCCGTCTATCTCGAATTTGAGGGCATCTACCGGGATTCCACCCTCCTCGTGAACGGCATCGAAGTCGGAAAGAAACTGTATGGCTACACCCCCTTTGGGGTCCGGCTGGATCCTTATTTGCGATTTGGGGAAACCAACGATCTCACTGTCCTCATCGACACGCCGGTTTTGGGACATAACCGTTGGTATTCCGGAAGCGGAATCTACCAAGACGTGAATCTCTATGTCGGCGAAAAAACGCACGTGGCGCCGTTTGGCGTCCAAATTTCCACGCTTTCTCACCAGCCCGCCCTCATTCGCGTGCAAACCACCGTGGAGCAGGAAGCACTTCTAGTCCCCCGCGTGTCGATCGAAATCCTCGATGGCGACCGAGTCGTTGCCCAAGGGGAGGGGACTTCCGTCGATCTCGAGGTCGGTGATGCCCAATTATGGTGTGCGGAAACCCCTCATCTATATACCGCCCGGATCCGCCTGTGGGCGGAGTCGCGGCTCCTCGATGAGACGACGGTCTCGTTTGGAATCCGGACCTTGAGATGGTCCGCCGAAGAAGGGTTCCTTCTCAACGGCGTTCGCACCCTGCTACGGGGCGGATGCATCCATAACGACAACGGCGTCATCGGTATGATCGCGAATCGGTCGACGGAGGCGCGGCGCGTCAAAAACATCAAAGCCGCCGGATTCAACGCCGTGCGCAGCGCTCATCATCCGATGTCGCGCGCCTTGCTCGAAGCTTGCGACCAATTCGGTTTGTATGTCATGGACGAAGCATGGGACACCTGGTATCGAATGAAACAACGCAACGGCGTATCCCGTGATTTTGCGGCCATCTATTTGGATGAAACCGAACTGATGGTCCGAAATGACTACAATCACCCTTCCGTCCTCCTCTATTCGATCGGCAATGAAATTTGCGAGATCGGTTCGCTCAAAGGCGTCCGCATCGGAAAATCGTTGATTGACCGCATCAAATCGATCGACCAAACTCGCCCCGTCTTGACCTGTCCCTCCATGCGGATGGCCCGGGATTTTGTCGATGGGACGCCGTATATGGACATCGACGAAGACGAATTCCTCGCTAAAAGTCCGGAAAATGTCAAGTTCGACTGGGACCATTACATTTCGCTCTACATGAAAGCGATGGCCAACGTCCCTTCCAGCAGCGCGGATCCTTACCCGAAGGCCATCCGGGAGTTGGACGAAAAAGTCACCCTTCCCCTCTACTCCGTTTTGGACATGGCCGGATACAATTACTATACCGATAAATTTGAAACATTGCATGAAATGCATCCGGACCGGGTGATCATCGGCACGGAAACCCGGGGTCATCTGATCGTTCCCAATTGGAAGCTCACCAAAAAACATCCATACCTCGTCGGGGATTTCATCTGGACCTTGCAAGACCATATTGGGGAAACCAACGTTTGTGGCATCGAATATGCCAATGAACCCCTAGAAAAAGGTCGTTTTCCGGGCCGGAGCTATCCTTGGCTCCTCAACTACGGCGGCGTCCTCGACCTGATCGGGCGCGCTTTGCCGGCCATTCATCGATTCCAATTCGTCTGGGGGGGACATTCGGGTCTCCATTTGGCGTCTCAACCCCCGACCCACGACGGATGCGAACCGAAATTCACCAGTTACAAATGGACAGACACCATTTCGAGCTGGACGTATGAAGGGTACGAAGGAAAACCGACGTTCATCGACGTCTACGCCGATGCGGCGGAAGCGGAAGTACGGGTCAAC
>Ga0209800_10002303_pt1 | contig 17156 bp, 11 predicted proteins | sample Higcelweek8metaG_FD_187174 | JGI IMG/M metagenome (GOLD analysis project Ga0209800, IMG submission 187174) | Freshwater pond sediment microbial communities from the University of Edinburgh, under environmental carbon perturbations - High... | ecosystem: Environmental > Aquatic > Freshwater >...
CATAGTAAAATCGAGATTTGTTCGAAGTACTCTATATGATTCAGCAATTGGAGATTTAGGATATTCAAAAACTACATTATCTGTTTTTTTGTAGTTATGTAATATTTTACCAAGAACTGGAATATTGGTAATGCGTTCAACACTTTCTTGTGATTCAATTTTATTGTTAAGTGCTTTACGTGCAATAAGATAAGAAAATGGCAATCCAATTCCTAAAAGCAAAGCCATTATGTAGTTTTTTTGAGTATTGGGCGAAACGGGACTTCCTCCAACCTGGGCTGCTGGCTCTATTATTATATCATCAGGCAAATTTGATGCTTTTGTTATCTTAGCTTCCGCCCGCTTTTCGAGCAAATAATTATAGATTGCGTCATTCAGCCGGTATTTCCTTTCGAAACCACCAAGTTGTTGCTCCGTTTTAGGCATCCGACTTATCTGTCCTTCAATTTTTGAAATTCGCTTATTCATTTCATCAATTGAAATATCCGTAGTTTGTCGTACTGATGAAATATTATCAGAAATAGTTTTCTTGATATTGTCAATCCTAATGTTAAGTTTTCCAACTAAAGGATTCTTCTCCTGTCTGTTATCTATCAGGTTTGACCGCTGTGATTGTGCAGCTATGAGTTCTGTCATCAGGCTGGTTAAAATCTGATCAGGAATCCCCATAGAAGCCGGAACAATCATATTCGAGAAATCATCATTTTTCTCCAGATAATCAGCTACATAATCATAGTACCTTTTCCTTGTTATTAACTCTGCCCGTTGGTTTTGAAGTTCAATATATTGAGCCGATATTCCCGTTGATTGCTCGGCAACATTCAAAATCTGGTTTGCCGACCTGAATTGCTGAAGGTTGTTTTCAGTCATGCTAAGCGAATCAGAAATTTCCCCTAATTGTTTTTCAATATAGTCAATCGTTATACTGGCAATGTGGTTTTTCCTTTCAAGATTTTGAGTTGAATACACTTTCATCAATTCGTTAACTACATCTTTACCTTTTGACACAGACTCTGTTAAAAAGGATATTTCAACCACTGTTGCTTTGGGATCAATAACATCAAAGCTGAATCTACCTTTAAATGAACGGGCAATTGAGTTCTGATCCTTAAACTCAAAGCTGTATACTGAAGCCTCATCATCTGTAATTTTCCTGTTACTATCAATAGCAATAATGAAAGCCAAATCTGGAGTTTCAATCAGTTTTCCTGTAGTACCAAGAGTTCTAAAGGACCAGTTATCTTTCTGGTATTTGTATTCTTCAGTACTGAAATCATAAAAATTTACTTTTTCTGATTCAGCTTTGATTTCAAAGTTTCCTGAATTGTTAAAAACGATCTCAAATCTAACATTCAGTGGCTGAATGTGGCTCGGAGAGAATAAGACTCGGAAAGGAGCACTTTTATAAGCATCTATTTGCTTGAAATCAACTTGCCGAAAGTAACTTACTGATAAATTAATATTTTTTACTGTCTTTTCAATTACGGGCAAAGATTGTAATACCCATAATTCGTTTTGAAAATTTTGATTATCGCCAAACAGACTGCTATTCAGATAATCGTTCATTGAACTGGTATTACCTCCCTCTTTGTTTTCCTTTATTAAAACCGATGAAGAAACCCGGTAAATCGGAATAGAATTAAAGTTTTTTACAAATGCGTATATTAAAGCAACGGCTATACAGAAGATAAAAAGCTTATAGTTTCTTAAAACAAGTTCCGTGGCCTTTTTCAGGTCATTATCGTCCTGTAGATTGATGTTATTTATTTGAGACATAATTTTGATCTTTTAAATTAGTTTATATAAGAATATAATAAAAGGGTAAAGGTAAGTGTGGATAAAATAAGAGCAAAAGGGAACTCCGGAGTTCCCCATACGCGCTTTTCAAGTGGTTTAACGTAAATAATATCATTAGGCCTGATATAATAATATTCAGACTCAAGTATTTCTGGCTTTGTTAAATCTAACGAAACAAGCATGTTTTTCCCGTTTTCATTTCTGGTTAAAATAACGTCTTTCCTGTTACTATATTTTACCATATCTCCAGCCAAACCTAATGCATCAAAAATTGTAAGTTTTTCCTGTGAATAGGTATAATGACCGGGTACCCTAACCTCACCCAGAACTGAAACAAAACGATTAACAAGCTTAATCGTAACAATAGGTTGGCTTAATATGTGACTTAAGGAGTCAGTGAGTATAATATTTACCTCTGATAGTGTTTTATCTTTCGCGTAAATATCTCCAACTAATGGCAACGACAGATATCCTTCCTTATTGATTACATATGAGGTTAATGATGCACTGTAAGGTGATAAATTGTCAGCATAGGCACTTTGCCTTCCGGTAGCAGTTGAAAAAACATTTGTCAAAGGATCATCCAGACTATTGACTCTAACATAAAGTTCATCGTTAGGTTTTAAACGATAATCAAGAAATTCCGATTCTTTAAATGATTTCGGTGTCCGATCATTTTTTTGAAGGTATTCAATATCACGTTTAGTAACGCATCCTGAAAACAGGAATAAAAGTAAACCTATCATTAAGGTATAACTTTTTAGGTGTATAGATTGCATCTTAATTAATTTAATTGAATTTAACTCCATTTATTTAATCTATCTTATTTAAAGCTTTTTGTTCTTGACCTGAAAAATTATTCACTACTAAATTAGTCGAAATTTATAAAAGTATTAATGCCGATAATAAATAAATAATAGCAACTAAAACATATGCAGTTAATTAAGAATATATCTATCGCGAAAGTTATAAACATTCTATTAAAATTCCACGTAATCTTAATGGCTTCGCCCCTTCAGTCACAAAATGTGTGTTACTGATTATGGTAGTTTGCACGGTTTACTAAATAATTAATAATGAATAAAGCAATATGTAACTCCGTATTATAAAATTTGAATGAAAAAAAATTGAATATTAGGTTTTGACCATACTAATGAAAAACAATATTCCAACGTTTAAACCTTTAAGTAAAGACACTTATTCTTATATTGTATTTGCAAGATTTGTTTCTATCAGAAAATGTTTTATGGTTTAGTATTTATAATAAACTTTGATTAACAATCCAGTTTCATCAATGGACAGACGAACAGGAAAACGCAATTTTAATGCTTTTGTTTGTTCAGTATCTCAAACACTTTACATAAATCGGTTTTCAAGTAAATCCGCCAAAAAATATCGGTGAATTATTTTACGTTTAGAATTCAGCATAAAGTATGCTATATTTGTATTATTTGAATTCTCAAAACAAGAAATGTACCATAATCTGTAATTGTATGTCTAACAACATCATGAAAGCACTTAAAAGCCAGGGATGTTTATTATTTCGGAACGACTGTCCTGTTTTAGAGTAATTCGCGACATTTTTCCAATATTTTACTTATTGTTCCAAAACAGGCCTATTTTTCAAAATAGACACAATATTACAAAATACTATGTATTATTTCTAAAAGATCTATTAAAAAATAAATCCATTACAGTTTGTTTAAATTTCTTTAATGTTGCTTTTTTTATTTTCTCCATCCCTCACCTTCCCCCAAAAATCCCTGAACCAATCCTCACCATTGTGCTCCCCTCTTCTATTGCAATAGGATAATCATCGCTCATTCCCATTGAAATTTCACTAAAATCAGGCTGATGCGGAAAATTTCGTATTTTGAGTGTGCTAAAAAAACTAAATAATGATTGAAATTCTGTTCTGATTTGATTCCTATCTGATGTGTAGGTTGCCATTCCCATTACGCCTCGAAGCGAAATATTGGATAATCCATGGAAGATCGGATCATCAAGCATTTTAGTAACCTCGTCAATTGAAAATCCAAACTTTGCTTCTTCCTTTGCAATGTATAACTGCAATAAACAAGGGATAATGCGATTGCATTTAACAGCTTCCTTGTTAATTTCAAATAATAATCTAAAACTATCAACACTATGAACCAGATTAACAAAAGGCGCTATATACTTTACTTTATTAGTTTGCAAATGTCCAATATAGTGCCAATTTAATTCTTTTGATAATTCATTGTATTTATTTTCAAGTTCCCTTGCTTTATTTTCGCCAAAAATGGTGTGACCGGTCTTCAAATGTAATTCTTCAATCATTGATGAAGGTTTGGTTTTTGAAACAGCAACAATTTTAACATTTGAAGGAACTTTGGCCTTGATTGTATTAAATCGATCCTCGATACTCATATCTAAATTGAATTAAACTACAAACCTACAAGAATTCAATTAGCATTGCAAAATTGATAAAAACTTTCAAATTTGTGCTCAAAATCTTTACTACTCCTGTGAAATCAAAATTCTTTCCTCTTAATCTATAGTTTTATTTGCACCAAAAATATCCGCTAATTATTTCACTGAAATAGTGATGGTTACAATTGGAGCACTAAATATTTCAAAAAAAATCACATTTTTTTTGTAAAATATGTATTACCTATTGAAAAAAAATGGATTAATATGTGAATAGTAGTACATGTTAGGGAAGTTCATTAATGTTTAATGCACTTTGATTAAGTACGATAAAGACAAATTATTTAAAATGAATTGATTACAACATTTCTTTAGGAACATGCATTAAAACAATTTACTTTTACTTGCCTTATCTAAAGTTTGAAACGCAATAAATGAAAATATTTCAAAGAATACCTGTCTTTAAGAATAGTAATCAGAAGAAACTTAGCCTGATTAGGATATTATATATATATCCTGTTGCCTTCTTTTTGGTCGGATTAAGTACAATTATTGCTTATTATACCTGGTTACAAATAAATGAATACAAAAAACAAGTTGAAAAGCTAAAAAGTGAGTTTCCAGAAAAACAACGTACAGCATTAAAGTCGAGGGTTTTAATACTTAAAGATTATATCGCCTGGGTTAAATCGCATCCTGATGAATATACAATTGAAATGTTGAACAACAGGATTTCAACAGCCGAAAACATATTCCGCAATTATGAAAACAGTAAAAACTATACCGCCAAGAGTTTACCTGTTGGTATTACCGATTCTCTGGATGAGACCAATAAAAGATCAATCACTAAAATAATAATCCTGAATAATAAAAATGAAGTAATATATCCAGAATTTCCCTTTCGACATCAGGACGGCAAGAAGAGCACAAGAATAATTGAAAAATTCTATACGCTTAAATCATATAGCCAAATAGAATCCCTGATAAAGATTCCTTCCTATGAGAATTCGACTTCAGCACCATACCTGATAATTAAAAAGAGTAAAATTGAAAATTTAAATATCGGGATTACTTACGAAGCTGGTCAAAAGAGAAGTATAATTCAGGAAGTAGTTCTTGACAGCCTTAGTAAAGTCAAGTATCCTAATAATGAATATGTGATTATTAATACTTATGATGGATTTGCATTGCTTTCGAAAGGAAAAAGACAAATTCCACCGACAAATATTAAATACAGCACCGAGTCGAACTGGAAAGATGTTTTCGAAAAAGAGCTTGAATTTGCGAAACAAATGAATGGAGGTTATTATTCCTATTTATGGAGAAACAGCCCTGACGTGGAGCGAAGCGAAAAAACATCCTACTTTTCTGGAATAAATGATTGGGAATGGATTATTGGGACCGGTTTTTTTACCAGTGACATCTATCCTGTATTACAGAAATTAAAATCCGAATTATATTCTGATATAAGAAATAACCTTATCCGCTTCTTCATATTTATGGTTATCCTTATTGTTTTGGCTCAATTAACTATGAGGTATTTTGCAGTAAAGGCCAAATCAAATATTTTGCTTTTTCTTCATTTCTTTAAAAGAGCTGCTCAAGGCATGCAAATCATTGATTCAAAACAACTTGCATTTTCCGAATTTGATACACTTGCACAGGCGGCCAACCAAATGATCCACGAAAGGGAAAGGATAAAATCCGTTCTCTCTGCTGAGAAATCACGACTTAGATATATGATTGATGCTATTCCTGACCTGATTTTCTTTAAAGATACTGAAAGCAAATTCCTTGGATGTAACACTGCGTTTGAAAAATATATCAATAAGAAGTCAGATGAAATTATAGGCCTTTCGGAATATGAACTATTCCGCAAGTCGGATGCAACAGGATATAACAAATCCGACAGGCGTATTATTGAAACATTACAACCGGAGCGATCAACCAATTGGATTGAATATTCCAACGGACAAAGATGTTTGTTTTATACTTTAAAAACACCCTATTTCGATTCGGAAAAGAATTTATTAGGAATTATTGGAATTAGCCGCGACATAACCGAAATGGAAGAAACCAGGCAGCGTTTGATTCTTGCTAAAGAAAAAGCGGAAGAATCGGACAAGCTCAAAACTGCTTTTCTGGCAAACATGAGCCACGAGATCCGAACTCCTATGAATGCTATAATCGGATTTTCTGATTTACTGGCAGAGGATGATCTGAGTCATGAAGATAAAATTGACTTCATATCCAAGATAAAGAGCTCAGGCCGATCGCTGATGTCGTTGATTAATGACATTATTGACATTGCAAAAATTGAAGCCGGACAACTTAAAGTTGTAGAATCGGCTTGTGATCTGAACGTATTATTAAACGATCTGCTTGGTACTTTCGAAGAGTTAAAAAATGTTTCGGGCAAAAAGAGTGTAAGCTTAAATCTTGTGGTTCCTGAAAAAACCAATAATTTCTGGGTAATAACTGATCCGATGCGATTGCAACAGGTTCTTACCAATTTGCTTAGCAATGCATTGAAATTTACTGAATTCGGAAGTATTGAATTTGGATATACAATTCAAATGTCGACTCTCACATTTTATGTAAAAGATACCGGAATCGGAATTCTACGAAGTAAGCAGAAGCTTTTGTTTCAGCGCTTTAGCCAATTGGATCCCAGCACAACCCGAAAATATGGAGGAACAGGTCTAGGGCTGGCTATTTCGAAAAATCTGGTTGATTTATTAGGTGGCACCATTGGCATGGAATCAAATCCGGGTAAAGGATCCATGTTTTATTTTACAATTCCGTATAAACTTGTTGAGCATAAACCTGCAAAATTCACAAGAGCCGATTCACAAAGTTTTCATTGGAAAGGGAAAACCATTCTTATTGCTGAGGACATTATGCAAAATTTTATGCTAATGGAAGCTTTGTTAAAACGTACCGAAGTAAGGTTGCTACATGCACTTAATGGACAAATAGCAATTGATATAGTTAAATCGGATCCTGATATTGATCTAGTTTTAATGGATATTCAGTTACCCATAAAAACCGGTTATGAAGCACTAAAAGAAATACTCGAATTCAGGCATGATTTACCTGTAATGAGTTATACTGCATTTGCCCTCCCACACGAAAGAGAGAAGAGTTTATCAGCTGGTTTTGTTGACTTTATACCTAAACCTATTAAAGCAGAAACCCTGATTCCGATGTTAGATAAATATCTTCAGAATCAGGGTTTACCCTTATCGCTTTAAGCAACTTTAGTCGAGCAGATGCACAACTAATCCGCTGCGGAGCTTTGGTTCGAACCAGGTGGTTTTAGGCGGCATAATGTTACCGGTATCGGCAATAGTAATTAATTGGTCCATCGAAACAGGATAAAGGGCAAAAGCTGCTTTCATCTCACCGCTATCGACGCGTTTTTTCAATTCTCCCAGTCCACGTATTCCTCCGACAAAATCAACACGGGTAGATATACGTAGGTCTTTAATATCCAGTATGTTATCAAGCACAAGAGCCGATAAAATTGTAACATCTAGCACACCTATCGGATCCTCATCGTTATAGGTTCCTTGTCTTGCTGTTAATGAATACCAGTTTCCATCAAGATACATGGAAAAATTATGCAAACTAGCTGGAGAATATATCTCATCGCCTTTTTTCTCAACAACAAATACTTCACTTAATTTTTGAAGTAATTCCTCATTACTCAGATTATTGAGATCTTTAACTACCCTGTTATAATCAATAATTTTCAATTGATTATCAGGAAAAAGCACTGACATGAAATAATTATACTCCTCGGTACCATTATGTGCCGGATTGTTTTTACGTTTTTCGAGTCCCACAAGAGCAGCTGCTGCAGTACGATGATGACCGTCGGCTACATAAAGGCTGGGAATTTCTTTTTCAAAGATTTCTATAATCCTTTCGATTGTAGCTTTGTCGTCAATTGTCCAGAAATGGTGTCCAAATCCTTCGTCAGCAATAAAATCGTAAACGGGTTTATTTTTAGAAACTATTTCAGTAACAATCTGGTCAATGTTTTTATTAGCCGGGTAAGTAAAAAATACCGGTTCAACATTAGCGTTAGTAATCCTTACATGGATCATGCGGTCCTCTTCTTTATCCTTCCTGGTTAATTCATGTTTTTTAATATTGTTGTTAAAATAGTCTTCAATATTATTGCATCCTACAATACCGTATTGAGTACGGCCGTTCATGGTTTGCGCATAAATGTACAATTTTTCGTCCTTATCCTGTATCAACCAACCCTTCCCGATAAAAGCAGCGAAGCTTTCAACAACTTTTTCATAAACTTCTTTCCCATGCACATCAACACCTTCAGGAAGGTCAATCTCAGCCTTTGTAACCCTGAGAAGCGAATACGGATTACCTGAAGCTTCAGTCCGGGCTTCTTCCGAATTCAACACGTCATAAGGTCTTGATGCTAATTGTTTTACGATTTCGACAGGAGGACGTAAGCCCTTGAATGCTTTAAGAATTGCCATTGTTTAGGTGTTTAATTCAACTAATAACTTGTAATAATTTGCACTTATAAAGTTGCACAAAATAATAGAATAGTATTGAATGATACAACATAAAAACAAAAAAAAACTGCAATGATCTGTCAAGTCATTGAGTTAAGCTGATAAAAGAAAATTCAATATCAGTTATCAATCGTCATCGCTATCAACAATACCTGCTGAACGCTGAAGTGACCCAATTAGAGCACCTAACATTTTTGTCATTTCCATTAATTGGTTCCTTGATTCCTCAAGATCTGAACCGGAGAAAAAACCTTGTTTGGATGCCATAGCACTATGTACAACACATTCACGAACTGAGCTTTTAGCCATTTTCAGATAATGAATAAATTGAGCTTTATTACGTGCAGAGCCTTCAGCAATATGTAAAGCAATGGCTTGCGCCGAATTGTAAAAATTCGATGCCAGTGAGATTGAACCAGTTTCGGGGAATTTGTTCACTTTTTTATATACCCAATCTATATAATCAAGTGCTTTCAGGTATATCCGTAAATCCTCGAAACGAAAGAAAGTAGCAGTTTTGTCGAGTTCTGTTTCCATTAAGGGTGGTTTTTGGTTTTATATATACTAGTATGACAAAAATAGATTACAACTTCTTAAATTTTCAGCTAATATACAAAGTAAAGAACACAAATCCAAGAAAGTTGTTTAGGCGGATCTTTCTTTTTTTTCAAACCGTCTACTTTTTTGTACCGATTTGAGTTTTTAAGCATAGACTCAACCCCAAACAACTTTCAGAAGATTTGTGATGCCGAAATTATAATTAACTGAATTTCTATTTATTAACCTGAAATGTAATGTCGTTATTGGTAAAAAAGGCAACAATTTGCTTTGCAGCTGCAACTCCTGCATTATTATTTGCTTCAGAAGTTTGTGCTCCCATTTTTTTAGGAGTAAAATAGAAACGGCCTAAATATTTTTCAGCAATAAGCCCTTTGCAATCGGGTTCTACATCCGAAACATATTTAAAATCGGGCCTTTCAGCAAACATTTTCAACAAACCTTCTTCATCAATAACTTCCTTACGGGCTGTATTAACAAGCGTTGCTCCTTTGGGCATAAGAGAAAGCAAATCATAATTTACCGATTTCTTGGTCTGAGCGTTGGCAGGCATATGAAGTGAAACATATTGGCAGGTTGAATAAAGCTCATTCACATTTTCGAGGTAATGTATTCCATCAGCCTCAATGGTTTTCCGATCGACAAACGGATCAAAAGCGTAAATTTCCATACCAAATCCCCTGGCAATAGTTGCTACAGCTTTTCCAACATACCCGAAAGCATGTAATCCAAGTTTTTTACCCTTAAGTTCAGTACCCGAGGATCCATTGAAATTATTGCGTGCTGCAAATACCATCATTCCAATGGCCAGTTCAGCTACAGCATTTGAATTCTGGCCGGGAGTATTCATGGCTACGACACCTTTCGCTTTTGCCGCTGCAAGATCGATGTTATCGTAACCGGCTCCTGCCCTTACTATAATTTTTAGTTTATTGGCAGCATCAAGTACATCAGCATCTGCAATATCACTTCTGATAATAATTGCATCAGCATCTGCAACAGCAAGGATAAGTTCATCTTTTGTCGAATAGTTTTCGAGCAGCGCAATTTCAAATCCAGCTTCTTCCACTATTTTTTTTATACCATCCACGGCAGCCTTTGCAAAAGGTTTTTCAGTTGCAACCAGTATTTTCTTCATAGCTAATGTTTTTTTTAAAATTTTTAATGAATGAATTAGCTGTTTGCTTTCTCAAATTCGTTCATACAGTCGATAAGTGCCTGCACACTTTCAATGGGTAAAGCATTGTATGTCGAAGCTCTGAAACCACCGACGGAACGGTGACCTTTAATACCAACCATACCACTTGTTTTGGCAAACTCCATAAAAGCATCTTCTTTGTCCTTGTATTGTTCTTTCATTACAAAGCAGATATTCATCAACGACCTTGCATTGCCGGCAGCTGTTCCTTCAAACATTTTACTGTTGTCAATGGCATTATAAAGCAGATTTGCTTTAGCGATATTTAGTTCTTCCATTTTTTTAACTCCGCCCATTTCCTTCACCCATTTCAAGGTTTCCTTGAGTGTAAAAATACTTACACAAGGAGGTGTATTAAACATTGAACCTTCTTTGATATGAATACGGTAATCGAGCATTGATGGGATTGCCCGTTCAACTTTTCCCAGAATATCTTCGCGGATAATAACGAAGGTTACTCCTGCAGGACCTGCATTTTTTTGTGCTCCGCCATAGATCATGGCATATTTCGACACATCAACCGGACGACTGAAGATATCGCTCGACATATCTGCTATCAAAGGAACCGGCGAATCAAAATCTTCCCTGATTTCGGTACCATAAATTGTATTATTGGTTGTGATATGGAAATAATCTGCATCAGCCGGAATTTCCCAACCTGAAGGAATGTAATTAAAGTTTTTATCAGCAGAAGTTCCAACAACAGCAACTTCACCAAAAAGCTTAGCTTCTTTTATGGCTTTCTTTGCCCACACACCTGTTTCGAGGTATGCAGCTTTCTTATTCAACAAATTAAAAGGAACCATACAAAATTGCAGGCTTGCTCCTCCGCCAAGGAAAAGCACTTGATAACCTTCAGGCACATTAAGAATTTCCTTGAACAATGCAACGGCTTCGTCAATCACTGCCTGAAAATCTTTACTCCGATGCGAAATTTCGAGTAGTGACATACCAATACCATTTAAATCAAGTATTGCTTTAGCCGTGTTTTCGATTGCGATACGGGGCAATATAGAAGGCCCTGCGTTAAAATTATACTTTTTCATTTGTGTAGGTTTTATGATTAATATGATGATTTACAAATTTTTACCCATTTAAAAACATTGCACCAACCGATGAGCTCTGTTGTTATTAATTTCACACAAAGCTATAAAATGTTTTGTTGGACAAACAAAAAATAAATGATAATTTTTTAGTTCAATTTCAATAGTAAAAAGTACTGTTTTTAGAAAATAAATTTTGAAAAACAATACAAATACAATTACCGCGTGATATTTATTGATAAAGATTTCTAAAAAGGCTTATTTGCTATTGGCGACTTCAATTTCTTCAACAAGTGTCCAGTATCCATTTCTAAAAATATAACCATCATACGTATCGCCTGAAGGAACATAGTATTTACGCATATTTTTTAAAGACGGATCCATTGGCACAAGCCTGTCCATAACTATCATCCAGGCATTTTCCTTTTTAATTTTTTTTCTTTTTTGAATATTTATTGCCTGATAATCATATCGTAACAACATACTAGCCTTATCGGCATACTCGAAAACTACCCGGGGTTTAATTCCCTGATCAGTTTTAAAAACTGGCATTCCAAAAGTCATATTCCCAAATTCATCAACGGATAGTATATCGATAAGTTTCCGGTTAGCCTCGCCTGTAAATCCATCCCAACCAAGCAAAGTATATACTTTCTTGTTTTCAATTTCAACATCAATAATTTTATAATAAAGTGCTCCATACCAATTTAATGGACTAAATTTTTCAGCCGTTAAACCGGATGCACCAGCATTATGAGATGTCAACTTTACAATTTCCGAACTGTCATTTAGCAATTGAATCATCCCCCAATACATATGTGTACCATTCGAAAGAGGAACATTCCAGGTAAATATACGAACAAACCCATCTTCGGACACAGCACGGGTTATTCCGGGAATTGAATCAAAAGCTAACAAAGCAGACTTATCATTTTCCAAAGCCGTCCTGAATTCTATGAAAAATGCATTACCGGCAGCAATTCGATCGTCATCAGTTTTTTGCTTCCAGATGTAAGAACTTAACTTTCCTAATGAATCCAGAACCGACGGTTTTGTTATAGCGGTTTGAGCCAGGCTGCAATTAGCAACCAGAAAAAAACTGAGAAGAATAGTCGGAAATGAAAGTTTCATTGAGGCAATTTATGGAAAAAATAAGGTTTAATGGCAAAAGTACGGTTTTTACAGGTAATTTCGCTGCTGATTACCAAAACCGGCACACTTGATTTTAAGATAACAATATGATTCAAATCCCTTCTCTTGACTCCCGAATCCGGGCTTTTGCTGAACTTGGCAAAGCAATGGGACTTGCAGCAAAGCATTGTAAAACAGACATCAACGACTTAAACACAGATGCTAAAGTAATATATGAGTCTATCGAAACTGCTGGTTTTCATAATCCCTGGTTTACGCCTGAGAATGTTTCGTTTGCGTTAAAAACATGGAGCGAATTACTTACTGAAGGTTTGCTGAACAGTTGGATATCAAAGTATAAACGAGATATTTTTACAATCAAGCCGAAGCGTGTTGCAGTGATTATGGCCGGCAATATTCCTGTTGTTGGATTCCATGATTTTTTGTGCACACTCATATGTGGTCATCATTTTATAGGGAAGCTTTCATCGGGCGATAAAATTCTGCTTCCGGCAATAGCTGGCGTTCTTTGCCGGATCGAACCCGGGTTTGCGCCAATGATTGAGTTTACCGAAAATACGATCAGTGATTTTGATGCTATTATTGCCACTGGGAGTAATAACACAGCCCGGTACTTTGAGTATTATTTTTCGAAATACCCTAACATAATACGCAAAAACAGGAATGGCGTTGCTGTTATTTCCGGTAATGAAGATGAGGAAACATTAATAAAACTTGGCCATGATATATGCATGTATTTTGGGTTGGGATGCAGGAATGTTTCAAAAGTTTTTATCCCCGAAGGTTATATTCCTGAAAATTTATTCAAAGCGGTTGAACCATATATTAAGGTATTAGCCGATCATTACAAATACATGAACAACCACAGCTACCACAGCTCTATTTATCTACTTAATACTACACCACACCTCGATAACGGAGTAATTCTGTTAACCGAATCGGGGCAATACTCCGCTCCTATTCCAGTAATTTACTACGAGTTTTATAAAAACCTGGAATCGTTACAGGACAAGTTAAAATCAGATACTGAAAACATACAATGTATTGCTACAGAATTATTTGTATCGGATAAAACAGTAAATTTGGGAGGCACTCAAACACCGGGTTTAGCTGATTATGCTGATGGAATTGATGTCATGAAGTTTTTAACTGACTGCTAACTCATTTGCTTAAAAAACATGCTAACAAAATATTGTTGAATAAAAAACTGCGAATATTTGTTTGTGAGCAAAAAATGTATAATTTTGCAGCCCTGAAATTTAAGCTGAAAGCATCATGAGAAAAGACATCCACCCAAAGGAATACCGCCTTGTAGTTTTTAAAGATATATCGAACGATTTCTCGTTTATGACCCGTTCGACCGTTAATACAAAGGAAACAGTTACCTGGGAAGATGGTAAGGAATATCCACTTGTAAAGCTGGAAATCTCCAATACATCGCACCCTTTCTACACCGGTAAAATTAAATTGGTCGATACAACAGGCCGTGTTGACAAATTCCGTCAGAAAATGGAGAAATCAGCACAAATGAAAAATAAGGCTAAATAGTCCTGTTATTCATTTCGAAAGAAATAGTGAAGCTATCCTTGATGGATAGCTTTTTTTTTGCACAATTCTGCTCTTTTATCAACAGACAGGCGCATTTGTATTGCCACCTAACCAGAAGCATGTATCTTTAGCGGCCTGATATATCAATAAAAAACCATGATCAATTTTATACTTTTCGATGATCACAGCCGTGTTTCGCTGCGTCCACTCACATTTTTCCGCCCTGTTAGCGCAATCCGCTGCGGAATACTTACAATTTGTGAAAAATGGGAGTTACATCTCCAGCAAACGGTTTCGTTTCTTACCGATATTTATCTTCAGGAAAAGTATAAATTAAAAGTCGGGGCCGACAATTATCTTATAAACGGCTCGATCCTGCCTAACCAGGAACTTGTTGCTGAAATTCTGTCACTCGAAACTGACACTTCGCTTGTGCTCCACGACAATATTGTTGCAATCCATCTGACGGCAGAAAACCTGAAACATTTTACTGAAGGATCTTCACCTGAACTCAAGAGCAAACAGGTAAATTCACATTTTGAAAAGATAAATAATACCTGGGATATTTTCGGGATGAATAAAAAATCAATTGAAGATGATTTTAAGCTCATAACGGCTAACAGAAAATCGGCTGAAATTTCGTCAACGAACCAGGTACTTGGAAACAACTTGTTTGTAGAAGAAGGTGTAAACATTGAATGCTCAACCATTAATACGTTGAAAGGACCGGTTTATATCGGAAAAAATGCTGAAGTAATGCAAGGATGCCACATAATTGGTCCGGTAGCTTTATGTGAAAATTCGGTATTGAAAATGGGAACGCTGGTTTATAAGGGCTCTACAATCGGGCCCTGGTGCAAAGCCGGAGGCGAAATCAATAACAGTATCCTATTTGGATATTCGAGTAAGGCACATGATGGTTTCCTGGGAGATTCGGTAATAGCTGAATGGTGCAACCTTGGCGCTGGAACTACAACGAGTAATCTTAAAAACAATTATGAGCCTGTAAAACAATGGAGTTACGGCGAAAATAAGTTTGTGAGCACTGGTCTTCAGTTTTGCGGACTTGTGATGGGCGATCACACTAAAACCGGCATCAGTTCGATGTTTAACTCAGGATCCACGGCAGGAGTTTGCTCTAATATTTTCGGCGTGAGTTACCAGCGTAATTTTATTCCTTCTTTCGTATGGGGCGGAACAACCGGTTTCAGAAAGCATAAACTGGATGAAGCCATGGAAACGGCAAAAGCAGTGTACGCGAGGCGCGGAATTGCATTCGACGAGGTGGAAGAAAATATTTTTCGGGCTGTTTTCGATTTAACCAGCGATAACAGGTTATTGTAAAAAGCGACTTCGGTTATAAATTGGTTTGACAACAAAGGAATCTGAAAACTTAAATCAATCATCCGTCAGCACACCCCATACTTCCGAAAAGCTGAACATCCTACAAACTGCCTTGTTAATGTAATGGCATGGTTCTTGACCATGCCTTGACCAACAATAATGAGGCATTAAATATGCCAAACTGTCACTTTACTTATGGATAACAATATAAACATAGCTGATCTGCATCTTTCGAATGTAATGGAAGATGAAACTGAATTCATCCCATTACTCTCAGCTGAGGATGAAGAAATTATTAATTCGGAAGATGTTCCACCGGTTTTACCTATTTTGCCACTCAGGAACACAGTTTTATTTCCCGGCGTAGTTATTCCAATAACTGTTGGACGCGACAAATCAATCCGCCTCATTAAAGAGTTTTATAAAGGTGAACGTATTATTGGTGTGGTTTCGCAAAAAGACGGCGATATTGAGGATCCCGGATACGACGACCTGAATAAAATAGGAACAGTAGCCTACATTATAAAAATACTTCAACTACCTGATGGAAATACCACAGCCATAATACAGGGTAAAAAGCGATTTGAACTTGGCCAGCTTCTTCAATCGGAACCTTATTTTAAAGCCGAAGTTATAAGCATCGACAAAAATGTATTTACTTCGAAAAAGGATAAAAGTTTTGAAGCATTGATTGCCTCAATCAAAGATCTTTCTATCCAGATCATTAACCAGTCGCCAAATTTACCAAGTGAGGCGGCATTTGCAATAAAGAACATTGAAAGCCCTGTATTCCTGGTCAATTTTGTTGCATCGAATCTGAATGTAGATATCACCGAAAAGCAAAATCTACTGAGCATCCTTGATGTTGAGGAACGTGCTAACAGAGTTTTGATGCTGCTCACCAAAGAGATTCAGATGCTGGATTTAAAAAACCAGATCCAGAATAAGGTTAAAGTTGATATGGACAAGCAGCAGCGCGATTATTTGCTCAATCAGCAGCTGAAACAAATACAGGAAGAATTAGGCAACAATCCCAACGAGCAGCAGATCAACGAAATAAAAGCAAAAGCATATTCCCGTAGATGGCCTGAAGCTTCTTTTAAAGTTTTTGAAAAGGAAATTGCAAAGCTGCAACGGATGAATCCTATGGCGATGGAATTTTCACTCCAGGTTAATTATCTTGAAGTGATGGTTGATTTGCCATGGGAAACATTTACTGAAGATAATTTTGACCTTCATCATGCGCAAAAGGTTTTAGATAAAGATCATTTTGGCATGGAGAAAGTTAAAGAAAGGATCATTGAGTACCTTGCTGTATTGAAACTTAAAGGCGATATGAAATCGCCAATATTATGTCTTGTTGGTCCTCCGGGAGTTGGAAAAACTTCATTGGGAAAATCGATTGCAAAAGCGATAGGCCGCAATTATATACGCATGTCGTTGGGTGGATTGCACGACGAGGCTGAAATCAGAGGACATCGTCGCACCTATATAGGAGCAATGCCAGGTAGAATTATCCAAAGCATTCGTAAAGCGAAATCGTCGAACCCGGTTTTT
>Ga0209800_10002305_pt1 | contig 17145 bp, 12 predicted proteins | sample Higcelweek8metaG_FD_187174 | JGI IMG/M metagenome (GOLD analysis project Ga0209800, IMG submission 187174) | Freshwater pond sediment microbial communities from the University of Edinburgh, under environmental carbon perturbations - High... | ecosystem: Environmental > Aquatic > Freshwater >...
AAGAGATTCCCTTGAGCATAGCTGTAAGCACAGTGTTTTATGGCGACGACAAAAAAGCTGATGGATCAGGCGACCAGAACTACTCTACATATATAGAGCTTGGATACTCTTGGGACATATTAACAGCAGCAATTGGAATGACACCCGCTGATGGAATGTATGGCGACGGTTACGGTGGGGCTACCGGTTTTGCGGTTTGCAACATGAGTCTAACAGCTGCCAAGGATATTGAGATATCCGAAAAGTTTTCACTACCGGTTATGGCCAGCCTTATTGTTAACCCACAGGCTGAAGATATCCATTTAGTGTTTGGTTTTTCCTTTTAACAACAATAATCGATAAAGCTTGGGATGTGGCCCGCACACGGCCAACACGGAACAGAAATTTAAACGTCTGGTTGTATGTGGGCTCACCAAGCGATTTTTTAAAAAATAAAAAATAAACTGATGAAAAAAATTGAAGCAATAATCAGAAAATCCCAGTTTGAAGAGGTGACCGACGCTTTGCATGAAGCTGAAATCGATTTCTTTACCTATTGGGATGTTACCGGTATTGGTAACGAAAAATCAGGCGCCATCTATAGGGCAACGGTTTATGAAACCAGGTTTATCCAGAGAAGGATGATTTCTTTTGTTTGTCGCGACCACTTGGTCAATAAAGCGGTTGAAGCCATTATTAAAGCTTCCCGTACAGGGGAGTTGGGCGACGGAAAGATTTTCGTGTCGACAATCGACGACTCTATCCGTATCCGCACGGGGGAACACGGTCCCGAATCACTATTCATTAAAGACTAACATTTAAAAAAGAAATTATCATGGATTCAACAACATTAACAATAGCTATCAACACCTTCTGGGTAGTATTGGCCGGAGTATTGGTGTTTTTAATGCAATCGGGTTTTGCCTTAGTAGAGGCTGGTTTTACAAGATCTAAGAACACCACCAACATCCTGATGAAGAACTTAATGGACTTCTGTATCGGATGTATAGGTTACTGGATCATAGGTTATGGAATTATGTACGGGGCCAACAACGGACTGTTCGGCACAATTGAGCTCTTTTCGAAGGTAGACCATGGTGCCGCATACGGGTTACCTAACGAAGCTTACCTTTTCTTTCAAGTAGTATTTTGCGCTACTTCAGCTACAATAGTTTCGGGAGCTATGGCGGAGAGAACAAAATTCATGTCGTACCTCGTTTATAGTTTGATTATTTCTATCGCAATTTATCCTGTATCTGGACATTGGATCTGGGGCGGTGGATGGTTGGCATCTCTTGAGGTTCCTTTCCATGACTTTGCTGGATCAACCGCGGTGCATATGGTTGGAGGTTGTTTATCATTTGTCGGTGCCGCTCTTTTGGGCCCAAGAATTGGCAAATACACCAAAGGAAGGGTTAACGCCATTCCAGGACATAACCTAACTTATGCGGCTTTGGGCGTCTTCCTTCTTTTCGTCGGTTGGTTCGGTTTCAACCCCGGTTCAACACTTGGACTATCTGATCCTACCTTGGTTTCACACATATTTATGACAACAGCCATCGCCGGTTCAGCAGGAGCGGTCTCTACACTGGCAACAACATGGCTAAAATACGGGAAACCGCAACTCAGTATGACACTCAACGGTGTGTTGGCGGGATTAGTTGCGATCACTGCCGGATGCGACAGCGTTAGTTTAGGTGGATCCCTCGTAATTGGAACACTAGCGGGTATTTTAGTAGTATATGCGGTAGAATTTATTGACAGGATAGTAAAAGTTGATGATCCTGTGGGCGCAGTCTCTGTACACGGTATTTGTGGGGCATTCGGAACGCTCATGGTAGGGTTGTTCTCAACCACTACTGGCATGTTTTACGGTTTTGGGGCTGCTTCCCTTGTTTCGCAGGCAATTGGTATAATTTCGGTTGCCGCATGGGCCTTAATTACTGGATATATATTATTTATTATACTCAAGAAGACAATAGGTTTGCGCGTCGAGAAGAAAATCGAAGAAAACGGTCTCGACCACTACGAACATGGTGAATTATGTTACAACGAATAAGGTTGGGGTATTAGTTGGTTTATTTAGGGAAAGAGGTCGCTTTGATTTAAAGCGACCTCTTTTTTTTGGGACTATTGTTATTCTATAATGGTCATCTCATCCAAAAGATATCCCGCTCCGGCAAATTTGTCGATGATAAATAGCGCGTACCTGATATCCAGACTGATGTTCCTGCTCTGATCGGGGTTAAAGGCCATATCTGAGGCTACCCCCTCCCATGCCCTGTCGAAATTAATCCCAATAAGATGTCCTTCAGCGTTGATAACCGGACTGCCGGAATTGCCCCCTGTTGTATGGTTATTCGCGATAAAACAGACCGGAACCTCCCCATCTTGGGTATACCGTCCGTAATCCTTCGTCTCGTAAAGCTGGCGCAATTTATCTGGCACATCATAGTCGTATATCTCCGGGTTATCCTTCTCCATTATCCCCTTCAAAGTAGTATAATGGCTGAAATAGATACCGTCTTCCGAGTTATAACCCCTTATCGTACCAAAAGCTACCCGCAACGTCGAATTAGCGTCGGGGTATAAAAGTTTACCCTCATTGAATTCAAGTTGCATCTTCATATAATCCCTGTTCAACCTCTGTATCTCCGCCGAAATTCTCCTATATTCCGGAACCACGTTTTCTGCCATAAAGTCGTTTACCCCAACCGACAAGCTATAGAAAGGATCCTTATTGAGTTTTTTGATATCCTTCTTTTCAAAATTTTCGACGAATTGGATGTAATCCGACTCATTGGCAAATAGTGTTTTTTCGTATAGTTTGTCCACAATGGAACCAAAATCCCCGTTGCATGACTTCTTTAGTTCTATGTACTCCGGTGCCTGCCATTTTGTGTCGATGTTTTTCGCGTACAAATCCATCACAACGACAAAGAGTTGTTTGTCGACGTTAATATCGAAGTTCTTGAAAAAACTTTTTGAGCTGGCAACAAGTCTTTCCTTCATCTCGGTGATCTCCTGCTCTGAACCACCATTTTCGTAAAGGTCGGCCAACCCCCTAATATTTCTAGCGAAACCCACAGCTTCCGCACCGTTACTAAAGAAGGTATCGCTTGTGTAGTTATTTACAAGATAATAATCCTTCCACTGTCCGTATAGGCTTTCGTATGCGGGCAAAATAGAGCCGTATTTTGATTGTCGGGCGGCATCAGCGTTGGCCCAAGCGATTATCTGTCTTTCAAACTCCTGTTTACTGGCTATTGTATTCATCCTATCCAATCCCTGTATCTCACCTATCCATTTTTTCCATGAATTGGCCACGTTTGATTTTTTTGCGGAATATTGTATCCTAACCAGCGGATCAGATGCCATAGCGGTCTCCATAACCCCAATCTTGGCCGTCCTTACATCAATCAACTTAGGATTGACATAATTTTTAATCATATCAACGTGGTATGAGGGAACATATTCGTTTGTGGATCCCGGATAACCGAACACCATAGTAAAATCACCCTCCTCAACCCCTTTTAAAGAGATCGGGAAATGGAATATCGGTTTATATGGGACATTTTCTTGGGAATAGTTTGCCGGTTTATTCTCTTTATTGGCGTAAATCCTGAACAGTGAGAAGTCGCCGGTATGCCTTGGCCATATCCAGTTATCGGTCTCCCCACCAAATTTACCTATTGCCGAGGGTGGCGCGCCTACAAACCTTATATCATTGAATGTCTCGTAAACCAACAAGAAATATTGGTTTCCCATATAGTAAGGCCTGACGTTGGCCGTATATTCGGTGTTCTTAATGGCATCAGCTACAATCTTCAGGGAGTTTTCCTCAATTTTCTTTGACCTTGCTGTCTCATCCATTTCGTCCGTTATCCCGTCCATCACCCTATCGGTTACCTCTTCCATGCTTTTAAGGAAGGTAACGTATAAACCGGGACAGGGTAGCTCCTGGTCGGGTGACATAGCCCAGAAACCATTGGTAAGATAGTCGTTTTCCAGTGTGGAATGCGACTGTATTTGGCTATATCCACAATGGTGGTTAGTGATTAGTAGTCCTTCCGAAGAGATTAGTTCGCCAGTGCAACCGCCGCCAAACGACAACACACCATCTTTCATGCATGCCTGGTTTACACTGTAGATATCCTCCGCTGTGAGCTTGAAACCCATCTCTTGCATGGTTTCTATATTAAATTTTTCCAGTAAAAGTGGGATCCACATCCCTTCATCCGCGAAAATGGAGGGAGCAGACATCATGGTGGCGATAAGAAAAATTGCAAACCGTTTCATATCTTATTTATTTAATTAATAATCAATTAACAAAAACATTGAAAATAGATTATCGACAAAACCCAGACAGATTGGAAAAACAAAGCTAAAACAACTTTATTATGACGTAAAATCCATAAGCTCCCTAAGCAGTCGCTGAACCGGCAATCCCACCACATTTAAATATGAACCTTCAACTTTAGAGCAGGCAACAGTACCTATCCACTCCTGGATACCATAGGCACCGGCTTTATCGTAGGGCTTGAAATTGTCCACATAGTAAGAGATGAGGGAATCCGACAGATTATCGAAAGTAACAAACGTTGTTTCGAAAAATGATCTCTCCTTCTTGTCCGAAATTAGGGTAATACCAGTAATAACTTCATGTTTTCTTCCTGAAAGGCATTTTATCATGGAAATGGCCTCTTCCCTATTTGCCGGTTTCCCGAAGACCACCCCGTCGTATAGCACAATGGTGTCAGCGGTTATTACAATTGTTTTGTCGTCTTTTATAGGCAAATAATCATCCGCCTTCAGTTTTGACAGGCTTACCGCTATTTCTGGGCCAGTTTGGTTTCGAGCATAATCTTCGAAATGGTCTTTGACAATAACAGTGATATTGAGACCGGTACTTTCCAGCAATTCTTTTCTACGGGCAGAACCGGAGCCCAGTATTATTTTGTACGAATTAAGCCTTTGTATGTCGAGATTTCTTAAAGCAGACTCCATGTAAGAATAATTTTAACCACAACAGAGTAAAGAAGACCGAAGAGCATGGCGATTTTCAACAACCCACCGGCCAGGCGCAACTTAGAATTCTCTTTGCCCAAATAAATAAGGAAAATTGTGGCCAGAAGTGGGACGACAACGCTCAATGTCATATAAATAAATGTTATCCAATCGTTTATAAAAACAAACCAGACAAAATAAATTAACAATACAATAGACATGATCAAAGCTGAGGCAACAACTTTGGAGCCGTTGATTCCCAAAACTACCGGCATTGTATTTCTGCCATATGCTATGTCGCCCTCAAAATCCTCGATATCTTTTACTATCTCCCTGGAAAGGTTTGATAAAAAAGCGAACAGGGAGAATCCACCCACCCAGTAAAAAAGGAAACTGAAGTCGGGTACACTAAAAGCATGCGCAACGCAAAACGTATAGAGAGCCGACCATTCAAAAAGGACTACCAATAGCGGTACCATGGCAATAAGTAGGGCAACAAGAATATTGCCTACAAGAAATTGCCTTTTATAACTAGCTGAATAAAAATACAATAGTCCGGTAATCAATAAAAACATCAATCCAAACCAGAAATAACCCGACTTGGAGGAGACATAAAAACCCCCAACAACACCCAATACATTGAAGATATTGTGCCACATCATGGCATGCTGCCTTGAAATGGATGTTGAGACTATAACTTTTCCCTTATTAATCAGGTCGGTTTTAATATCGAAGTAATCGTTAATGACATATCCTCCAGCGGCGATAAAAACCGTTGAGAGCACTAAAATAATAAAATCGATTAAAGGGAACTGTAGCTCTAAGGGAGCTTCTCCACCCAGACCGTGGATAAGGTTTACTTTAATGTTTCCAATCAGGGGCTCAATGATGGCATATCTCATCAACACCATGGTTAGAACCATGATTAGCAGGTTTTTCCACCTAACAAGGCGGAGAAAACTTTCTATTTTACCAAACGAAAGCATCTGAACTCATCCAATTATTGTGTAACCTGAGGGTCTGTTCAATTACATCCCTGACGCAACCCTCCCCCCCTCTCTTGTCGGATATGTAAATCGCCACTTGACGAATTTCACTCGCGGCGTCTGAAGGACAAACCGGAACTCCAGCAATTTTCATAACCTCAAAATCAGGAATATCGTCGCCCATATAAAGAATCTCTGAATCGTCGAGATTATATTTCTCCTTGAACAGTTGGTACTGATCAACTTTTGTTCTACTGTTTAGATAGACGTCTGTTACTCCAAGTCCATTAAGCCTAGGGAGATAATCGACGGAGTTGCCGCCGGAAATAATACCAATGTGGTAACCTCTTTTGACCGCCAGTTGCATCGCGTAACCATCCCTTAAATTAACTGTTCGGCTTGGGACACCGTCGTGGTTCAAATTTATTGTCAACAAAGAAAGTACCCCATCGATATCAAACACGAACGCTTTAACAAATTCGAGCTTTTTGCGGATATTGGCCATTAACTGTTTAATTTATAATTATCAATAATTGATTTTGTTACGACATCGTAGAGTCTTTTCAAATCGGGGTCAAAAGATAACAAATCCCCGTGCATATTCAAAGTTTTGGTATCATTTCTTATTGCGGGACCGGTTTGTGACATTTCAGGACCATTTTCGAAGGCTTTGGCGACAGTTTCCCTAACCAATGGTTCTAGGATATTAAATGGTAACCCTGTTTCAGCCGCAATCTTCTTGCTAGATAAAAGCATATGGTTGGTGAAGTTGCAGGCAAATACCGCGGCTACATGGAGAATTTTTCTCTGTTGGGCGTCGGTTTTATATGTTACTGCTGATAAACTATTTGCCAACTCCTCCATAACAGAGTATGTTGCTTTATTGTTAGACTCAAGGAGAAATGGTTGTCGGTTAAAATCTATTTTCCTGCCCCCGGAGAATGTCTGCACGGGATAGAACACGCCTGTTTTATCCATTGTTGGGGGGAAGATATCCAGACCGTAGCTACCGGCAGTATGGATTATTGAAGTTTTATTATCGCATTGTAATTCAGCCAAAACCTTTTGGAGCGCGTTGTCGCCCACCGCTACGATTATCAGATCACTGTAATCCCCAAATTCCAGTTTATCGCTCCAATTGGCACCTAGTTCATTCGCAAGTTTTTTTCCCGTTTCCCTTTTCGTTGAGACTACCAACGGTATATTATGTCCCGCCCCCTTTAGTGCTTTACCAAGGACATTTGCCACTCTTCCTGCCCCCGCGAACGAGATATTATAATGGCGCATGGATGGAAATTGTTAAATTATTTCCCGTCGAGGATTGGTGTCATCGAAGTAATAAAAATATCGTATTCAACGTATGAGCTGTAATATGAGCTACTCGAGCTACTCGATTGGCGGTAGACATATTGGCAGTTCCAATAGAGGTCGCCTATCACCTGGATCAACGGGCAACCGCTCTCGACTATTTGATTATAGTTTTCGTACATTGCCTCGGGATTACAAATGTGGTATATGTAGTAATAATTCTGGTAGAACACAGCAGATGTTCCGTTATCAGTATATATTATATCCGATACATTAAGCGCGAATCCAGCTGTATCCTGCAGATCTCCTGAACAACCACATTTATCATCTTTACAACTGTTACCCGCAAACAAGGGAAGAACAATCGCGGAAACTACAAGAATCTTTCGTACTATAAAATTTATCATGTTGTTATCTTATAATTTGTCAACACACAAAAGTAACCTTTTATTGTCTAGTTGGGTAAAAAAAAGCCGTTAAAAGATTACAATTAACGGCTTTTGGGTATAAACTTTAGTTATGTTATGCTTGTGCTGTTGGTCCGCCAAAATTCATCGGCATGGAGGGCGCAGGTCCTTTCAAATCCTTTATTCTTCCGTGTACGGCTTCATACTTTGAAATATTTTCTTGTAAAGCCGCGGCGAACCGTTTCGCGTGCTCAGGGGTCATTATTATCCTCGACTTAACTTTAGCCTTGGGTATACCCGGTACGATTCTTACGAAGTCCATGACAAATTCTGAGGAGGAGTGGGTAATCACGGCAAGGTTTGAATAAACACCTTGGGCTATATCCTCCGTTAATTCAATATTTATCTGGTTTCCCTCTTTTAAATCGGACATGGTTTCAAGTTTTTAAAGTTATTCGGCTTCAGTTACAACCTCTGTCTCATTATCCCCACCTACCAGACTTTCGTATTCGTCGAGTGAGCCGACAATGATGCTGTTATAGTTACGCTGTCCTGTTCCAGCCGGGAGCAAGTGGCCAACGATAACGTTCTCCTTCAAACCTTCGAGTTTATCGACTTTTCCGAGGATAGCCGCTTCGTTCAACACCTTGGTTGTCTCCTGGAAGGAGGCCGCAGAGAAGAAGCTGTTAGTTTGGAGAGCCGCCCTGGTGATACCTTGTAGCACCTGGCTTGAAGTTGCGGGTATAGCGTCGCGTGCCTCTACAACCTTCAGGTCGCGTCTTCTCAACAGAGAATTTTCGTCCCTAAGTTTACGGGCGGTAATTATCATACCCGGTTTAAGTGTTTGGCTGTCGCCTCCTTCTGTAATAACTTTTTTGTCGTATATCCAGTCGTTTTCGTCCATAAAATCAAGTTTATCAACAGCCTGGCGTTCAAGGAATTTAGTGTCGCCCGGATCAACTATCTCCACCTTGCGCATCATCTGTCGAACTATGGTTTCGAAATGTTTATCGTTGATTTTAACACCTTGTAGACGGTATACCTCTTGGATCTCGTTAACGATGTACTCCTGTACTTTTGTCGGTCCTTTGATAGCCAAGATATCTGAAGGGGTAATGGCTCCATCGGAGAGTGGAACGCCTGCTTTAACGTAGTCGTTCTCCTGAACAAGAATCTGTTTTGAGAGGGGTACAAGATATTTCTTAACCTCGTCGGTTTTAGATTTTATTGTAATCTCTTTGTTACCTCGTTTAATTTTACCGAAAGATACCTCACCGTCGATTTCCGACACAACAGCCGGGTTGGAGGGGTTTCTAGCCTCGAAGAGTTCAGTAACCCTAGGAAGACCACCTGTGATATCGCCCGATTTACCAAACGCACGGGGTATCTTGGCCAGTACCTCACCCGACTGAACCGATTGTCCCGGTTCAGTAGTAAGGTGTGATCCCACGGGAAGGTTGTAATTCCTTTCGAGACCGTTAGCGTCGATAACCCTGATAGAAGGGTTCTTGGTTTTATCTTTACTTTCAATGATCACCTTTTCTTTGAAGCCGGTCTGTTCGTCAGATTCTTCGCGGAAGGTAATACCTTCTATGAGGTAGTCGTACTCAACCTTTCCGGTCAATTCTGAGATGATTACGGCGTTGAAAGGATCCCATTCGCATATCACGGCGCCCTTTTCTATCTCTTGTCCCGATTTGATATAAAGTTTGGAACCATAAGGAATGTTATTGGTGGACACGGCTATCCCGGTATTTTTATCGAGAATCCTCAACTCAGCCAAACGGCCGATAACAACATCTATAGTGCCTTTGTCGAGATCTTGTTTTGGAACAGTCCTTAGCTCGTCGATTTCGACGATACCGGAATATTTAGCGATAATTCGGGAATCAGAAGCAATGTTTGAAGCGGTACCACCGACGTGGAAGGTACGGAGTGTAAGCTGTGTTCCGGGTTCACCGATACTTTGTGCGGCGATAACACCGACGGCTTCACCTCTTTGTACCATTCTTCCGGTAGCAAGGTTACGGCCATAGCATTTGGCGCAAACGCCCTTTTTCGACTCACAAGTGAGTACCGAGCGGATCTCTACCTGTTCTATTGGTGAATCCTCTATTTTGCGGGCGATATCTTCGGTAAGTTCCTTTCCGGCTTCGATAATCAACTCTCCTGTAAGCGGATGGTAGATATTGTGGACGGTAGTACGGCCGAGAATTCTCTCATATAATGTTTCAACAACATCTTCGTTTTTCTTGATGGCTGTTGCAACCAGACCTCTAAGGGTTCCGCAATCCTCCTCGTTGATGATAACATCTTGGGAGACGTCAACCAAACGGCGGGTGAGGTAACCAGCGTCGGCGGTTTTAAGCGCGGTATCGGCAAGACCTTTACGGGCACCGTGGGTTGAAATAAAATACTCAAGAACCGAAAGTCCCTCCTTAAAGTTGGAAAGAATTGGGTTTTCGATAATCTCCGAACCTGTGGCGCCTGATTTCTGGGGTTTAGCCATAAGACCCCTCATACCTGAGAGCTGGCGGATCTGCTCTTGCGAGCCCCTAGCTCCAGAGTCGAGCATCATATAAACCGAGTTGAATCCCTGTTTATCGGTCGACAGTTTTGTCATCAGGGTTTTTGTGAGGTTTGTATTGATATGGCTCCAGATATCGATAATTTGGTTGTAACGTTCGTTATTGGTGATCCAACCCATGTTATAGTTGTTAAGCACCTCATCAACCTGTTCGTAACCCTCTTTAACGAATGTCTCTTTCTCCGCGGGAATGATAACGTCGTTGAGGTTAAAAGATAGTCCGCCTTTGAAAGCCATTTTGTAACCCAAACTCTTGATATCATCCAAGAAGTCGGCTGTCTTAGCCATACCGGCTAATTTAAGTACCTTGGCGATGATGTCTCTAAGTGATTTCTTGGTAAGGATTTCATTTATATAGCCAACCTCTCTGGGAACAACTTCGTTGAAGATTACCCTACCAACGGTAGTTTCGATGAGATGGTTTACATGTTGGCCGTTTACTAAATCGTCTACTTTTACCTTAATGATAGCGTGCAAGTCAATTCTTCCCTCGTTATAGGCAATGTTGACCTCTTGTGGGGAGTAGAAGACCATTCCTTCCCCTTTAACTTTGAGTTCCGGGCTACTTTTTTTGGCTTTAGTGATATAATAAAGACCCAGAACCATGTCCTGTGAAGGAACAGTGACAGGCGCGCCATTTGCAGGGTTAAGGATATTGTGTGACGCTAGCATCAGCATTTGTGCCTCAAGAACGGCCGCGTTGCCAAGTGGAAGGTGGACCGCCATCTGGTCGCCATCAAAGTCGGCGTTAAACGCCGTACAGACCAATGGGTGCAGTTGGATAGCCTTTCCTTCAATAAGTTTTGGCTGGAACGCCTGGATACCTAATCTATGCAATGTAGGGGCGCGGTTAAGAAGAACCGGGTGGCCTTTAAGTACGTTTTCAAGAATATCCCAAACAACGGGATCTTTTCTATCGACAATTTTCTTGGCTGATTTGACTGTTTTAACGATACCTCTCTCGATGAGTTTCCTGATGATAAACGGCTTGTATAGTTCTGCCGCCATATCTTTGGGGAGTCCGCATTCATGTAGGTGTAATTCAGGACCAACGACGATAACCGAACGAGCGGAATAGTCGACCCTTTTACCGAGCAGGTTCTGGCGGAAGCGGCCTTGTTTACCTTTAAGGCTATCGCTGAGTGATTTCAACGGACGGTTTGCGTCGGTCTTCACCGCGTTTGCTTTGCGGGAGTTATCGAAAAGTGAATCAACCGACTCCTGTAGCATACGTTTCTCGTTACGGAGAATTACTTCGGGAGCTTTGATTTCGATAAGCCGTTTTAACCTGTTATTTCTTATAATAACCCTGCGGTACAAATCGTTCAGGTCGCTTGTAGCGAACCTTCCCCCGTCGAGTGGAACCAATGGGCGCAACTCAGGTGGGATAACTGGAACGACTTTAATGATCATCCATTCAGGTTTGTTTACCTTTTTTGAATCTCTGAAGGCTTCAACAACTTGAAGGCGTTTAAGTGCCTCATTTTTACGCTGTTGTGAAGTCTCTGTGTTCGCACGGTGGCGAAGTGAGTATGACATCTCGTCGAGGTCGATTCCATTGAGAAGTTTCAAAAGGGCATCAGCACCCATGTCGGCTTCGAACTTATCGGGGTGGCCATCTTCGAGGTATTGGTTTTCTTTGGGCAACGACTCAATGATCTCCATGTACTCCTCCTCAGTGAGGAAGTCGAGGGCTTTCACGCCATCAACGGCCTTGATACCGGGATTGATTACAACGTATCTTTCGTAATAGATTATCGAGTCGAGTTTCTTTGTGGGAAGACCGAGAAGATATCCTATTTTATTGGGAAGCGACCTGAAGTACCAGATATGGGCAACGGGGACAACAAGCGAAATATGTCCCATTCTCTCGCGACGGACCTTCTTTTCGGTAACTTCAACGCCGCAACGGTCGCACACTATACCTTTATAACGTATGCGTTTATACTTTCCGCAGTGGCATTCAAAATCTTTTACCGGTCCAAATATTCTCTCGCAAAAGAGACCATCGCGTTCCGGTTTATATGTACGGTAATTTATCGTTTCGGGCTTGAGAACTTCTCCGCTTGAGCGGTCGAGTATCTCTTCGGGTGAAGCCAGTCCGATCGATATTTTTGAGTAACTAGTTTTTGTTTTGTTATCTCTTTTGAATGACATATAGTGAATTTTTAAATTCTGTAAAAAATTAATGTTGGGAAGTTTACTCTAGGACGATACTCAGACCTAGACCTCTCAATTCATGTAGCAGTACGTTAAGTGACTCTGGTATGCCGGGTTGGGGCATTGGTTCGCCCTTAACAATGGCTTCGTAGGCTTTTGCACGGCCAACAACATCGTCGGATTTAATCGTAAGTATCTCCTGAAGAATATGGGTCGCGCCGAATGCTTCGAGAGCCCAAACCTCCATTTCACCGAAACGCTGGCCTCCGAATTGTGCTTTACCGCCCAATGGTTGCTGTGTGATAAGTGAATATGGTCCAATTGAACGGGCGTGCATCTTATCGTCGACCATATGGCCCAGTTTAAGCATATAAATTACTCCAACAGTAGCCGGTTGGTCGAATCTATCGCCGGTACCACCATCATAAAGGTAGGTGGTCCCGTATGAAGGAAGACCCGCTTTATTGGTATAATCAGTGATTTCTTCCAAGGTAGCCCCGTCGAAAATTGGCGTTGAGAACGTCATCCCTAACTTCTGTCCAGCCCACCCGAGGACAGTCTCGTAGATCTGTCCGAGGTTCATCCTAGAAGGTACACCTAGCGGGTTAAGAACTATGTCAACCGGTGTTCCATCTTCGAGGAAAGGCATATCTTCGGAGCGGACAATCCTAGCGACGATACCTTTGTTTCCATGACGTCCCGCCATCTTGTCGCCTACCTTAATCTTTCGTTTTTTAGCGACATATACTTTGGCCAGACGAACGATACCGTTGGGCAGTTCATCGCCGATAGTGAGGTTGTATTTCTTGCGTTTGTAAACGCCGTCGATCTGTTTGTATTTGATAACGTAGTTGTGCAGAAGCAGTTTGATACTGTCGTTTTTCTTCTTATCGGTAGTCCATTTATTTGGGTTAACGTTAAGAAAATCTATCTCTTGGAGTTGTTTAAGGGTAAATTTGCTTCCTTTGGGGATGATATCCACGTTCAGATAGTCTTTTACACCTTGGGATGTTTTTCCGTTGACGAGTATAAAGAGTTTATCGACCAACCTAGCCTTAAGGTCTTCGATGTTTTTGTTGAACTCATTGTCCATCTTATCGAGAAGCGGTTTCTCGAGGGTTTTGGCTTTACGGTCTTTGATAGCCCTGGTAAACAATTTTTTATCTATGATTACCCCTTCCAAGGATGGACCAGCTTTCAGTGAGGCGTCTTTAACGTCACCGGCTTTGTCGCCGAAGATTGCGCGAAGCAGTTTCTCTTCTGGTGACGGGTCGGATTCCCCTTTAGGTGTGATCTTGCCTATCATGATATCGCCGGGACGGATATGGGCACCAATCCTGATGATTCCGTTTTCGTCGAGGTTTTTGGTAGCCTCTTCAGAAACATTGGGAATATCGGCGGTAAGCTCCTCTAGGCCGCGTTTTGTGTCGCGAACTTCGAGCAGATACTCGTCGACGTGCACAGAGGTGAACATATCTTGTTGAACGACCTTTTCGGAAAGAACGATGGCATCCTCGAAGTTGTAACCTTTCCATGGCATGAAGGCCACCTTAAGGTTTCTACCGAGGGCCAGTTCCCCTCCTTTTGTTCCGTAACCTTCGGTAAGAATTTGGCCTGCTACCACCTTCTGCCCTTTCTTGACCACGGGAACGAGGTTGATACAGGTATTTTGGTTTGTTTTCCTGTATTTTGGCAGGTTATAACGTTTGATATCGTCGTCGAAGCTGACAAATTTCTCTTCGTCGGTTCTGGAGTATCTTATTACTATTTCGTTGGAATCTACAAATTCTACCACTCCGTCGCCTTCAGCCGTAATCAGTATTCTGCTATCGCTGATAACATTTTTTTCTAGACCGGTGCCGACGATTGGTGCTTCGGGGTTCATCAGGGGTACTGCTTGGCGCATCATGTTCGATCCCATCAAAGCCCTGTTGGCGTCGTCGTGCTCCAAGAACGGAATAAGCGAAGCGGCAATGGAGGCGATTTGGTTGGGAGCAACGTCCATGAGGTTAACCTTACCGACCTCTTCGAATGGATAGTCGGCTTCGTACCTACATTTTGCGCGTAGGTTTTTGAAGTGTCCATCCTCGTGTAGCGGCGCGTTAGCCTGTGCGATGATTTTATCCTCTTCTTCTTCGGCGCTGAGCCAAACAAGACCTTCATCAGTCATGTTAACCTTGCCTTCCTGTACTTGATAGTAAGGAGTTTCGATAAACCCGAGTTCATTGATCTTGGCGTAAACGCAAAGTGAGGAGATAAGACCGATGTTAGGCCCTTCTGGGGTTTCGATGGGGCAAAGTCGTCCATAGTGGGTATAGTGAACGTCCCTTACCTCGAAACCTGCCCTTTCGCGCGAAAGACCGCCGGGGCCCAATGCTGAAAGACGACGTTTGTGGGTCATCTCCGCCAGTGGGTTTGTCTGGTCCATGAACTGTGAGAGCTGGTTAGTACCGAAGAAAGAGTTGATAACAGATGACAGGGTTTTGGAATTGATAAGGTCTACCGGGGTAAATACCTCGTTATCCCTGACGTTCATTCTTTCGCGAATTGTACGGGCCATACGGGCGAGTCCAACTCCGAATTGGGCGTAGAGTTGTTCGCCAACCGTGCGAACCCTTCTGTTGCTTAGGTGGTCGATATCGTCTATATCGGTCTTGGAGTTGACCAATTCTATCAGGTAACCAATAATTTTTATAATGTCTTCCCTGGTAAGGATTTTAACGTCCATACCTGTTTCGAGTCCCAGTTTCTTGTTAATCCTGTACCTACCAACTTCACCGAGGTCGTACCTTTTGTCGGAGAAGAATAGTTTTTCGATAACGTCGCGGGCTGTAGCCTCATCAGGTGGTTCAGCGTTTCTAAGCTGGCGGTAGATATAGATCACCGCCTCTTTTTCAGAGTTACAGGGGTCTTTTTGGAGAGTATTGTATATAATGGCGTAATCAGAGAGGGAGGCCTCTTCTTTGTGGAGGAGGATTGTTTTTGTACCGGAATCAACTATCATATCTACGTGATCTGATTCGATAGTAGTCTCCCTATCCAATATAACCTCATTTCTTTCAATGGAAACAACTTCACCGGTATCTTCGTCCACGAAGTCTTCCACCCAAGTCTTAAGAACCCTTGCGGCCAATTTTCTGCCAACGAGTTTTTTGACGTTTGTTTTGGAGACTTTATGTTCTTCGGCGAGGTTAAAAATCTCGAGAATATCTTTATCGCTTTCAAAGCCGATAGCTCTTAGAAGCGTAGTAACTGGCAATTTTTTCTTTCGGTCGATATAAGCGTACATTACGTTGTTTATATCGGTTGCGAATTCAATCCACGACCCTTTAAAGGGTATAATACGGGCTGAATACAATTTGGTTCCGTTAGCGTGGACGCTTTGGCCAAAAAACACGCCGGGAGACCTGTGGAGTTGTGAAACTACTACCCTTTCAGCACCGTTGATAACGAAGGTCCCCCTTTCGGTCATGTAAGGTACGGTACCTAGGTACACATCCTGAATTACCGTATCGAAGTCCTCGTGTTCGGGATCGGTACAAAATAGTTTAAGTTTTGCCTTAAGAGGTACGCTGAAAGTTAGTCCTCTTTCTATGCACTCTTCAATAGAGTAGCGCGGGGGGTCGACGTAGTAGTCAAGGAACTCGAGAACAAAGTTATTACGGGTGTCCGTAATAGGGAAATTCTCTGCGAAAACTTTGAATAGTCCTTCTCGTTTCCTGTTTTCGGGAGTTGTTCCAAGCTGAAAGAACTCTCCAAATGATTTTAATTGAATTTCCAGAAAATCAGGATACTCTAGTCGATTTATTCTGGAAGAAAAACTTATTCTTTCGGTGGTATTTGAGGACATCTATAAAGGAATTAAGTGAACATTCCCGAAATTTAACGCAATAAAAAAACATGTTGCGCCCGGGTGGAAATGAACGTTGAAAACGAACTTGTAAAAAAAAGAACGAAAAGGCTCAGTTCCGGCGATAACGCCGGAACTAAACCTATAATGTATTAATAAGATAAATCTTATTTGATTTCAACCTCAGCACCTGCTTCGACCAATTGGGTCTTGATAGCCTCAGCTTCGTCTTTGGAGACACCCTCTTTTACTGGAGCTGGAGCTGAATCAACAACTGCTTTAGCCTCTTTTAGACCAAGACCTGTTAGATCTTTAACAAGTTTAACAACCTGTAATTTCTGTCCACCGGCGTTGGTAAGGATTACATCAAACGATGTTTTTTCTTGGGCTGCGGGAGCATCGTTACCAGCTGCTGGGCCGGCGATAGCTACTGCTGCAGCTGCAGGTTCGATACCATACTCTTCCTTAAGGATAGTAGCAAGTTCGTTCACTTCTTTTACAGTGAGGTTAACCAGTTCTTCCGCAAATTTCTTAAGATCTGCCATTTCTATTTAATTTTAATTGATAATACTATTAGTTACTCTTTTTTGATAGTGTTTCAAGAACACCATGAATTGTATTTCCACCTGATTGGAGCGCGGATATGACGTTCTTGGCCGGAGATTGGAGCAACATGATAATGTCGCCGATAAGCTCTTCTCTTGTCTTGATAGCGACAAGTGAATCGAGCATAGCTTCACCAACATAAACCGACTCTTGGACGAACGCACCTTTAAACACAGGTTTATCATGTTTCTTTCTGAACTCTTTGATCAGTTTTGCCGGGCTATTGCCGGTATTAGAAAACATGATGGACGTAGT
>Ga0209800_10002306_pt1 | contig 17144 bp, 15 predicted proteins | sample Higcelweek8metaG_FD_187174 | JGI IMG/M metagenome (GOLD analysis project Ga0209800, IMG submission 187174) | Freshwater pond sediment microbial communities from the University of Edinburgh, under environmental carbon perturbations - High... | ecosystem: Environmental > Aquatic > Freshwater >...
GGCGCAGGTCCGACAGGCGCAGGTCCGACAGGCGCAGGTCGGGCAGCCCGGCCAGCAGCGCCGGGATGTCCAGGCCCTGCTCCACCCAGTCGGCCAGGGCCTCCAGGCGGGCGTCCAGCTCGGCCACATCCTCCGCCACCACCAGTCCCAGGTGGCGCGAGGCCAGAATCAAGGCCTCGGCGCGGGGCAGGCAGCCGAGCACGGGCACGTCCGGCAGGGTTGCCATGGCCTGGCGCAGGATGGCCTCGTGGCGCGGGCTGGCCACGCGGTTCAGCACCACCCCGGCCAGGCGGAGCGCCGGGTCGAACCGCGCGAAGCCGAGGGCCACGGCCGCTGCGGAGCGCGCCTGGGCGGCCACGTCCAGCACCAGCAGCACCGGCAGGCCGAGCAGCTTGGCCAGGTGCGCGGTGGAGCCCTCCTCGTCCGCGCCAGTCAGTCCATCGCAGGGACCGCCGCCCCCCCGGCCGTCGAACAGGCCCATGGCCCCCTCGATGATGACGACATCGGCCTCCCCGGCGAACCGGGCGAAGCCCGCGCACAGGGCCTTTGGCGGCATCATCCAGGTGTCGAGGTTGTGGCTGGCGCGACCGGCGGCGCGCTCGTGCAGGCCGGGGTCGATGAAGTCCGGCCCGGCCTTGAAGGGCTGCACCTTGAGCCCCCGGCGCGCCAGCGCGCGCATGAGGCCCAGGGCCACGGAGGTCTTGCCGCAGCCGCTTTTGGTTCCGGCCAGCACAAGGGCTCTGGGCATGGCGGCTCAGGCTCCGGGCTTGTTCTTGCGGTTGAGGAAGTTCCGGAATTTCTTGGCCTCGGCGTGGTCCGGGTTGATGGCGAGGCATTGCTCCAGGTGCTTTTCGGCGGTCTGTACGTCGCCCATGTCAAAGGCTGCCCGGGCCATGTTGTAGAACAGGTTCTCATCGCCGGGGCAGAGCTCCAGGGCCCTTGCGTAGTAAGCCAGGGCCTCGGCGTCCATGCCGCTCTTGCGCAGGCTGATGCCGAACTCGTTGAACAGGTGCTTGTGCTCGTCCTGGAAGGCCGCCTCCAGCTGCACCAGCCTGCCCAGCACCACGCGGGCCTTGTCCGTCTCGCCCCGGGTGATGTAGCACAGGCCGATGCCGAAGTTGGCGCGCACGTTCTCCTCGTCCAGGGTCAGGGCCTTGCCGTACTCGAACTCGGCGGAAAAGGTCTTGCCCTGCTTCTGGAACTTGTCGCCCCGGGCCACGGCCTTGTTGATCTTGGCCTCGCGGCTGGCCTCGGCCCGTCCGCGCTCCTGGGACATCTGGGGCTCCGGCGTGTACTGCTCCAGGAACTCGTCGAGGTTGAGCTCGATGACCGGGCCGAAGACCACGCTGTCGCCCAGGGCCTGCACCTCCAGAACGCCGTCCTCGCGCTCCTTGACGTAGAAATAGGTCACGCTTTCGGTCTTGCGCTGCGTGGTCCCGGTGCCGATGGCGCTGGCCTTGGCCTGGGAGAAGATGCCGCTGATGCGCGGTCGTATGGACTGTTCGCTCATGGTCTTGGCCGTCCTGGGATAACTGGGGAGGAGCCGTCGGCCCCAAGGGCTTGCGGACTACGCGCCCGCCGCCTTCTTGCGCCGCAGAAAGTTCACGAACTGGTTGGCTTCCTCGTGCTTGGGGTCAAGCGCCAGGCAGGATTTCAGGTACACCCCGGCCAGGCCCAGGTCGCCCTTGTCGTAGGCGGCGCGGGCCATGTTGTAGTGCAGGTTCTCGTCCTCGGGTGAGAGGTCGAGCGCGCGCCGGTAGTAGTCCATGGCCTCGGCGTGCATGCCGCTCTTGCGCAAGCTGATGCCGAACTCGTTGAACAGGTGCTTGTGCTCGTCCTCGAAGACCGCGTCGATCTTGACCACGCGCTCGAAGACCTCCCTGGCCTTGTCGGTCTCGCCACGGGTGATGTAGCACAGGCCGATGCCGAAGTTGGCGCGCACGTTCTTCTCGTCCAGGGACAGGGCCTTGTTGTACTCGTACTCGGCGGTGAAGTTCTCGCCGCGCTTGCGGAACTTGTCGCCCCGGGCCACGGCCTTCTGGACCTCCAGCTCCTCCGGGGTCTGGGCCGCGCGGGAGAGGGCCAGAGCTTTCTGGGGCTCGGGCAGATAGTTCTCCAGCAGATCCTCGCGGGTGGTTTCCGTCTTCGGGCCAAAGGGCACGTTGTCGGCGGTGAGGGACTGCACCAGCACGACCCCGCCCTCCAACTCCTCCGCGAAATAGTAGGAGACGACCTCGGTCTTGCGGGCCGTGGTGCCGGTGCCGATCTTGGCGATCTTTTTCTGGGAGAACACGCCGCGTAGACGCTCAGGGGTGGAATTCTGGCTCATGTCGGGCCTGCCTGGATGAGGGTCCGGGGACGCCGCAAGTGCGGTACAGCGACCCTACACCAGTTCGGCGCGAGCGGAAAGGGGGGGCGCACCCGCCCGGCCGACCGGCCGCGCTCCGGAGGGGCAGGCTAGGGGCGCTCGTCGTGGAGCAGCAGCAGGCACTCGGCGCAGACGCGGCCGCCGTACTGGCCAGCGCGCAGGAGCATACGGCCCTTGTCCAGGCACATGTACTGCTCCACCCCGGTGGTCACGGCGGTGGTGGTCATCTGGCACAGGGACTTGGGCAGGCAGATGCAGCCCTTGCCCGCGCCGGGCGTGGCCGCGAAGATGTGCGACTCCGCCGGTCCGCCGGTGGGCTTGGGCATGCGCAAGGTGTACAGGGTCATGGCTTCCTTTTTTCTGGTTGTTCAGTCTGTTCTGGGATGCACGAAAGGGTGCGGCGCGGCCGGGGCTGCCGGTGGAAGCCCGCCAGTCGCCAGTTCTCAGGCCTCGGGCAGGTCCGGATAGGCGGGCCAGTCCTCGGTGGCGCCCGCGTTGATGAGCCGCAGGGCCTCGGCCTCGGAAAGGGCCGGGGCGAAGAGATAGCCCTGGGCGTAGCGGCAGCCCAGGCCGGTGAGGTAGGCCAGTTGGGCGCGCGTCTCCACGCCCTCGGCCACGACCTTGAGGTGCAGCCCCGCGCCCAGGGTCACCAGGGTCTTGACGATGGCCTCGCTGCCGCCCTCGTCGGACAAGAGGCCCAGCCCGGCCACGAAGTCCCGGTCGATCTTGATGGCGTCCACGCTGAAGCGCTGGATGTAGGAGAGCGAGGAGTAGCCGGTGCCGAAGTCGTCGATGCACAGGCCCAGGCCCAGCTCGCGGATGCGGGCCGCCACCTCCGTGGCGCTGCTGACGTTGTCCAGCAGCACGTTCTCGGTGATCTCCAGAGCGATGCCCTTGGGGTCCACCCCGCAGTGGCGCAGGGTCTGCTCCAGGTGGCCCAGCAGCATGGGGCTGCGGAAATGCTTGGCCGAGATGTTGATGTTCGTGGCGAACCCCGCCCGGCTGGCCGAGGGATGGGCGTCCAGGGCCTCTTCGAAGCGCCGGACGGCCCGGCAGGCCTGGCCGAAGACCCAGTAGTCCAGCGGGTAGATGATGCCCGTTTCCTCGGCCAGGGGGATGAACTCGTCGGGCAGCACCAATCGGCCGTCCTCCCGCCGCCAGCGCAGCAGCACCTCGAACCCGGCCAGGCGGCGCTGGTGGATGTCCAGGATGGGCTGGTAGAGCAGGGTCAGCTGGTCCAGGTTCTGGGCCGGGTCCAGGGCCCGGCGCAGGGCCACCTCGGTCTCCATGGTCTCCAGGGCCTTGGTGTGCATCTTCTGGTTGAAGACCTTGAAGCGGCTCTTGCCCTGGGCCTTGGCGTGGTACATGGCCGTGTCCGCGTCGCGCAGAAGCGCCTCGGGCCGCTCGTAGTGCTCGGTGCGCAGCACGATGCCCAGGCTGCCGGAGGTCATGACCTCGCGGCCGTCCAGGGCCAGCGGCTTGCAGATGTCCTCCAGGATGCGCCGGGAAAAGATGATGGCGTCGCGCGGGGCGGTGATGTCCTCAAGCAGGATGGCGAACTCGTCGCCGCCGAAGCGGGCCACGGTGTCCGTGCTGCGGGCGCAGGTCGTCAGCACCGAGGCCACGTGGCGCAGCAGCTGGTCGCCGATGTCGTGGCCCAGGCTGTCGTTGATGACCTTGAAGCGGTCCAGGTCCATGTACAGCACCGCGAAGCGGAAGTCCGGGCGGCGGCGCGCGCGCTCCATGGCCATGCGCAGGTGGTCCATGAACAGCAGGCGGTTGGGCAGGCCGGTCAGGGCGTCGTGGAAGGCCTGGTGCATCAGGCGGTCCTCGGCCTGCTTGCGCAGGGTGATGTCGCTGACGAAGCCCTCGAAGCAGAGGGTCTGGCCGGTGGAGTCCACGACCTTGCGCGCGTTCTCGGAGATCCAGATCACCGAGCCGTCGCGCTTTCGCACCTGGGACTCGAAGTCCCGCACCTGGCCCGTCTCCTCCATGGTCTCCAGGAAGACCTCGCGCCGGTCCTGCTCCAGGTACGGGCTCTTGCCCGAGAGCACGCTGATGAGGTCCTCGGCCGTGTCGTAGCCGAAGATGTGGGCCATGGCCGGGTTGGCCGAAACGTAGCGGCCCTCGGGCGAGATCTGGAAGATGCCTTCCACGGCGTTCTCGAAGATGCCCCGGTACTTGCCCTCGGCCCGGCGCAGGGCGTCGCCCACCACCTTGCGCTCGGCCACCTCGATCTTGAGCTGGGTGTTGGTGCGCGAGAGGTCGCGGGTGCGCTCGGCCACCATGCGCTCCAGGAGCGCGCGAGACTGGTCGCGCTCCTGCTCGGCTTTCTTGGCCGCGGAGATGTCGCGCAGGATGCAGACCTGGATGGCCCCGTCCGAGAGCGGCACGCTCGACATGGTGATCTCCGCCGGGAACTGCGTGCCGTCGAGCCGGGTGGCCAGCACCTCGTGCAGCACCACCGAGGTCCTCTCGGCGGCATCGCGGGAGCGGGTCACCACCTCGCCGGTCTGCGCGCCGAAGACCTCGGAGCACAGCCGCCCGGTCAGGTCCTGGCCTTCCATGCCGTACATCCTGAGCAGGGCCGGGTTGTGCCGCACGATGATCCCGGCCCCGTCCACCACCAGCAGGCCGTCGGCGATGTTGCCGACAATGGCCGAGAGCGAGCCCAGGGCGTCCTCAAGCCCGCTGGTGGCCTCGGACACGCTCTGCTCCAGCTGGTTCACGTGCCCGGAAATCTGCCCGGCCATGCTGCGCATGGCCTCGGCCAGGGAGCCGATCTCGTCGTTGGAGCGCACCTCGCAGGTGGCCGTGAAGTCGTGCTTGGCCACGCGCTGGGCATAGGCCGAGAGCTCGCGCAGCGGCCCGGTGATGCCCCGGATGAAGAAGAAGGCCACCACCACGAAGGCCAGGAACACGCCCAGGGTCAGCACCTGCTGGCGCAGGATGGCCTGGTTGATGGTCTTGCGGATGGGCGCCTTGTCCAGCCCGATGTGCACGCAGCCGCCCTTGCCGCCCAGGATGGGCTGGGCCACGTGGATGACCTCGGTGTCCGGGGGCAAAAACAGGGTGCGGGTTTCGTGCCCGGCGCCGAAGTGGGCCTTGCCGGGCGCCTCGCGCACGATGGCCATGACCTCCTCGGGCACCACGGGAGTGAAGGTGTGCGCCACCACCTCGCCCTGGGGGTCCACCACGACGATGTAGGACAGGCCGCCCATCTCCTGGTGCAGGTCGATGGCCGCCTGGATGGCCCCGGCGTTGCGGCTGAGCAGGATTTCGGCATTGCCGTCGGCGATGCTGCGGGCCAGGGCCACGGCCCGGCCCTCGTACTCGCGCACCATGGACTCGTTGAGCTCCCGGCCGGACAAGAGCGAGGTGGCCACGGCCATGACGCCGAAGGCCGCGACCATGAACACGAGCAGGCGCAGGAACAGCCCGTGGTTCCTCATGGCCGCCCCCCGGGCTGGGCCTTCGCGTTCTCAAACCCCCCGTTGCGATAGACCACGAGGTAGGTCCGGCGCAGGCCCTGGTTGCGCCCAGGCCCGAAGCTGACCTTCTCGCCGAGGCCGATGTCCAGCGCCCTCATGCCCGAAAGCACCGAGACCAGGCGCGCGCGGGTTGGCGCGTCGGCCATGCGGCGCACGGCCTCGGCCAGCACCTGCCCGGCCAGGAAGCCCTCGAAGCTCACGAAGCTGCGGCCGTTCGGAACGTACTTTTCGCGCACGAGCTGGGCGGGCAGGGCCACGCGCGCCTGGTCCATGGCCTGGCGGTAGAGCCGCGCGGCGGGCAGCCTGGCGTCCGCACAGCTCGGCACCACCTGGGAGAAGATGAGCCCTTCGGTATAGTCGCGGCTGGTGACGCGGCCCTGGGCCAGCAGGAACTTCACCAGGTTGTCGGCGTCGGCAAAGGACAGGGTGGCGATGGGCAGGGCCGCGCCCGCGTCCCGGACGTCGCGGATGAAGGCCGCGCAGGCCGGGGCCGTGCCCACCGTGATGATCGCGTCCGGCCTGGCGGCCAGGAGCAGGTCCACCTCGCGGCGGAAGTCCTGGGTGTAGGCCGCGCCCCGGCGGTAGGTGACGCTGGCCGCGATGGACAGGTCGTGGGCCTTGAGCGCCCGGCGCACGCCGTCCCAGCCGTTGCGGCCGTAGACGTCGCCCTGGTGGAACACGGCGATGCGGCGCTTGCCCGAGGCGAGCAGGGCCTCCACCAGGCCCCGGGTCTCGTCGAAATAGGAGGGCCGCAGGTTGAACACGAAGGGGTCGTAGGGGCGTTCGCGCAGGAGGTCCGCGCCGGTGAAGGGGAAGAGCAGGACCATGCGCTCGGACTCGTAGTGCTTGAGCAGCGGCAGCACCCGGGCCGTGGTGGGCGTGCCCACGTAGCCCAGCAGCGCGAACACGCGTTCCTGCTCCACAAAGCCGATGGTGTTGGAGAGCGCGGGCAGCGGGTCGTAGCCGTCGTCGCGCAGGGAGAGCACCAGCCGCCAGCCCCCGGCCCCGCCGTGGGCGTTGGTGTGCTCGAAGCTGGCCATGAGCCCCCGGAAGTACTCCACGCCCAGGCCGCGCGCCGGACCGCTGAAGGCCGCCGACATGCCGAAGACCAGCTCGCGGCCCTCGGCTCGCGCCGCGCCGGGCCAGCCCAGAGCCAGGCACAGGGCCAGGCACAGCACCACGCCCAGGACCGCGCGCAAAGGCGACCGCAGGAGCGGACCCGGGACAGCGAAGCCGATCCGTGGCGTCTCTCCCGAAACGTTGGCAGTGCTGGTGTATCGGGGCATGGTGCTCCAAGGCCGCAGGCGGGCGCAGGCCCGTATTTTGTTGGACAGTTCCTATTCTTCTTCCTATTCACCAGAAAAATCAACATCCGCGCCAGGCAGCGCCTCCTGGCACTGGCCCGCCGCCCCCGGCCGCGCGGCCATCCAGCGCACCTGGCGGCACACGCCCATGAGCAGGTTGAACTCGTTGCGCCGCAGGCGAAAGCGCCCGAAGAAGCGGCGCACCGGCAGCATCCAGTAGTCCCGGTTCTGGTCCTTCAGGTAGCCGATGTCGGTGAGCGCGGCCTGGAGGTTGGCGAACAGCGCGTCGCGCTCCTCGAAGGTGGCGTCGCGTTCGCCTGGCGGGCCCTTGGGCTCAAAGGGCGCGGCCAGCGAGGCCTGGAAGCACTCGTAGAGCAGGATGAGCACGGCCTGCGAAAGGTTGAGCGAGGTGCAGTCCGGGTGCGCCGGGATCATCACCAGCTGGTCGCAGAGGCTGGTCTGCTCATTGGCCAGGCCGCGGTCCTCCGGCCCGAAGACCAGGACCACGCGGCCGCCCTCGGCCAGGCGCGGGAGCACATGCTCCCCGGCCGCGCCCGCAGGCGAAAGCAGGCCCTTGCGCCAGCCGCCGGTGCGGGCCGTGGTGCCGATGACGAGCGCCGCGCCGGACAGGGCCTCGCGCAGGGTCGGCAGCACGCGCGCGCCCTCCAGGATGTGCCGGGCGTGGAAGGTGGCCAAAGGCTCGGCCTTGGCCAGGTCGAAGTCCGCCGGGTCCACCAGCACGAGCTTGCGCGCGCCCATGTTGAGCATGGCCCGGGCCACGGAGCCTATGTTCTCCGGGTACTTGGGGCGGAACAGGACGATGTCGAGGTTGGACAGGGGCATTTTCTCTCCGGCCGAATGGTGTCTGTTCCCTGGCGCGGCCCTTGACGAGGCTCTCCGGGCCAACTAAAGTCCAAATCCATGCCGGTGTCGGCACAACCCCGGAATCCACCTTCTAACAGGAGAACCCGATATGGCGCTGTTCACCAAGGAAGAAGCCCTCAAGTATCATTCGATGAAGCGCAAGGGCAAGCTTGAGGTCGTGTCCATCAAACCCTGCGAGACGCAGCGGGACCTTTCCATGGCCTACACCCCCGGCGTGGCCGACGCCTGCCGGGCCATCCACGCCGACGTGGAGAAAGCCTACGAATACACCAACAAGGGCAACCTCGTGGCCGTGGTTTCCAACGGCACGGCGGTCCTCGGCCTGGGCAACATCGGCCCCGAGGCCGGCAAGCCGGTCATGGAAGGCAAGGGCGTGCTCTTCAAGATCTTCGCCGACATCGACGTCTACGACCTGAACATCCGCCAGCTGGACCCGGACAAGGTCATCGAGTTCTGCAAGATGCTGGAGCCCACCTTCGGCGGCATCAACCTTGAGGACATCAAGGCCCCGGAATGCTTCAAGATCGAGCAGACACTCATCAAGGAGATGGGCATTCCCGTCTTCCATGACGACCAGCACGGCACGGCCATCATCTCCGGCGCGGGCCTCATGAACGTGCTCGAGATCAGCGGCAAGAAGATCAAGGACATCAAGGTTGTGGTCTCCGGCGCCGGCGCCGCCGCCATCTCCTGCTCGCGCTTCTACGAGGCCATGGGCCTGAACAAGAGCCAGATCTGGATGTTCGACTCCAAGGGTCTGCTGCACACCGGCCGCACGGACATGAACGCCGAGAAGACCTACTATGCGCAGGCCAAGGCCTGCACCCTGGCCGAGGCCATGACCGGCGCGGACATGTTCCTGGGCCTGTCCGGCAAGGACGTCATCAACGCCGAGAACGTCAAGGCCATGGCCAAGAACCCGGTCATCTTCGCCTGCGCCAACCCGGACCCGGAGATCGCCTACCCCGTGGCCAGAGCCGCCCGCGCCGACCTGATCATGGCCACCGGCCGCTCGGACTACCCCAACCAGATCAACAACGTGCTGGGCTTCCCCTTCATCTTCCGCGGCGCGCTGGACGTCCGCTCCAAGGTCATCAACGAGCAGATGAAGCTGGCCGCGGCCAAGGCCCTGGCCGCCCTGGCCAAGGAGCCCGTGTCGGCCGATGTCTGCGCCATCTACGGCGTCAAGGAGCTCACCTTCGGCATGGACTACATCATCCCCAAGGCGCTCGACCCGCGCGTGCTTGAGTGGGTGGCCCCGGCCGTGGCCCAGGCCGCCATGGACTCCGGCGTGGCCACCATCAAGCTGGACATCAAGCAGTACAAGAAGGACCTGCGCGAGCGCATGACCGCCTCCAAGGCCCGCACCAAGATGATCGTCGATTCCTTCGGCTACGACCTGTAGCCCGGACGGCGAGACCGCCAGACGTGCAAGGCCCGGGGGAGACTCCGGGCCTTTTTCGTGGGCCAGACAGGGAGAACGGCATGGAGCCTTTGCCGCGACGATTCGAGATCATGCCCGCCGGCCTGGCCGACGCCCCGGCCATCCTGGCCCTGCAGCGCCTGGCCTACCAGTCCGAGGCCAGGCTGTACGGCGACTGGGGCATCCCGCCGCTGGTCCAGACCCTGGAGGAGCTGCGGGCGGAGCTCGCCACGCTGACGGCGCTCAAGGCCGTGCCCGGCGAGGACGCCTCCAACATCATTGGCTCTGTGCGGGCGGGCCTGGGCACAGGTCCGGAAGCGGACCTCTGCCGCATCGGCAGGCTCATGGTCCACCCCGGCCACCAGCGCCAGGGCCTCGGCACGGCGCTGCTGCGCGCGGTGGAGGCCAGCTTTCCCGCCGCCCGGCGCTTTGAACTCTTCACCGGCCACAAGAGCGCGGGCAACCTGCGCCTGTACCGCCGCCTGGGCTACCTGCCCGTGCGCAGCAAGGCCGTCGGCCCCGGGCTGACCCTCATTTTTCTGGAACGCGAGGCCTGAGCGCCCGCGCAAAAATGGCCGGGGCAAGGCGCTGCGGCCAGGGCCACGACGCGGGCTACCAGCCGCCCACGGCCTCCCCCATCCGGCAGATGCTCTCGAATTCCGCCTTGGCGACAGGCATGACCGAAAGCCTGGAGCCCCTGCGCAGCAGCTCCATCCCGGCCAGCGCCGGGACGACGCGCATGGCCCGCAGCGGGACCGGGGTCGCGAACTTCCGCACGAAGCGCACGTCCACGGCGAACCACAGGGGCTTCTCCGGGGTGGACCGGGGGTCGAAGTGGCTGTCGCCGGGATCCAGGGCGGTTTCGTCGGGATGCCCGGCCCGGACGATGCGCACCACGCCCACCGCCGAGGGGTCGGTCACGCTGTGATAGAAGAGCGCCATGTCGCCCAGGGCCATCCGGTCGCGCAGGAAGTTCCGGGCCTGGAAGTTCCGCACGCCGCTCCAACTGGTGGTCTGGTCCGGCTCGCCCGCCAGGTCGTCGATGGAATAGCAGCCCGGTTCCGACTTGAGCAGCCAATAATTCATTGCCATGGCAGGTTTCCCCTGGTTGAACACGTTCAGGCACGCATGCGCGGCAGGCAGCGCGGCCAGGCAGGCCGATCCTGCGAGGCGATCCGGCAAGGTGACCGGCGAGGCGGGCGTCCGGGCAAGGGTAGCAGGACGCGCGGAGCAAGGAAAGCCGCAGCGCGCGCCGCCCAAAGAAAAAGGGCCGGGAAGCGGTTGCTTCCAGGCCCTGCTGAGTTCTGGTCGGGGCGACATGATTTGAACATGCGACATCCTGCTCCCAAAGCAGGCGCGCTACCGAGCTGCGCTACGCCCCGAATGTCTTGAGCGCTCTTCCCTACGGGAATTCCCGCGCAGTATCAAGGCTCAAGCCCCTGTCCCGGCCTTGGGCTCAGGACTCCTGGGCCAGAGGTCGGCTGCCGGTCCACTGGTCGAGGGGGCAGGCCGCGTCCACCAGCATCACCGGGATGCCGTCGCGCACGGGGTAGACCACTGCGCAGGCCGTGCAGGACAACCCGTCCTGTGCGGGCAGAAGCTCCAGCCCGCCCAGGCATTTGGGGCAGGCCAGGAGGCGCGCCAGTTCCGTGTTCAGTGCCATGAGTCACCTCCAGGTGCATTGGGGCCGAAGCATACCCGAGCCCAGGCCCCGGCACAAGTTGGGAATTCCCGCCCAGGCCCGCCCTTGACGCCCGCGCCTGAAAAGTGTCTAGCATAAGGCAGCTGGACCACGCCGACGCCCGGCCTGGGAACAAACACCGGAGCCACAAAGCCCATGCAGCCCCGCATCGACCTGCACACCCACTCCACCGCCTCGGACGGGACGCTGCCGCCCGCCGAGCTCATGCGCGCGGCCTTTGAGGCGGGCGTTTCAGCCATCGCCCTGACCGACCACGACACCCTGGCCGGACTGCCCGAGGCCAAGGCCGAGGCCGACAAGCTCGGCATTGAGCTGGTGCCCGGCTGCGAGCTCTCGCTGGAATACTCGGGCCTGCCCACGCACATGCTGGCCCTGTTCGTGGACAACGCCGCCGGGGCCGTGGCCGGGGAGCTTTCACGCGTGCAGCTGGCGCGCAGCCGCCGCAACGAGCTGATGCTTGAGAAGCTGCACACCGTTGGCGTGCACCTGAGCATGGACGCCGTGGCCCGCCACGCCGACGGCCTGGTGGGACGCCCGCACATCGCCAAGGCCATGCTGGAAGCCGGGGTGGTCAAGACCTTTGACGAGGCCTTCGGGCGCTTTCTGGGCGCGGGCGGCCTGGCCCACATCCCCAAGGAGAAGCTCACCCCCAGGCAGGCCATCGACGCCGTGCACGCCGACCACGGCCTGGCCATCCTGGCTCATCCGTACCTGCTCACCACGCAGCCCCGGCACCTGGAGACCCTCCTCGCGGACCTGAAGGGCCTCGGCCTGGACGGGGTGGAGGTCTACTACACCGAGCATTCCGAACGCTACACAGCCGAGGTGGCGCGCTTGGCCGACTCCCTGGGCCTGCTCAAGAGCGGGGGCTCGGACTTCCACGGGTCCGTGAAGCCCGGCGTGCGCCTGGGCCGGGGCCGGGGCGGGCTGTTCGTGCCGGGCAGCGTGCTCGACGCCATGAAGGCGGCCCTGGGCCGGACCTGATTCCGGGCCGGGCTTGCCAATGCCGCACGCGCTGTTGTATAGACAAGACGGATACAGGCATTGAAACTTGAGATGGAGGGCGTTGCATGAGCGACCAAGCAGCGGCCGGAACGGCCGAGCCCGCAAGGGCGGCAGCCGTGGCGGCCAAGGCACCGGAGACGGCGGCCAGGCCGCCCAAGGTTATGGACATCCCGGCCCCGGAAACGCCGCAGGAGGAGCCCCGGCGCATCGAGCGCCTGCCCGGCGTGCACCTGGACATCAACATCGGCGGATCGCTGGTGCTGCATTTCCCCTCCCTGGGCAAGAAGTACGAAGGCAAGGTGGTGGGCTATGAGCCTTACGCCTTCATCATCGTGCTGGCGCGGCTGCCCCAGGATGTTCTGGCCCAGGCCGCAGCGGGCGCCGGGCTGGTGGTCCAGCACGCGGCGGGCGGCATGGTCTTCGGCTTCCGCTCCGAGATCCTGAAGCACGTCACAAGCCCTGCGGCGCTCCTGTTCCTGGGCTTCCCGGACACCGTGGACCGCATTATGCTGCGCCACAACGAACGCGTGCACGTCAACCTGCCCGGCAACCTGAACGGCAAGTACGGCGAGCAGAAGGTCATGGTCCAGGACCTGACCCTCACCGGCTGCCAGTTCACGGCCAAGGTGGACCTGAAGACGCCCCTGCGCGAGGCCCAGGTGGGCGACCGCCTTGTCCTGACCTGCGAGATGGGCTGCACCCTGCCCATCATCGCGCCCGTCGAGCTGCGCCGCGTGGAAGCCGAAAAGGGCCTGCTGCACATCGGCGCGCAGTTCGTGGAGCTTCCCCCGGACACGGTGGAGCAGCTGCAAGGCTTCATCGGCGGCCTGCTGGAGTTTCTGGACCGCTAGGCCGCACACCGCTGAAGAAACGGAAAACGCCGCCAGAAGTCTCCCCCTGGCGGCGTTTTTTGGGGTGGTGAGGGGAGGGCGTGGCCAAGGCCCGGCCAGTCAGGCAAGGCGGCCCCCCTGTTTTGAGGCCGGGGGGTGGCGCCCGTTCGCCGAGGCCTTCCCCCTGGGCCGGTCCAGACGATATCCAGCCAACGCCTCCGGAGGGGGCCGGAAGGCGCTTTCGCGGCAGGACGCTACAGCCCGCGCTTGTGCAGCCAGCGCAGCAGCGCGTACCCGAGCAGGCAGAACCAGGGGATGAGCACCCAGCGGTGCTGGCCCATGAGCTGGGGAAGGGTCACCTTGCCGTAGTCGCCCCAGGTCAGCACCGTGGCCTTGAGCAGAGGATAGCTCTCGGCGAACAGCGCCGCGCCCACGAGCATCCCCGCGATGCCCGCCAGGGCGTCCAGGCGGCCCTCGCCCAGGGCTCCGCCGGAGGTGCCCGGACAGTAGCCCAGCAGCGCCCAGCCCGCGCCGAAGGTGAGCCCGCCGAGCACCGTGCCGCCCAAGATCAGCGGCTTGATGGACAGCTTGGCCAGGCCCAGGTCCACCAGGAGGTAGACGCCCACCATGCCCACCAGCACGGTGGTCAGCATGAACTTGACGATGGTCATGTCCTTGAGCAGTAGCGCGCCCAGCTGGCGGTCGTAGCGGATGACCTCCGAGCGCTGCAGCAGCACGCCGAAGAGGATGCCGGTAATGAGGCCGAAGATGAGGTCCATACCGCTACCTCCCCTTTCCGTACAGCAGCCGGGCCACCACGACCCCGCCGAGGAAGAAGCAGACCAGGGCCACGTAGCCGCTGGCCGCCAGCTGCAGCGTGCCCGAAAGCCCGTGCCCGCTGGGGCAGCCGTCGGCCAGGCGCGCCCCGAACATGGCCACCACGCCGCCGACAAAGGCCACGCCGAAGCGTTTGCCGATGCCCGGCCCGAAGCGCGCGGCGAAGCGGTCCGGCACGGCCTGGAGGCGGAAGGTGCCGCTGAACAGCGAGGCCGCGAACGAGCCCAGCGCGATGCCCACCACGAACATCCACTGCCAGTCGACCTTGGGCAGCTCCTTCATGAAGTAGGGCATGGCCGCCACGCGTTCGGCGGCAACGGTCTGCTCCAGCATGCCCGCGGCGCGCACAAAGGTTGTGGAGGCGCCGAAGTACTTTCCCGTGGCGTAGAGGGAGGCCACCAGCAGCAGGCCTGCCAGGGCCCCAGCCACATAGGGGTTCCAGGGTTTTCCGCGTGCGTTTTCCGTCATGGAATTCCTCCTTGCGAAGTATGTATACCTGTTGGGGGTATGCATACAGTACGTGCTTCCCTGCTCCCGTCAAGCCCTCTCCGCGCTCCGGGCCGCTGCGCGCGTTATACAGGGATTCGCCCCCAGGCCGCTTGCCTTTTCCGGGAAACACGGGCAAAAAATCAGTAGCTTTGGCGAAACCTTTCACCCACATCCGAGGAAGCCATGCCCCCGAAGAAATCCACACCGACCACTGTGGGGACCAAGCCCGCCGCAGAGACAACAGCCAAACTCCCCATCGTCCCGGAGGCAAGCTGCACCCCTGTGGAGAGCCTGAAGGAAGACATCCGCAAGCACATGTTCGCCTTCCTCGGCAAGGACATCACCCGCGCGGGCCTGCACGACTATTTCAAGGCCGTGGCCTACACCATGCGCGAGCGCATGGCCGAGCACTGGATACGCACCCAGCGCTCTTACTACGACAAGAGCTCCAAACGCGTGTACTACCTCTCGCTGGAATTTCTCGTGGGCCGCTCGCTCAAGAACAACGTGCTCTGCCTCGGCATCGAGGACCAGGTGCGCGAGGCCCTGGCCGGCCTGGGCCAGGACTACGAGGAGATCAGCGAGGTCGAGTGGGACGCGGGGCTAGGCAACGGCGGCCTGGGGCGGCTGGCCTCCTGCTACCTCGACTCCATGGCCACCCTGAACATCCCCGGCTACGGCTACGGCATCCGCTACGAGTACGGCATCTTCCACCAGAGCATCCAGGACGGCTGGCAGGTGGAGCGCCCGGACAACTGGCTGCGCTTCGGCAACCCATGGGAGTACGACCGCTCCGGCTACCTCTTCCCGGTCCAGTTCGGCGGCAAGGTCAACGCCTACACCGACGACCACGGGCGGCTGCGCCACGTCTGGGAGGGCGGGGAAAAGGTCATGGCCATGGCCTACGACATGATGGTGCCGGGCTTTGAGAACGGCAACGTCATCAACATGCGCCTGTGGAGCGCCAAGTCCAGCCGCGACTTCGACCTGGAGTTCTTCAACTCCGGGGCCTACCTCAAGGCCATCGAGGACAAGGCCAAGAGCGAGAACATCTCCAAGGTGCTCTACCCCCAGGACAGCTTCGTGGAGGGCCAGGAGCTCCGGCTCAAGCAGCAGTACTTCTTTGTGGCCGCCACCTTCCACGACATCACCCGCCGCCACATGAAGCACCACCAGGGCTTCGACGAGCTGCCGGACCTGGTGGCCGTGCAGCTGAACGACACCCACCCGGCCATCGCCATCGCCGAGCTCATGCGCATCCTGGTGGACGACCACCTCCTGCCCTGGGAAAAGGCCTGGGGGATCTGCGTGGGCACGTTTGCCTACACCAACCACACCGTCATGCCCGAGGCCCTGGAGACCTGGCCCGTGGAGCTCATGGCCCGGGTGCTGCCCCGGCACATGGAGATCATCTTCGAGATCAACCGCCGCTTCCTGGACGAGGTGCGGCACCGCTACCCCGGCGACGACGGCAAGCTCGCCCGGCTCTCGCTCATCGGCGAGGACTACGGCAAGCGCGTGCGCATGGCCAACCTGGCCGTGCTCGGCTCGCACTCGGTCAACGGCGTCTCGGCCCTGCACTCGGACATCCTGAAGTCCTCCACCTTCCGCGACTTCAGCGAGCTGTTCCCCGAGCGCTTCAACAACAAGACCAACGGCATCACGCCCCGGCGCTGGCTCAGGCAATGCAACCCGGACCTCTCCGCCCTCATCACCGAGACCATCGGCGAAGGCTGGATCAACAACCTGCAACGGCTGGAGGAGCTTGTGCCCTTCGCCGAGGACAGCGAGTTCCGCGCCCGCTGGCTCAAGATCAAGCAGCAGAACAAGAAGCTCCTGGCCGACTACGTGCACCACAAGAGCAACACGCAGCTCGACCCGGACACCATGTTCGACGTGCAGGTCAAGCGCATCCACGAGTACAAGCGCCAGCTCATGAACGTCCTGCACGTCATCAGCCTGTACGAGGACCTGCGCTCCGGCCAGGCCGGGCCGCACCTGGCCCCGCGCACGGTCATCTTCGGCGGCAAGGCCGCGCCCGGCTACCGCATGGCCAAGCTCATCATCCGGCTCATCCACGCCGTGGCCGACACCGTGCACCGCGAACCCAAGTGCCAGGGCAGGCTGAACGTGGCCTTCATCTCCAACTACTGCGTGTCCAACGCCGAGAAGATCATCCCCGGCACCGACCTCTCGGAGCAGATCTCGCTCGCCGGAACCGAGGCCAGCGGCACGGGCAACATGAAGTTCGCCCTAAACGGCGCCCTGACCATCGGCACGCTCGACGGAGCCAATGTGGAGATCCGCGAACGCGTGGGGGCCGAGAACTTCTTCCTCTTCGGCCTGACCACCCCGGAGGTCAACGCCCTCAAGGCGCGCGGCTACAACCCCTGGGACTACTACCAGCAGGACGAGACCCTGCACCGGGTCATCGACCTCATGGCCTCCGGGCACTTCTCGCCGCTCACGCCCGACCTGTTCCGGCCCATCGCCGAAGCCCTGCTGAAGGACGGCGACCGCTGGATGCTTCTGTCCGACTTCCGCTCCTACGTGGACACCCAGAAGCAGGTGGCCACGCTCTACCTCGACCGCGACCAGTGGACCAGGAAGTCCATCCTGAACACCGCAGGCATGGGCTACTTCTCCTCGGACCGCGCCATCGGCGAATACGCGCGCGACATCTGGGGCGTGAAGCTGTAGCGGGAAGAGACGCTCCCGCCGCCGTGGCGGGGGAATGCCGCCAACCAAGGAAAAAGAAAGTCCATGCTGCACACCGCCAGCATGGACTTTTTCTTTGGGGCGCTCCAGGC
>Ga0209800_10002308_pt1 | contig 17137 bp, 11 predicted proteins | sample Higcelweek8metaG_FD_187174 | JGI IMG/M metagenome (GOLD analysis project Ga0209800, IMG submission 187174) | Freshwater pond sediment microbial communities from the University of Edinburgh, under environmental carbon perturbations - High... | ecosystem: Environmental > Aquatic > Freshwater >...
GTATATTAGTAACTACACTATCTCATAGTCTACCTTGTTCGAATATAGCTCATCAACTATATACTACTGTCATATATACTGAAGTAGGATCAGGATACTTAGCTGCATTGATATTAAATAGTTCTAAAGCTTTATTAGTATTATTGATATCTGATAATCTAACACTATCTCTAGAAGATGAAGAATAACTATTAAATGATAGAAATGCAATAGTTGCTAATATTGCGAGTATTACTATTACTACTATTAGTTCTACGAGAGTGAAGGCTGAGAAGTAGAGATGTTTTTTTGTTTGATGTTTTTTCATGTGTAATTGATATAAAATAAATTATGTGGTAATATTATCATTAATATAAATATTTGCAAATCAATTTTATATCATCTTGCCCTCAAATATCCATCCATTTATTTTTAATATTTTTACATTTACAATATCTCAAATTTTAACTCAATTTGTTTTATTAAATGTAACTTCTTTGAAATTACGAGTTCTTCAGACAAGTTTGTTTTCATTAATAAATCATCATATCAGAACTTCTTCAATTCTTCCAATCATCAATTCTGCCCTTAATTTTACAGACTTTTCTAATAAATTATTTAATATATGCCATCTTTTTGCCTTGATGTAGTAGGGAATACTATCTGGGAGATTCTTGCTAGCATAAGTTCATGATCTCTCAGAATACCTAGCAATATATGCGAAGTCGAATTCTAATTCTTCCATTGCCTTGGCTGTGTTATTAAATTGCTCTTCTGTTTCTCAAGGAAATCATACAATTAAGTCAGTAGATATTCCAAACAAAGGATTCTTATTACGTAAATATTCAACTTGATTTTTGAAGTTGTTATATGTATGTCTCCTATTCATTTGTTTAAGAACCCTATCATCTCAGCTTTGTAGTGCGAAGTGTAGGTAGTTACAAGTTTTATCAAGTTCAAAATGTGAATCTAGAATATCAAGTGTCATATCGTGAGGATTAGAAGAAGTGAATCTAATTCTATCAAGTCACTCTATTTTATTTATTTCGTTAAGCAGTTCACGAAATGGTGTAATAAATCATTGTTTTTTTGTTTCTCATTTATTCCAGGTAAGGCTGTCTATATCCCATAGTTTTGCTTTTGATTCTTTTCAATATGAGTTTACATTTTGTCATATAAGATATACTTCTTTTGTTCAATTGTCTACAACCCTCTTTATTTCTTCTACTATTTCATCTTTACTTCTTGATTTTTCTCTACCACGCGTAAAAGGCACTATACAATATGTACAAAAATTATCACATCAAGTTTGGATTATTATATTTGCACTTCATGGATTTTCTTGTAATTGTTTGATTTTGAGATAATCATTGAATTTTTCGTCGTTTCATATTTCCTTTTTAAATATTGTGCTCAGGATTTTAGTTAAAAAAGATATATTTTCAATTCTAAACACAAAGTCTATATTTGAGTTTCTTCAAAAAATCTTATCATCACTGTTATTTATTTTTTCATTTTCTTTAATTATCTCAATAGTTTTTGTTGCCTCTCTTTTTCTTTCTGTTTCGTAATATTTTTGATTAATACCAGTTTTCCTTACCATACATCAGGTTATTCAGATGATAGTATTTTTTCAATTTTTCTTATTTAGTTTTTTTATATCATTAACGTAAGAAAAAACTTTATCTTCTCATTTTTTTCTTACACTGCAGGTATTTAGTATTACAATATCGGCATTATTTAAGTCAACAACACGTTTTAATCAAGATTGAATAAGTATCATATTAACCTTCTCAGAATCAGCATAATTCATCTGACATCAGAATGTTTGTAAATAGTAGTTCATAATTCGTTATTAAGTCAATACATTTTATAGAAAAAATCAAAATGTAAATTTGAAATTTTACTTTTTTAGTTATACTTTGTGCACTTAACTTTAATTTGTTCTCTATGTGTATTTTTTGTAAGATAATTAATTGAGAAATTCCTACTGCTCCTGTTTTTGAAAATGATAAATTTCTAGTAATCAACGACCTCTATCCAAAGGCAAAAACTCATTTACTTCTAATACCAAAAATTCATATAGAATCTATTTCTCATCTTGAAAATTCTAATTCTAGTATGATTTGAGATTTGTTTTTACTTGCTCGTGATATAGCAAAAGAAAGATGAATTGATTGATACAGACTTCAATTCAATGTTGGAAAATGATGAGGACAAGAAATAATGCATATTCATCTACATTTTTTAGCTAATTAAAATTTTACAATGAACAAACAAAAGATTATTCTATTTTCAATAATTTGATGAGTTTTATTACTTATTTTTCTAGTTTTTTCTTTACTATGATGATGAGGAAACAAAACAAAAATTGTAGTACCCAAAGAATTTAATATATGGGTCGTTTGAGATGAGACTGCTTGATATTCTGATATCATTACTGCTTTTAAGACTAGATATCCTGATTATAGTACAACAGATATAAAATTTACAAAATTTAGTAATTATGCAGATTATGAAAAAACATTATTAAATGTTATGAGTGATGGTAATTCACCTGATATATTTGTAATTAATAATAATGCTATTAATTCTGACTGAAATTCATTATTGGAAAATAAAATTGTATGATTACCTGATAATGTTGTTAATCAAGATTATTTTGAAAAAAATTTTAACAAAATTTTTGATGAACTTATAATACAATCTACAGAAAAAGATTCTGAATGAAAAGATAAGAAGGTGAATTATCTAAAATGAGTTCCAATGTGATTTGAGGCTCTTTGAGTTTTTTATAATTTTAGAAAAGTTAGAAATATTCCAACCACTTGGTCCGAATTGGATAAAGAGATTATTGATAGTGCAAAAGATGATTATTCTACGATATGAATTTGATTTTGAAATAAATATGTAATTAATTCGGCCGATATTTTAACTCTTATGTTCATACAAAATTGAGTTAAAGATTACAAAAGTATTAATAATTCCAACTCAGATACTTCGCTCAAAGCTTATTTATCTTATTCTACAGACATAAACAATTGACTCTCTAAGTTCATAGATGAGATGAATACACTTAATTTAACAACTACTGATTTATTTGTGAGATGAAAAGTTGGAATGATAGTTTGATACCCATCTTTAATTAAAGAAATTATTCTTGCAATAAAAAGAACTTGATGAGAATCTAGTCTATCAGAAAAATTCCTTAGAACAGCTCCGATATTTCAGATTTGAACTACTGATGATACATCTAATTCTGATTCAAAAAATGATAAAGTTAATTTAGTGAATTATAACTTTTTTGCACTTTCTAAATTTAGTCAAAATTCTGAATTATGATTTAAGTTTCTTGGTTTTTTATCGACTAAAGATGCTCAACAAAAATATTTAGATAAATTCTCGTATTATTTGCCCGCACTTAAATCATTAGAGGAAGACAGAATGACACAACCTATAGAAAAATGATTTGATAGAACTAAGTTTAGCGATTTTGCTCCAACTGATGTTTCACTTATTTCATTCTACAAGTGATTAAAAAATGAATATGATTTATATTTTAATAATTGACTCAATACAATTACCGACACTAAACAATTTCTTGATAAGGCTTTCTCTTATATGGATTGTAGCGTTAATCATATTATAAAATGAATAGATTTTGATAAACAGTGCGAATAAATTTTGCTTTTTGTCAAAATATATGATAAAATCTTACAGATTAGTGATACTGCATACATATATTTATATGATTATTTTAAAACATGAAGAGATATATTTCTAAAATATTATTTATAATTATTATACTTTATTCTTTGACTTGAATTGCATTTGCAGCAGGTACTTTTATTGATAACAATAATGATAATTCTGTTTACATTTGTTGACCAAATGACACAACTAATTGTTCAATAGATAATTGAATTAAGATTGTAGATGATAACGTTAATTGAATCCAGAATCAAATGAAATTTTCTGATTATGTTCAGTTAATTACCAAATATGCCATACAGTTTTTATGAATTATTGCTGTGTTATTAATAATTTATGCCTGATTTAACATTCTTACTTCTAGTTGAGATGAGGCAAAAGTCAAAAAGGCTAAGTCTGTACTTACTTATGTTGCAATGGGATTGTTTTTTATAGTTATGGCGTATTCAATTGTTAAATTTATTTTATTCATCCTCAATCCAGACGCCATAATTTATGCTGATAATTATAAAATTCCAAGTTTATTTGAGTCGACCTATGCTTATACTAATAATGATAAAAATACATTCGATGAATACAAGAAGCAAGCAGAAATCCTTGCTTCTAGTCTTGAAGAAGATTATAAGGTAAATAATAAAATATCATCTAGCAATCTTTCAAAATTGCAACAAATTGTTAATTCTGCAATTACCACATTTCCTGATAATAGTGACTATATATCTAATACTAATATTGCAAAAAATCTTTTAATTTCTATTGAAGTTGTAAAAAAATCACCAGACAGTAGTGCAAAAATTACTCAACTCGCAAAAGATCTCAATGATTTTTTAAATAAGACTAAAATACCAAGAATTACAGCTTCCATTTCTGCAACTCCACAAACTTGAGATGCACCACTTAATGTTTCACTTAGGGCATCAAGTGTGGTTGATCCATCAGGCACTGTTATACCTAATGCTAATTATATTTGGTGGGTGAAAGATTCTTCGGGTAATCGTGTTACATTATGAACTTGACCATCAATCAATAAGACTTTCAAAGATGAAAAAAGTTATCTAGTTAATTTAGATATTATTTCTTCAAGCAAAAATTCTAATTGAAAAATTGATACACTTCCGTTTGCTTGACAGATCAAAGTTGATGTTCTTCCAAGAGCTGGTACCATCTATTTTTATATTAATTGAATAAATGTTACCGATTTAGATTCTTTAAAAATCACTCCAAATATTTGAAAAGCTTGATTAATTCTTGATGCAACTGCGTCAATCCCAGCTGCTTGAACAAGATTTTCTAAGACTCTTTGGGATTTTGGTAATTGAAACACTATTTCACATGAATTAAATCCACATATTGAGAGACAATTCTATACTAACGAATGAAACTATAAACTTAGTTTGCAACTTCTTACTAACGAATGAAAAACCATTACAAAAACTCTATATATTGAAGTTAGAGATCCAGTTGCTTCTATTAAAGCCGATAAGAATTCTTGATTTGTTTGAGATGACTTCAAATTTAATGTTAGTACGGCTTTCTATGCTTGACAGCTTAGTTATGAGTGGAAAGTCATAGATCTTTCTTCTAATAATGTTTTATACACATCTTCTAATGAAAATATTTCGTATAAATTCAGAAATACTTGAAAATATGCGGTAAAACTAAAATCAAGATCAGCTTCTGGTAAGGAAGATATAGATACGGTTATTGTAAATATTGACTCAAGAGACCCAATTGCTAGTTTTGATACAACACAATCTAGTTCAGAAACACCTAATACTTTTAAGTTTGATGCTACAACAAGTTATGATCCTGATACATTCAATAGTTCAAAATTAAATTATAAATGGTTGGTAGATTGACAAGCTATTTCACTAGAAAATCCTTTAAGGAATTGAGCAGTGGGGAAATATACTTTCAATACTGACGGTACCCACAAGATTACCTTAGAAGTGTCTAATACTGATTGAAAGACAACTACAACTTATAAAACCTTAAATGTTTTATCTCTTCTTTCGGTTAAACTTTGATTCACACCAAAAATAGTTAAGATTGCTTCTCCAGTTACAATAATTGCCGATTCTAAAGAAGCGACAATATTTGAATGGAATTTTTGAGATTCTAACACTGATACTACTAATGTTTGAAGAATAAGTCATACATATAAAAAATCATGAACATACGATCTTAACCTAACTGTAAGGAGTTCAAAATGATCAGATTCTAATAACATATCTAGAAAGGTGTATGTTTCTGATTGAATAACACCAATCTCTACCATATTGTTGACAAGAGATAATGAAGAGATTCTTCCAACTGATAATGCTTGTGATAATAATGATGCATATGTAATTGACAGGGCTTCTGCAATTTCTTTTTCTGCAGAAAATAGTGTAAATATTGATTGAAATACTACATGACTTGTTTATTCTTGGAAATATGTTTGAAGAAATTCTTCTCAACAAAAATTTAGTTACAAATTCGATGAATTAGGCTGTTTCCCAATAGATTTAACTGTTAAAAGTCAAAAAAGTTGAAAATTAAGTAAATCTAGAGTATTTGTTAGAGTTGATAATTTACCTCCAAAATTATCAGGTTTAACACTAACACCAACAGATATTAATTCTGATCCTGTGGTTGTAAAAGTTGCTGCAAATAATGCCCATGATGATGATTGAGTTATTGTTTCATATCTTTGGTATTATTATACAGATTCTGATCCGGAGCCTCAAGATTACAGAGTAACTAGAGTTCCTTCAACCACTTTTGTTCTTCCAAAAATAACCTGAAAATATTATTTCGTATTAATTGCAGAAGATTCTAACTGAATAAAAGTTAATACAGATGAAGTTTCTGAAGAAAAATATTCTCTACAACTTACTACAGATAATATTAATACTCCACTTATTAAATTAACTGCTGATAAAACCGCTATTTCTACATGAGATGAAGTCAATTTTTTAGTAAAAGTAAGTGACGTTCTATCTAGGGATATTAGTGATAAAGTTGAATATAAATGGGATTTTGATTGAGATTGATTTTATGATGAAACAACTAAGACTTGAAAAATGACTCATAAATTTACCACCTCAGGCAATATTAATTTTAAAGTAAAAGTTACTTACAAATGAATTAGTAATACAAAATTCCAATTAATTTCTGTTGCTAATGTTCTTAAGCCTAACTTTGAATATTACGCAATTGGTAATAAGATAGTTTTATTTAATACTTCTGAATGAAATTATACGACTGCATCTTGGGATTTATGAAATGATGTAACCTCAACTAATCTTAATTCGTTTACTTACGATTTTTCTAATGAAGATTTTCCTAGTAATGTATCATTGAAGGTTAGTGATGGTGCAACTTCTCAATCAGTTAGTATTCCAGTAAAAAAAGATGTAATTAATAAGTTAAAAATAGCAAAAAGCAAAAGTAATATTGCATTATTTGCCTATCCTACAATTGATTCTGATGCAATTCATATAAATAATGCTAATGACAAAGTATTTTTATATTTAGCTGAGTCAAAATGAAAAATATCCGCATATTGTATAGATTCTGATATTTCAGTTGATACTGACCTTAACTGAACTGCAGATGATGATTGTGATAATAAATGATCGGATTCTTATACTTCTTGAGCCCCTTTTGTGATTTCTGATTTCACTACTGCTAATAGAGACATGAAAATTACTTTGTATGATGGAAAAAATGTTCTAGAAACCAAAAAATTAGCTATCATACAAGACAATATTACAAATTCTGGAAATGGACAAGTTGTTATTTGAGATAATAAGAGTATTAGCGATGCTGATAAATTAGCAATAGAAGAATTAAAAGACTTAATAAAGAAAGTACCAGAAAAAGATAGACTACAATTAATGAAATATCTTTCTAGTTTGCAAGAGAATTGGTTTGATGATAGAGAAAAAACAAAAGTTATTATAGATTTTGAGACTTATATTAATTCATCTTCTTTGGATAGTAAAATTAAAGAAAATTTTTACAACCTTCTAGAATGATTTCTAGTTTCTGATAAACAATCAAAAACAGAAGTTACTCTAGCTGTAAAAGTCCTTAAATCACTCATTCCCAAAACTAACAAAGATTATACACAAATAATAAAGAATATTGATGAAATACTTTCGCATCCTACTAATACCTCACTTAATAAAGAATTATGAGAGTATATCTTGAAATCTGTTGAGAATGATAATAATATTTCTGTTAAAGATAAGAAAATAATTAAATCTCAACTACTTGTAATTATATACGGTTCTCAAGATAAAGTACCAGAAGATAAAGTTGTAACAGATACGACGAAACAACAAGGAGGTTTCTCTATTATTAATTTTTTACTGTCAGTTCTTAAGATTTTTGGTTATATAATATTATTAGTTATTTTATGATTCTGATGAATGTATATTTTCTTTAGAATTACTAATAAAAATGACAATCTTTCTTATCAGGATTTCTTAATAGAATTATTTACATGACAGAAAAATAGTCAAAATAATTGAGATGAAGCCAATTTTGATTTTTTGTCTAAACCAAAAGAAAATGTGCTTAATAATTTTACTGAAGTACAAACTCCAGTTAATATACAATCTGGTGAAGCAAAAAAAGAAGAAAATTTTGTTAATACTAAAATTGCCGATTTTGATAAAAAGAATTTATTTCAAGCAGTAGATACTTGAACTAATACTGATGAACAACTTCCTGATTGGTTAAGATGAGTTTCTCAACCAGATTCTATATCTCAAGATAATAATATTCCTACTGATTTCTTAGAACCAATATCTCAAAATCAAGATAATATTCCAGAATCAGAACCTTTAATAGGAGATGAAGATCTAAATAATAGTTCTTCTTCAGATAATATTTATTCCGATTCTACATCTACTACTTCTGGAACAAATAATAATATATCTTCAATGAGCTCTGATTCTGAAAGTGATTTGCCAGCTTGGCTAAAATGAATTGATCAAGATGAACTTAATGAAGAAGTTAATAATGAGTTAAACTGAGAAGATAATGTTGAAGCTAATAATTCATTTATGAATGAAGATTCAATTGAAGAATTAGTTAATAAAGAAGAAGAAAATCTTGCTTCTAATCTTCTTGAAGATTTATCTTCCACAGATAATAATTCATTTACTGTAGAACCACAAGTTGAGTTACCAAATAAAGATGAAGATTGACTTCCTGATTGGCTAAAATGATCTACTATATCAGATATAGCTAATGAAGAACATTCAGTAGAACCTATTGTAGAAGAAAAAATTGTAAAAGAAACAGTGAAACAAAAGAATAAACCAAAAGAGGAGAAATCTTCTAATAATAAGATCAAAAAATCTTTTAATGAAGAAGTAAAACAACCAAAAAAGGAAAGTAAAGATAATTCTAAAAATGATATCAAATTTGTAAAACCAATGTCAAAGAAACCAAAAATATTTGTTGACAAAAAACCAGAAAAGATTTTATCAGATACAACTACTATACCAGATGATTTACCTGATTGGTTAAAGTAAACTTTATAAGAAATAACATATCCCAGCTAAAGCTGGGATATGTTATTTCTGACACAGGAATGATAGTTATTTATAATGTTCTAAGGTAATATTTAATTAATCTGATAGATACTTCATCTTGAGTAAATTGTTCATTTGTTGGGACTTGTAATAGCAGGGAAGAGAATGTCACAATCTCTTATTGAAGTAAGAAAGTTCACTGATACGATACAAGGACAAGAATTGCAAGATAATAATCATTCTATTCATCAATTAGTACTTACTTTGTTTGCAAGACAAGGATTTGCTATTATTTCCTTTTTATATTCTATAACCACAGGACATCAATTATTTTGTTTTAGTCAATAGACTTTTGGACAAGAATCATTGGTGTCCTTTATTCAATCTTTATCTGTATCTATAGTTTGTACTACTTCTATTGCTAGTTCTGCAATTCAAGTATTTCATACACTATCTCTAACTTTGAGACTTACAGTGTATATTCAATTATTTTGGTATGTGTGAGTGGGGTTTATTTGGTCTGTGTAGTTATAATCTCATAAGTCCCAAAAATATTCTATTGTTCATACTGCTCAAGTTACAATTGATGTAAAATTAACAAATAATGGTGCTTCTCATAATATTGGATTCGCATTTATATTTACTCTTAACTTGTATTGTTGTTTTTTATCTACATATATTTGTGAATATGTAGTTACTGATTTTGAACTTTTTGTGTCTTGAATTATAAGTTTGATTATCCGTTTTCCATTACTTACCAAATCATAGTTATTGAGACACCTACCAGATAAAGTTCTTGTCTCTCAAGTTGTAGTGTTTCTAAATTGCCAAAAGTAGTTAAAGTTTCAACTACTTTCTGTATATCATACAATATCATAAATTGATTCTTCTGGTTTATCTAGTTTTGATTCTTCTCATTCTCATGAGCATGAGCCTCTATAGTCCTTATCGAATACCTTGATATCTCATGAAATTGTATTTTTTGAGGTTTTGGCTTCACAGAAGTTCATTCAGAATATTTTAACAGCCATATGAACGAATTCTCTCTTATTAATATATTCATTAGGAAAAATCTTATTATTATTGTCTTTTGAAAGAATTCAAACTTCTATTCATTTTTTTGCAAATCAGTACCACTTATCATCAACATCAGCAATCATCATTGATTTATCAGTCTTAGAATTTAGTTCATCATTCCATATTTTAGCACTACGAAGAAGTACGGTTGCGGCTTCAATTCTTGTAATATTATTAGTAGGACAGAATGGTATTTCTTTATATGTGGTTTTGTTTTGACAAGTATATTCTTGTTTATCATTAAGTAAATATCATTGTATTATTCAATCATTTTTACCTATTGACACACAGTAAAAATATGGACTTAATTTGTTTATATCAAGAAATGGTAGAGAATCATATTTTATAAAATCTTCTGTATTTGGATTAATACATTCTTTACATCATATTCATACTACAATAGCCACAAACTCATCGCGAGGAATTAGGGTATCGGGATGAAACATATTATCTCGAGTTTCTTTAATTACATGATTTTTGTATAGAGTATTTAAATCATTATATAATTCATCTCACACTTTCACATCAAGAAATGGTAGTTGTTCATTGGCCGAAAAACAATTATTATAATTTAATATTAGCAATATTATGATTAATAATTTTTTCATATTATTCTGTGTGGGTTAAATCATTTATATATATTTTAATTAATTTATTTTTTTTTCACAAAAAATCGTCTTCTTTTTGTACTATAATGCTTCTAGAAAATATATATTTATTATCGTATATTCAAGAGCCAGTTATTAGTTCTCAATTTTCATTAATATATTTATATTTTGAGTTAATTGTTCAGGTAAATATTGAATATTTTTTGCTTGTAGTATCTTTATAAAGATAGAATTCTTCTCATATAGTTATGTTATTTAGATTCAGGTTTTTAACTATATTTTCCGTGCTATTTCTTAGTAAGTTGATTCTATTATTTTTTATATATTCTCATTGTATAGAGTGGCTAGAATTGATTATCGTAATAATACTCGATATAATTATTCCAATAATAACTAGTCATACAATAATTGATGCTAAAGTCTCTCATTTTTTATTTGTATTCATTAATTTTTGTTTATAATATCATTGATATTTATAATATTCTATGTTTTTTTTGAGAAAATGAAAGATTTTTTATATAAAAAGTCCTGATTTACATTAGTGGAAATAGTAATAGCAATCATTATTTCTTCTTTAGTTATCTCATGATTGACGGCTATGCTTATAAAAATGAATCAAGATATTTTTGATATTCAAACAAAAGCCTCTATTTATTCAGATTTTTCTAAATTTCAAAATGATTTTAATAACCTAAAATTAAAATACCCCAAAAGTCTAAATATTGTTGATAATTCTAATGGCTACGATGTTTTGTTGTTAACAAATTCTTGATCTGAAAGATGAATTATTGTTTGAGTTGTAGATATTACTAAGAACTCTTCTAATTATCTACGTCTTGATCCAGTTTCTAATTTCAATTTTTATTGAGAGAAAGTCCTTTGAATAAAAGAACTTTCTTCTACGCAAACCAATAATATTATTTCTAATTCATGAGCTGTTTATTCTTTACAATTTTATGATACGAATCTTTACAAAAATTTAAAAGTTGATTCTTTTGTACTTAATTCATATAATAGTTGATCTATTCTGGATGTTTCAATGGATTTGATTACTGATTTTTCACCTTCTTTAATCTGACTAGATAAGGATTCTTCTGTAGAGGCTGATAATAAATTTAGAATTAATTTTAGTCTTGCCAAAGATACAAACATTCTTTTATTTTCTAATAGTTATAAGTCATTTGCGTTATTAGATAAATCCAAAATGGATTCTCATAATGAAAAGGACTATTTATTAAATAATTTAAAATTATGAAAAAAGCAAAATGAAATATTTTAATATTTACTTTAATCGTAATTAATTTGGCTCTTATTTTGGTCTATATTGTTTCTTCTAGGACCAATTCTTTTCTATATAGTATTTTAAGCGAAAATACTGACACAATTATGAATTCTCATATTAAAAGAAAGGCAGACATTTCTTTTAAATACAATTATCTCTATAATCTTAATGGTACTTGATTCACAGATACTAGATTATGCCCTAATAATATAGTTTTTAGTTGAACACAGGATCCTTGATCTATTTTTACTATTACGTGAACAACTTTTGAATTTGATTCTAATAATATTCCTTATTGTAGTTGAAGTAGTAATTCTTGAGTTGTGAATATTTTTTATTCTAATAACTTTCTCTCTTTTAGTTGATTGACATATTCTTGAATTTCTTCTTCATTAACTAATGATTCAGTTCAAACAGATATTTCTTGATTAATTTTTACTTGAAATCTATTCTACACTAATTTGTCTAGTCCTGTTTCTGCTTACGTAAGCTTTTCTTGAAACATATTGCCTACTTGATATGATTCTAATTTTAATTCTGATAATTATAAATGTAGTTCTACTTGAAGTATTAATTATCCATCTAATAAGTGTGATGATGATATTTATGCTAGACAGAATATTTTTTGATACATAGAGAACGTCCCGGGATATTCTAATATTTTTTGGAACAATTCTAGAATAGCTGATTATATTTCTACTAATACTAATAATTCTAATTCATGAATTTCACTTCTTGAGTCTACTTCTACATGATTTTTGTTTTTGAATACTTCTGATAGTGTTGCACTTAAAATAATTACTTTTGATAAAACAACCTTTGATAAAACTAATGGATTAAAGATAATATGAGAATATGATTGATTAATTGACGGTTCTTCAAGTTGATTCATTAGTTTCTCTTGAACTTGATTATCTCTTAATCCTACACTTTCTAACTGAATAGTTTTTGATTTTGTTAATAATAATTATTCATTATTCTTGTCTTATTCTGGTACTACTAGCTGAACTGATTTACAATATATTCTTACTTGAATGGATTATAATAATGTACCATTAATAATCAATCCAATTGACGATTCTAATTCTAATTACTTCAAATTTCTATGATATGATATTCTTATTTGAGATAATAATAAACTTCATTATAAAATGACAGAAATTGAGATACCAAAAAATGACGATATTATCAAAAATAATTTTGTAAATTAAAAAAAATAATTAAACTAAATAAGTTATAATTTAAGCATAAAATATGGAAGACACTAAATTAAATTCTTATTTTGCTAAAGTGCAAAAAATAAAAGATGAACTTGGAAAAGTTATAATAGGACAAGAAAAGTTAGTTAATTCTCTCATTATTGCTATTTTATCTAAGTGACATATCATATTAGAATGAGTTCCATGATTAGCAAAAACTCTTAGTATTCAAACTCTAGCAAAAACTCTTGATCTAGATTTTAAGAGAATTTCTTTCACTCCAGATTTACTTCCTTGAGATTTGCTTGGATGAGAGATTTATAACCAAAAAGAAGCAAAATTCTATATAAAGAAATGACCAATATTCACGAATTTTTTACTTGCTGATGAGATTAATAGAGCTCCTTCCAAGGTGCAATCCGCACTTCTAGAATCTATGCAAGAGAAAAAAATCACAATTGCAAATGAGACTTATGAGCTTGATTCTCCTTTTTTTGTTCTTGCTACTCAGAATCCTATTGAACAAGAATGAACTTATAAATTACCAGAAGCACAACTTGATAGATTTTTGCTCAAAGTTGTAATTGACTATCCGACTGAGAACGAGGAGATTCTTATAATGAAAAATTATAACAAACAAGAAGATATTAAGATTAATAAAGTTCTTTCAAAAAAAGAGTTCTTAGAACTTCAGAATTTGATTGAGAATGATATTTTCGTAGATGATAAGATTTATAATTATGTGAAGAATCTAGTATTCGCAACTAGATATCCAGTCAATTTTTGATTAAATAAAATAGTTGATTATATAAGTTATTGAGCTTCACCAAGGGCTTCAATCGCACTTATTAAATCTGCTAAAGTTTGTGCCTTTCTCGATAATAGGAATTACGTTACACCTGATGATATAAAATATATTGCATATGATTGCCTTAGACATAGAATTTGATTAACATTCGAAGCACTTGGTGATTCAGTCACTACTGATATGCTGATTACAGAAGTTCTTGCATGAGTAATCGTTCCATAAAATGAAATATAATTCTTTCAAACTTATAGACATTGTTTCTTATAAAAAATCAAAAGGTTTTCTCTCTGGTAATTATAAAACCTTGTTTGAATGAGCTTGAATCGAGTTCGAAGATCTTAGTCAATATAGTTTCTGAGATAATATTAAAAGTATTGATTGGTTAACTTCTGCTAAGAGAGATGATATTTATATCAAAAAATATCAAGAAGAAAAGGAATTTCCACTATTATTTTTATTTGATATTTCTTCTAGTATGTATTTTGCTCTTGAGGATAAATCAAAACTAGATACCGCAATTGAGTTATTTAAGATTATTTCACTTTCAGGGTTAAAAACAAATTCTCCAATTTGAGTTTCGTTTTTTCAAAATGATGAAGTTGTTAATCTGGAGCCAAAAAGATGAAAAATTAATATTCTAAGGACTTTTAAATTATTATCTCAAATTTCCAAACATTATTCTGCTTGAAATAATTCTTTCGCAAATATTGTTAATTATCTTTTTAAATCTAAAATTAGAAATAATATTATTTTTATCTTCACTGATAAAACAAATATAGAGATTGACAATAAAATTAAGGCCTTAGCTATCCAGAATGATTTAGTCTGCATCAATATTTCTGATGTTTTTGAGAATAATCTATCTGAGAACTGACTTATGAATTTGTGAAATTCACTTCTATCAAGAGTTATTAATTTTTCTAATAATTCTAAAAAAGAACTTTATATCAAAGAAAGACAAAGTGATCTTGATGAAGCGAAAAAATCACTAATTGCTATTTGATGAGATTTTATTGCCGTTGACAATAAAACTGACTTATTCAAAACGTTGTATAATTTTTTTGTTTTAAGAAAAAAGCTTAATTAATATGAAAAACCTAGATATCATAGAATTTAATAAAGTTCTTAATTTTGAAATACTGAGTAGGGAAGTACTCTATATTTCTTTTTATCTTGCCATTTTACTTGTTCTAATTGTTTATATTTATTCAAAGTATAGTGAACAAATTGCTTATATAATCGAAAAAGAAATTTTTCTTGCGAAGATTAAAAAGCAATATTTGGCCAGTATTTCAGCCATTGATATTAATGACCATGATTTTTTCTATAAAATTAATTTTAACATTAAGTCTTTTCTTGATGAACTAGGATTATTCCCTTGAATTACGAAAATGACAAAAAAAGAAATATTCAAAAAAAATTATAAAATCTCTGAGCTCAAATGAATAATGGAACAGTGTGAAAAATATGAATTCTCAACTGAAAAAGTAGTCACAAATAATGTTAAACAATCCATTAAAGACAAGTCTTTATTAATAATCAAATCAAAATAATGCAATTTAATTTTTCGTCAATTAATCTCTGATGTAACAAAAATCTAGTTGATCTGGAATTCATAATCTGAGAGATTCTCAAATTTTCCTCTGAGCATGAAATTAATTACTATGAAGATCCAGAAGATGAGCTAACAGAATTTGTTATAATTAATACTTGTTGATTTCTCTCAACATCAAGGCAGGAAGCTGAGAATACAATCAAGTATTATGATGAACTATGAAAGAAAATTATTCTAGTCTGATGTTATATTCAAGTTGCTGACTCAGATTTTCTCAGCTCATTAAATAATTTGTACAAGATAGTTCCATTTCTTAATTATTCTGCTGTGTTTGAAATCCTTGGTATTAAGCCATCAATTAACTATAAAATTTCAACTGAACAAAATATTAGTTCTAACACTATAAATCTATCAAATCTTAAAGATAGAAAACTTGAGGAATTCATTACAGAAATCAAAGATAAGCAAATATGAAACAGAGCATTTATATGGAATTGAGATGAAGTAAGAGCTTATCTGAACGCTCCTTATGGTTATGAATATCTTAAGATTGCTGAGTGATGTGATAATAATTGTACATTCTGTATTATCCCGAAGATTAGATGAAAACAGCAATCAAGAACAATTGAACAGATTATCATAGAAGCAAAGATTATGATTAGCTCTTGAATAAGAGAGATTATTCTTATAGCACAAGATACAACAAGATACTGAGTTGATAATTATGGAGAACCAAAACTTATTGAGTTATTACAAGAACTAGAGAAACTTGATTGAGATTTCAAATACAGAGTTCTCTATATGTATCCAGATAATCTGACACTATCTCACCTTGAGAAATTAAAAACTTTTAAAAAATTCATCCCATATTTTGATATCCCATTTCAGCATATTTCTGAGAAAATTCTTAAGCTTATGTGAAGATATTATGATACAACTAATATATTTGAATTCCTTGATTTCATTCGCGACAATTTCAAGACCTATTATCTCAGAACCGCTTTCATTATAGGATTTCCATGAGAAGATGAAACGGATTATAGAACCTTATATAACTTCATAGAAAAATATAAATTCGATAGCGTGGCGTTATTCGAATACCACGACGAGCCGCTTGCGGCGAGCTCTAAGATGTCTGATAAAGTTGATTCCAAAACCTCAGTATCAAGAATTAAGAAACTTGATAAGCTTATTAATAAGATTTATGAAGAGAAAACAATCAGCGATAAATGAAAAATATTTAATTGATATATAGAATGAATAGATGGTAAAGAATATCTAATCAGAAGAGAAATAAGAGCACCGGAGATTGATGAATTAGATACGGTTAATAAGAAGCAGATTCTTACTAAATGACAACTTGATATTGGTAGTTTTGTAGAGTTTA
>Ga0209800_10002309_pt1 | contig 17131 bp, 15 predicted proteins | sample Higcelweek8metaG_FD_187174 | JGI IMG/M metagenome (GOLD analysis project Ga0209800, IMG submission 187174) | Freshwater pond sediment microbial communities from the University of Edinburgh, under environmental carbon perturbations - High... | ecosystem: Environmental > Aquatic > Freshwater >...
ACCATATTTAACATTTGATTTTGGTAGGTTTATTAGGGTGATGTTCTTTTGCGTCTTTTTTACAAAAACTATACGTTTTCAGCCTTTATTTTTTCCATTTATCTCTTGACATTTTACCGCTGGACTTTATAAATTTATTCAATTACTTTCAACACCATATACTTTTCTATATATAAATACAGAGAACATTTAGGTATACGACGGCTCTTGTACATCTGGTAAAAATTTAATGCACTCATTATCAATTCACACGTACATATCACAATAAGATAAACCTAGAAATCCAAAGGTATATGCAACTGGCTTTATGTCTTCAGGCATGTTAAACTTCCTTTTCAAATGATTTAATCGTTGCTACATAACTTAGGTTTTATCAAAATGCCCACTTATTCTTACTTTTGCAATTTATAAGAAATAGAATAGCCTCTAATTTATCTTGCGTTTTAATTTTCTATGATATAAAATATTATAAAATTCGTTGCAAAGGCGGAATAAAATTGAAAATTTTGAAGTCAATTTATAATAGAAATAGGTTAGAAACTTTTAGTGATGGTATTTTTGCAATAATAGTCACCTTATTGGTACTTGAAATAAAGGTCCCCCACTTGAATGATGCTAATTCTGTATCAGAGATGTCCAGTGCTCTTATTGGACTCTTGCCAAAGTTTCTAAGCTGGGTAATTAGCTTTTTTACCGTTTGTGTCATTTGGGTTAATCACCACAGGCTTTTTAACACCTTCGAAGCCATAGACCAAGGACTTTTCTGGTGGAATGCTGTTCTGCTTTTGTTTGTTTCATTTATCCCATTCCCTACTGCATTAATGGGCGATTATCCTAATAATATAGTTGCAGTGTCGCTTTATGGAGTTGTTCTGGGATTAATGGGCTTTTCCTTTTATGGTATGAGAATGCATGCAGTTAAAGTTGAAGGTCTTTTAAATCAAAGCATTAATAAAACCGCCTTCAGAAAAGGTTCAAAATTTACGTTGTTATTTGGGGCTAGTTTGTATTTTGGTGGTTCTGCTTTAGCCTGGCTACACCCGTATTTGGCATTCTTTATATATCTAGCAATCCCTGTCTACTACATTATTCCCCATGATGATAAGGCTATTTAAGTTATCAATGTTCGTAAAGTTTCTTCAAAATAAGTCTATCAAGACGTTAAATAATTGAAAAGCTTTTCTGTCCTGAATTTATCTGCTGTCATCATTGCGGTTCAGAGTTTATAAGCAGAATAGCTTTCAATTAACTGAATAATTCAAAAAATTCCTTTTAATTAAGGCTTGTTTGCTATAGACACTAATAAAGAATAAAGAGAGCATATTAAAATTTACAGTACACCTAAAATCTTAAGAGATAAAAATATTAGCACTAATGATACAATTCCATGAATAACTCTAGCTGCACTTCGGCCGAAGTATTCAACAAGTTTTTTTGCTTTACCCAATTCAAAATACCAATTCCAATTAAATACACATGCAAGCAAAACTAAGATTCCTAAACCCGAAAAAAAGATTGAAGCTAGAATATTATGTTCTGTAAAAAATTCTTTTAACGTATCACTTTTCATAATTATATCCATTCCTTTCGCTTCACCCAAGGCACATAACGTAATGAAAATGGTGCTTTGAGCGGTATTTATTTTATAATCAGCTCCATACTGTTTTACGGTAAACTACAAATATTAGCAATAAATGCATTTACATTACAAAAAGCTTCTTTCTTATCTACCTGTATATATGCTTTCATATTTATCAATATCTCTGGATCGTTTTCCCTGAATTCTCTTCAATGATTTCATTTTCAAATACTCCACCGTTTATTAGTATAGTTTTTACAGATGCAATATTCTCTTTATAGCAGCACAACAAAACTCTTTCTGTATTAAGGACTTTGCAGAAATCTAATGCAAGTTTGAGAACCTCTTTTGCGTATCCTTTTCTTCTTTCGCTAGGTCTAATTCCATATCCAATATTACCATAAAATCGCAGTAGTAGATCGCTAAGGTAATGTCTTATATTAACTGCACCTACGATTTTGTCTGATTTGTCATCATAAGCCCAAAATGTTGTGCTTGGAACAAAACCATTAGGAATATCTACTCCTTTAGATAAGTTTTCAAACCTTTGTACCATATCATTAAAATTTGAATAATCTTCTTGCAAAACCCATGGTTGTGGAGATTCCCCTGTCTGGTTCCATTCATCGAGCATCTCTAAATATTGATTTTTGTACTTTACATCTGGATTTACTAATTTTAACATAATTATAACCTCTATTCAAGTTAAGTAGCTTTGTTTTTAATCCATTCGTCTTTTAAAATACCCATCTCATATAAATTCCAATATCCCGTTGAAGATTTGCTTGCATTCTCAATAAATTTTTCTTTTTTCAAACCGACTTTTTCGTACCATTTTATTGCACCTAAATTAAAATCAAATACTGTCATATCATTTACTTTAAATCCATAAGGCTGCCACTCAGAATCATTGACATTTAGTCGATTGTATCCACAACCTTTCCAATCAGGATTATACTTTAGAACAATCTCCTCAGAAAGACTTAAAACTTTATCTTCACTCGGAACCCACGCCATCCTCCATTCCCATTTCCTGTGATGTTCTTTTATGTGGTTCTCCCTTTTTATTTTTATGAAGAAATCTCGATTTTATTATTTATCTGATCCCAAGTGATTTTAGCTCCAAGCAAATTACATATATCCCTGACTGGAAGCATTGTTCTATCATTTATTACTACAGCAGGCGTATCTATTTTGCTTTTTTTACCATTAGATGTTATTTCACGACTACCAATTTTTAATGCTACAATTTTATTTCCATTTTGAATCCATATCTCTTTTGAATCTTGATTCCAGGTGATATCTGCTCCTAATTCTGTAGCTAATGCCCTTAACTCCAAGAGTGTTCTGCCAGATTTTATAACTGGGGAAACTTCAGGACAAATTTCTTTTCCATTCACAAATATTTTTGTATCTATTATTTTTACTTCTTTGCCTTCAGAGTCAATCATATAACAGTCATTTGATAATACCTCAATATTATAAACTTGAGTTGAAATCGTTTCACCTTCTGTATTTGAAGCTTTAATTTGGTAACTGATGTCACCTTGTTTAGATAAACCAGGAATTATTCCAGTAAAATAATTCCCAGAACTCTTTTCCAACAAAATCTCTTCTTTTCCATCAACTACTACCTTAACGTTATTTAAATAATTAGAGTCTTTTATTTCAGCAACAATATCAATATCTTTATTAATTCCTACAGCTTCGTATTTGTAATGTTTTATTTTGTCATCCTTATTTTCAACTAATGAAATAGGATTTGGGGTAAGATATTCATTATCTAAACAGTAACTAAACAAAGTACCATCATTCTTTAATGCAAATAAATAGTTATCAGAAAAATAAAATTTTGATATGTCACCAATAATGTATTGCGGCTTGGAATTATTCTCCAAGGATTGTCCATTAAATACACTATTCTCTTTACCCCATAAATATAAGCTACCATCATTTAACAATGCCACAATAATATCGTATTGCCTATGGACTTCTTTAACATTATCCATCATCTTAACAGGTTTAATGGAATTATAATCATATAAATCTTCGCTATTCTTATTTCTATATGCCCATAAACTATTATCCTTACAAATGAATATTCCATCATCTATGTATTCTTCTGCATATACAACATTATCAGCTACTTTAACAAAAGGAATCCCTTTTAGGGAGTACTCATTTTCTAACGCAGGCCATCTTAGCCAATATTCTCCATCCTTTGTAATGTATTTAACATCATCGTAATATTTTATGTTGTCAATATTTAAAAAGTCCATATTCGCATTTTTTTGCACTTCAGATACAAAGTTACTAGCATAATCAAATTGTAAAGCGTTCGCAAGTAAACTCCAATGGGATTTGTCTTCCTTAATAATATCAAGTGTACTAGTTTTTTTATCAAAACTATCAATATCTTCCATTACTTTTTTTACATCAAAACTCTGTTTAGAGCCAGGTGTAATTAACCATCCTACCATATCATTATCTTTAGTAATTGCAAACGTATTAAACCCGTACATTTCAACGTCCTTTACGTCATCAAGTATTTTAATAGGATTATTATATTTTTCAGTTTTTAATGCATCTTCCTCACTTATATTATTATCTGGTTCGGCAAACCAAAGGGTGTTGTCATTTTTTAATATATAAAACTGGACTTCATCCTCGTATATTTCTTTTACGTTGTCAATTTTAATATCAATCCTTTTATAAAATACACCATTTTGATCAAATGACCTCCTCCAAAGGCTGTTATCATTTTTGATTATGCAATCACCTTTAATTTTTTTAATATCTGATTTTTTAATCTCAGTTTTAATGACTATTCTACCATCAGTATATGGCTTATAATAAGGCATATATTCTGTTCCATCAAGTTTTATGATGGCTCTATTTTCTAAAACCTCTTTTACATTATCCATTATTTTTTGAGGCTTATCCATGTTTTGATTTAGATACCATAATGTATTATCATTTGTTAAAACCTTATCGCCATTATACATGGCTTTTACATTTTTCATTATAGCTTTTGGTATAGTATAACTTAATCGCGGACATCTATCTCCAAATTCGCATAATTCTCCATTATTCTTTACAATTGAAATGCTTTGATTTTGGCATTTAGCGTATTTTACTCCAGTCATTAATTTTTGTGGGATACCTTTATTTCCTTTATAATTCTCATTACTATCAAAAATGTCTAATAACCACAAGCTTCCATCTTCCTTTATGGCACAACTTGTACTTGAGATCTCTTTTGAACCAAAAGGAACATGGTTATCAGCATATTTAACATTACTCAAAACCTTTTTTACAGATATATCTAGCCCTCGATATATAGCCTTATCTTTATCATAATCATATTTTCTGCTATATAAAACCTTATAAAGAGACTTATCTTTTTTTATAAAATAATTGTTAGTTATAAATATAACCCCACTTGATACTTTGTATGTTTTGAGTTTCGCATCGATAGGACTATGGTCAATACAATACATATTTCCCTTTTTATCTAGAACATAAATCAATTCACCAAAAGCAACAGATACTGCACCAGAATATACTTTGTGTGGTTTTTGTGTTGAGAAATCAATCTCTGAAAGATCACTGCTATACCAAGCCCATACAGTACCATCTTTTATTAAAGCGGTTTGAGCTGATATTGATTTGACATCCTTCATAATAAGAATTGGTGTATCTTTTTCATCGCACCAACTCAATAAAGAGCCATCCTTTTTTAATCCCAAATATTTCTGTTGAGAATTATCGATATCAATGAATTCATCACCAATTTTTTTCTCAACAGTATCATCAAATACATTTATTCGCCATATTGAGCCGTCTTCTTTAAGTCCATATGAGCCAACTGCTTTTATATACCCTATTTTTTTACTGCCAGCTGAGAAGGAAATATTTCCACAAACTAAGATTAAAGCGACTAATAAAAAAGAAATTCCTGTTTTCATTTTAAGCATATATACCCCTCCAAAAAATTTTTGCAAGTGACATGTTTATACATACTCTTCCGTATTTAGTGATTATTATACAATGATGCTACTCCAATTGTTGTACGAGCAGGATATGGTGAAGAAAGCTGTTTTATTTTTGCATTATTTCTTAAGGATGGTTCTTCTGACAACCTTATTGAATGCCAAATTCAAGTTTAAGCATTTTATACCTTATCTTCTCATGTTCCATGATTTCGAATGCAGGATTATACAAACAGTGTTGAAATACATCTGCATCTTTTAGTACTTCATTAAAATCAGAATGTACTGTTTCTTTGTCGCTATGGGTGTAAATAGCATCACAGATCATCTTAGTTTCATCATCATTTGTTAAACGTAATGATGTAAGTATTTCTTTCGCCAAAGTAGCACCTTTTCGTGCATGGTTTACTGTGTCCATTTCAGCGTATGAATATATATCGTGAAGCATACCTGCCATTACTGCAAGTTCATCATTTTCTCCACGCTTAAGTGCAATTAATGCACTAAATTGAGCAACACCGTATAAATGTATATAAGCACATCTTCGCTCTTCAACATTTGTCATCTTAAGAAGTATTTCATCAATATGCTTTCTTAAGGTTTCAATCCTGTCCATAATGTTCCTCCTGACCTAATATATTTCTTTGGCATCTTTAGGTAATAAGTATATGTCTTTCAAAAACTTCAAACTGTTATTTGCCTCAATTTCGTTATACTTAGCATTCATATTACTAGACAGATGTTTTGCTGTAGAATCAAACAAGTCACACATAATAAAAACTGATTCCCAAATATCTTTCACTACTCCAGATGGATAGGTTTTTAAAAATGATTTCCACGTATCCGCTTCTAGCCATTTATACATATACTTTGATGATTTACCAACACTAACAGAGAAGTTTGTTTTAAATCCGATTTTCCATTCTAATATGCGTATCAGCTGCGAACGTGTAACATAATTTATCATATCCATTACATATGGTACTTCTTCTCTCCATAAACCCTTTGCAATATTATTTAGACTCCACCAAAATTCATTGCATGTATCCAAGAACTGGGCCTTCGATGGCTTTTTTATCCAATAATCTTCATCGGTTGGCTCTTGCATTTCAGGCAAACAATTATCTTTATCAAGAAGTATTCTACAAAGCCTATCCTTTTCAATATCTTTAAGTGAATGTTCTATTGTACACACATGCAAGTCCAAACGATTTCCATCTGATAATTGGATTAGCCATCCGTAACAATTTTCAACATCATTACGATAATATGAATTGTCTTCTGGATATTGCATATACAGCCGTTCCCCAAATTGGTCAATCCATGTCTTATCTTCACGAAATGACTTTGTTTCAGTGACAACAAATACAATATCATAATCTTGAAAGATATCATTAACAGCATTTTTGTTTGTTCTTGAACCGTTTAAAAGAGCGGCAAGAATTCTTTCATCCTTCTTTGCGATATTTAATATTAAATCAAACATTTCCTGCTCTGTTCTCATTCGTCCTCCAAAAGGCAAACTTTATCTTTAAGGCATAATTTCTTCAAACCGATTTATTAACATACCATCAACTTCTTTTTGATCCATAAACATTAAAAGAGGCCTTACCCATATTCCATATTCCCCATAAAGCGCCTGATATACAACCATTTCTTCAAGGGTCTCGGAATGTTTTGCAATATGTAAGACGAGATATTCTTTACCTTTGAAGTGACGGTATCTCTTCCCTATCTTAATCTCTCTAGGTGTATTATATTCCATTTCTTTTCTCACATTATCACCTTCTTCTATCTTCTTATACATTTGTTTATGTAAAATTATATCAATTTTCAGGATGGATTCAAAGTAATCTTTTTACAGAATGACTAATTTGACATTTGTGGGTAAGTTTGTTAATATTGACAAAAAGCTTTTGGAGTGATGTCAATGAAAATAAATAGTAATAAAATAAAAAAATTCATTATCATCTTTGTTATTTTAGCAATTGGACCTACCATATATAATATCGTTAGTGCCTACATTGTAGGGGGTGACTTTACAACAAAAGCACGTAATTTTGTTGGGCTTCTGTGTTTATATTCTTACTATATCGGTGTTTTTGTGGCGCGAATAACCAATAAGGTGATAAACAAAAAAGTATAAAAAAAGCGAAATAAACATTTCCGTAATTCGCCATACATAAATTTTATATAAAACCATTCATGGGTACAAATGGTATTATATCTCACTTTAGCATATCAATTGATTCGATGTCACTACTTTTATATTGCTTAACTATTCCACATGTTATATAATAAAAGTATAATACCAAAGGAGGTATCATATGTCATTGTCATATGCATTATTAGGGTTTTTGAATTATACACCATTGGCTGGTTATGATATCAAGAAGATTTTAGATGACTCGACTAACTTTTTTTGGTCAGCTCAAACCAGTCAGATTTACCGTGAATTAAAGGTATTGGAGCAACAAGGATATATTGTTTCAGAGTTAAAGTCCAGTGATAAAGGACCAGACAAACGAATATACAGTATTACCGAAAGCGGATTGGAACACTTAAAGAATTGGCTTTTTGAAACACATACTAGTGAGATTATGCGTAATGAGTTTGCTGTATGGCTGCTTTTCTCATCACATGTTGGATTGGAGGAATTGTATTCAGCAGTCAAAAGTAAATTAAAAGAGTATAAAAAGGAATATGAGTCATTAAAATTGGTTGAAAACAAATTGGGAAAATATTTACACATGTTCTCTAAAGAGGATGAGGATTTTTATTGGAAAATAGTTCTCACAAGAGGAAAGTATGATGTTGAAGCAAAAATCAGATGGGCTGAAGATACTTTAGAAACAATAAAATCAAAAATAGCTGGCAAATAAAATGGAGGTGGAAAACATGAAACATAAAAAAATAATACTGTCAATTTCGGCTTTATTGATTCTAATTATAGCTTCAGGGGCTTATTTGACAATTCGTACGAAAACCCAAATGAAGGAACTATTTCGTATGAACAAGGAACTTCAAGAAGAAGGCTATTATATGGCAGAATTTGAATTTAAGATGTTGGGATTTGCTTATTATCTGGATAAAGGGAATTACCACACAGCATTATCACGTATTAGTAAATACCATCATGAACTTATGACAAAGCAAGGCTTAATTAAGATGCCAGAATTCAAAAACAAAGAAGAGGAAATGCAATTTTATTTAAACCTTCAAAATCCTAAAACTGGTGCTTTTATGAATGATTCTTTCCCTTATTGTACATACACTGGTCCGACTGGAAATGTTTTAGGTCATCTTGATGCTTTAGCGAAAGAATTAGGTAAGCCTTTAAAACTTAAATATCCTTTAAAATACCTCGATGAAATCAATACACCAGAAAAGCTTAAGGCTTATTTGGATGATGTAGGAACTGTTGGCTGGATAGCTTCTAAATTTCCTCAAACAACTTTTCACAATGCAAGGGATATTCTAAGCTTGTTCAACGAAGAAAATGCTGTTGAAAGAAATAAACTGTTTAATGTCACGCCAGAACTCAAAAAAGCAGTGATAAAATGGTTCTATGATAACCAGGATCCTGAAACAGGGCTTTGGGGTCCAAAGTCAAAAAGCGGTAAGCTAATGAAAAAAGATGTAATGAATTCAACAACAATTTTGAAAGTGTTTGTAAATAAAAATGGTGAAAACATTTATGAGTCGTTTCCATTACGATATAAGGATAAACTTGCCCAAACAATTCTAGAAGACATGTATGAACCTACTCCCCAAGATGATGAATTGGATGATTGGCATGAATGGAATTTGAAAACATCCAAATCCATAAAAGTGCTTATAGGTTATCTATGGAATGATATCTCTAAGGAAAACAAAGAAAAAACAAGGGATTTTATTAAACAGTATCTTACCATTAGATTCGAAAAATTCTACGTTCCAAAAGAAGGTGCGTTTGCTTATTATCCACACGGAGAGCATGCTACTTTAGATGGAACAGGTGAGTTTTTAATGTTTAATAAAATAGGAGCTTTTTCGGTTGAAAATCAAACAAAATTATGGGGAGCTCCAAATGAAAACATTACTGATTTAGGCATTAAGAAAATAAACGACTTGAAAAAGAGTGATTTCGACTTGATTTTAAACTCAAAATCCCTGAATTCCCTTCGTATTTACAAAACAGATCCTGTGTATGGAAATTTAACATCAGGTGTCTTGGCAGTGGTATATCCCAAAAAGGCAACTGTTTTAGATGTTATGGATGTGACACCAAAGGTAAAACACTGGTTAAAAACAACAGATTTGACAATGGGAAACTGGACTTCAAAGGAAGATATTATTCAAGAGCTTGATACTGTTCAGATAGACGAAGTGCCAGTTTATGAAAATGACATTCCGTTAGAAAGTGCAAATCAGATATTGAAGAATAATGGAAAACTTGTAGTTATAGGATTTGATTCGCTGCAAATTCCAAGATATAAGATTGTTTATGGTTGTTTACCTAATATCACTAATAATGCCGTACAAATCAAGCCAGAGCGACATTGTACGGCATTATTAAGAAATTAATTTATTGTAAAATAGTTTCCCCTAATTTGTTGATAATAGCTTGTATTATTGCCATTGATTCTGAAAAAATCTCCAAAATCACCTGTAGGTGGAGTCCAAATATCAGTCCTTAATGTACAATTTAAATGATATTTACTCTTTAAATTCGTATCCTGTACAAGATTTACATTGTTTGAATAATAGATTAAAGGAACACCCATCTTGTTAACACCTACTGAAACTTTACTTATTCCTGCAGATGTTAAATCATATATTTTTGCAGACACATTAAATGATCCGTTATAACATGCAGGAATATATTCACAGAGATTGCCTATTGCATAATTTTTTTTTGTATAAATAACGTTTACGGTTTTGCAGGTTTCATATCCTGCTGTATTTCTTACCTTTGCTACAATTTTATAATTTGCTTGATCTTCATATGAATTTAAACTGGGTAATGGAACAAGTTCAGGATCATTATAAAAATCCGAGTAGGAATTGGAAAGTACTTTTTCATAACCAAAGATTATATTGTTATTTTTGTCAAACACTTTAAAATACACATAGTTTAGAGGTGAAGTATATCTTTTCACTTCAAGATTTAACCCCAACTCCCCGTGATTGGTAACAAATGTTAGACATCCTTGCGTATTATCCTCAATATTTTTTGTACCGTATAATTTATAAATATATAAATTTAATGTTGGGTAATCTCCAATTGCAAAACTTTGTAACGTTGATACAGACATAAGAGCAAAAATCAATAATGACAAAAAGATAGTTTTAATAGTTTTTCTCATAAAAATCTCCCCCTAAATGAATTATATTATTATTAATTAATATACTAAATTATTAATCCCCTGTCAAACATAGTCAACACAAATGCAGCTCCAAAACAGTATCTTTCCATTAGATTTGAAAAATTCTACGTTCCAAAAGAAGGTGCGTTAACTTATTATCCACACGGTGAACATGTCACTTTACATGGAACAGGTGAGTTTTTAATGTTTAATAAATTTCGGTTGGAAATCAAACAAAACTATGGGGAGCTCCAAATGAGAACATTACTGATTTAGGCATTAAGAAAATAACCGACTTGAAAAAGAGTGATTTCGACTTGATTTCAAACTCAAGATTGTTTATGATTCCAATCCCTGACGAAAAGAATCAAGTTTAATTATTAAGTCCTGAATATTATTTTCAAGTATATTTATTAAGTCATTCTTATATTCTGAGTTACTATTCCAAAACTCCTTGTTTGCCTTTAACACAGCATTTAAGAGGTCACCGCAATAAAAGTCACCTTCTGCATAAATATTGTCTTCAAGTGTTTCTAATGCTATAGGTATCAGATAATCCAAGCCTATATTTTGCCCTATCATAATTCTTAAATCTTCTACAGTAAAGCTTGATATAGGCTCCTTCCTTAACTTATGACAAGTTGTTACTAAGTGCGAATCAAAAACAGGTTCATCCCACTCTTCACCTTCAAGTTCCTCTAATGTTTTATATCTATTAAAGTGAAAATATTTTTCCATTTATCTCTCCAAACATATAAATACTTGATATACTATATATCTGCAACAGCTTAAATAGGGCTGTCGACAATATAACTAAACTCCTCAAAAATTAAGTAAATACGTGGGTATTCGATTGCCTTAATTATCTCGTTTATTAAAAGTGTTCCTTTCATCACTGGTTTGAAGTAGTCTTGAGGTCCTTCGCTTACCAGTTTTAACTCCAAACAAATCTGTCGGTGGGTAAATTCGTAATAACTATCTCTTTCCCAGGCACAGACCTTCCCACATTGTGGGTAATTCCGTACTCTTGCATATGAAACATCTTGTATAGGTCTCTGACAAGAGGGCAATCATCATAGGTGATTATCCACGGATAGTCCGCATTTAGGTGCTTGATAATAACCCGTTGCAGATTAAGGTGATCTCCCTCAGTAAAGAAGTTCGTGTAAAGCTGGCTACCCTTAACAACATATGGAGGGTCAATATTCAAGAACATGGGAGACTTCATTTTCATTAAACTCATCCGAATGAAATATCCTGCATCCTTGTTATAAAGCTTGATTTTACTTTTCAGTTGGGCGATGGTTTCTATTTTTCTTTTTATGTCCTTCTTGTTAAATCTACAATCGACCTTGTAAGTACCTGATTGGTCAAATCCGCCGATGGGTCCACCTTTGATGACGCCTGAAAAGTTTACCCTATTCAGAAATAGGGTAGCAAACCCGTCAGTCAGAGGATCCACATCCGTATCTTTATAGTTCGTCTTTTGTCTTTCACGTTCTTCTATGGTAATCGACGTATCAGAAATTAAACGCAACAAGCTCTCGGTATCATTAAGAACTGAGTGCCAAAAGTTATAAATGTGCGAGTCAAAGTCGTTTAGAATAGCTGATGGGACAACACCTTCGCACAACAAGCCAATACCTATACCAAAGCCACCAGCAAAAGGCTCCACATACATCCTGTTGCCATACTCATTGGCTATAATTAAGTTTTTGACTTTATCATATATTTTTGATTTGCCCCCTGGATACCTAAGTGGCGAAAGTGACTTAGCCATACTATCTCCTTTTCTATAAGTTTCTATATGTCATAAATGTATTTGGCAACCAGTCAGTCAAATCATAAGGATTTAAATACATCTTTGACCTCGTGTTGTCGGGTTTCTTCTGAAGCGCGTGGATAACTTCGAATTCTATCGATTTCGGAGTTCCGTCTTCTGTAATCAGCTTTTGTAATGGTACAAAAAATGCTTTCTGCTCACTTGCATTGTATCCATCTGGTAACTTTCCAAATTGTGCGAAGTCAAGAAGCTGTAGTCCTAATTGTCTATCAAACAACTGATGGTGTCTTTGGTTCCAATAATTGTCAAGACAATTCTTGCAGGAACGCGTGCATTCACATTCAGTTAAAATGCTTCTTGCTCTGTCGAGAACCTTATCCAGAATAGAACCAATTAACGATGAATAACCTGCACCGCTCGTGAGATTATCATAAAAGAACATCTCAATATGCGGGTCATTGCTACTCATTTTCCTTGGTCTCCATCCCCCACTGATTTCATTATAGTCAATATCCAACACTAAAGAAACAGCTTTTTTTAGTGCTTCATGAAGGGTGGTCACAGCTGCTCGCAAAATGCTCCTTTCCTCAGCATTTGCGCTTCCTACCAACCTTACTGAATCATACGAGATGTCAAGCATAAACATATCAGTTAAGAACTCGTAACCCAAGAATATACCTGTAGCAACGTTCCCGTCATGTCTGCATAAAGAATGATTATCGTGGTATGGTTGCGAAAATGAGAATACCCCATTACCATTTGGTTCAGCCACATCAGCGCCACCACACTTTTTGCAGACATTAAAGCCGTTCTTGCTTCTTCCCATATTAACTGTTAACACTTTCTTATCTGGAAGATTCGCAAAACGGAAACGACTACTTTCAAATGCATTCATCTGAGTGTCCTCTGGAACATAGGAGTAGTATGGAGCTTCGGCGTATGTATATTGTTCATCCTCATCTTTGTATTTCACTTCATCGCCTTTAACTGGAGAAAACCCCCACGGTCGTAGCATTTTGTTTATAACAATTGAAGCACCGCAGTAAGGACAAGTAGTTCGCTTCTTATCCTCATTATCAAGACCGAACCAGTTGCATTCTGAGCAAATGTAAATGTCCTTATAATAATCAGAGTTCTTAAAATAAAACTCGGCTTGATTAGCTTCAAATCCCCTTGGTCGAGGATTCGCATATATACCGCCACTTTTGAAACACTTCTTGTCGATGGTAACAAACCTACCAGGCGCATACTCACTCAGAGCAACGGCAATATCGCGTTCTGGTGCATATTGAATCTCACGTGGAGCATTTTTGCCGCGTTCGGATTCCTTTTCCACGAAAAATTTAACAACATTCTTTGGAAAAGAATATGACGGTATAAAACCTTCTCGATAGAAAACATCAAACGATGGTGTTTCTTTATCGTTGTTGATGTATTCATCACGCTTGCCTTCTGCTAATACATTAAGACTAATTTCTCTAAAATGTGCAATAGTAGCAGCCGTAGATAGCTCAGATTCTTTTTCAAAGGACTGGGAATATTCTATAAAGTTTTCTCCATACTGCTCGCAAAATGTTATTATTCCGACGTCTACGATGCCATCGAATTGTCCACTCATTGCAGGTGTGGACATGAATCCATTTAGAGTAAGCATGTTAACATGGCGTTGCTTTATTTTGGGATTATCGCGGTCAATCCACGGCTTGCGCGGAGAGCCGGAAATCATCTCATCTGGGTGCAGAAAATAATGGCTGTCATGAGTACCACCAGAAGCATAAGTGACGATTGTCGATATCCCTGCATTTTTACGCCCCGCACGACCAGCTCGCTGTTGGTAGTTTTCTCGCATAGGTGGTATGTTGCGAAGTCCCACAGCGGTCAAGGAACCAATATCAATACCGACCTCCATAGTGGTCGTGCAACTTAGCACGTCAATCGCATCTTCGCCGTGTTCTCCTGCATTAATATCTTGGAACCGCATTTCGTACTTTTCAGTGCGGCTCCATGTATCGCTACGGATTTCTTTGTGGGATAGTTGAGCTGTGTGTTCTTCGGTATCTATAGTGTGAATGCTCTCGATTTTCTGAAGTGCTGCTAACACAGGAATTCGCCAAAAATCAAATCGTGTTAACTCGACTTCTCCAATAGGAACCAAATCAGACGAATCAAAACAAGCACCGCAATAGTCACCGATTTTGAATGGAGATAGTTTTCCACACTTAACACAACGATACCAAGTAAAATCTTTATTGGCTACTTCGATCTTTACGGCACTTAGTTTAATATAGTAACGATTTACAGATGACGATGCAAAGAATATGTCGCGCACTTTCTCAGCAATTTTACTCATTGTATTGGTATCAAAGTTCAGTAACTCTTGGATTCTTTGCAAAAGTCCCTTGTTTAATGAGTTTGAAAAGTCGAAACTTAATCCGAATGTCTGGTTCTTGTTCTTGCTTCTTCCAGGTAAACCTTTCCGCACGTCATCTTGGATGGTTTCGCCTAGGGCTGCGCTATCATCCATTACATCCCAAAACATCAGAACAAGCAACTGGTAAAGAGTGTTTATTTCGATGCTTATGCCACTATCCTCTAAATCGTCTAAACAATCATCAAGAACGGATGACAATGGGGCTAAAAAACCAATGCCAATATCTTTAAATGAGCGCGGACTTTCCGTGAAAAAGGTTAATAACTGTTCATAATAAGCGTCTGGTAAAGACCGATATTCTCCCGAGATCGCAGTATAATCAATAGTACGACCACGTCTTTCTGCTCTTGTTTTAGATGCGGAAAATGTACTCTTATCGCGTACAAATTTTACCTTGCTTGTTCCACTAAAGAAAGTAAGATTATTTTGCAGGCATACATCCAAAAATGCAGGGTATAGGTCTGCCAAAGAATGCTCTTTACCATCAACCTCCAGCAAAAGCGATGCAAGCATTACAGCCTGTCGAAAGGCGTCTGCATCAGAAGACTTGGAGAGGTCTCGCGCCAATTCCGCTGCATTCTGACGCGAGTCGGAAAACAGGAGAACTTTTCTTCCTTCGTTAATGAAGTCGGACTTCGGCGGTTGAAGTTCAAACTGTGCTTTTGTAAGGTTGTAGAATGGAATGTTGCCCTTAGTTGACAAATCTACAGGCTTCTTCAAATGCATCTGTTTCTTGCACTTTGGGCACACCCCAATGTTAAAAGGTTCTCCTTTGATATCTGTCTTTTTGCCCTTTTCACTTTTGTTATAGTAGACAACATCTAGTAGAGTTTCATCCTCCTGTGGAGTTAGAAACAGTTTGCCTGTGAATGGGTCAAGGGAACCAAGTTTATCATTCTTTCCTCTCTGATACTTCTTAGGGACAACATAAAGCAACTGCTCTTGCAATGAATTAACATCACAATCCAAACCTTTTTGCGGAAAGACGTACCAATAAGGCTGTCCCTCGTTTTTTTGAACAAATGCGCGAATATACAAGGCTCCGCACTTTATGTGGTTATACAATTCATATATCCTGCCTCCACATTCGCATTTATTCCTCGGTATGGATATAACCTTTCCAAGCAGCAGCTTCTCCCTGTCGGAATGTTTGGCACAGGTGCATTTCGGGTTTGAGCAAGCATATAATCCTTGCAGACCTCGAAGGAACATATGAAGCCTTACTGGGAAAAGGATGTTTCCGTTTTTTGCTGCAAGCGAAACCAATACCAATAGTGCGTCAAGAGCTACATCGCCGTTTCCGTCATTTCCGAATAGGGTTGTTCTGATTTCACTAAAAGATTTTGCTCCATCACGGCACAGCTTATTGAGTTTGACGAACGCTTCATACTTTGGAAGCTTATCATATAGCCATTCCTGCGTTTTTGCCAAGTTGTAGCTTTCAGGCAATTCAGTATTGAAGACTGCCTTAGCAAATGCCTTTATTCTATTGGTTATAGCTTCACCTTGTACTTGGTCAGTACCAATAGATACTAACGCTTTGATGTCCGTTTTAACTTCTAATTCCTCTGGAACAGGTTCCTTTGAGCCAAACAAAAACTCACAATACGAAGCCTCTTTCCCTGTCAATCCAGTATAAAAATCGTTTATTGTCTCCTGCTCCCCCTGTGGCATACTCGCGGTTGTAAGAATAAACTGCACTCTGTCTTTGGTGATTCCCAAACGGTAAAACAGGCGCTCCAACAAGAGAGCAATTTCTCCGCCCGCAGAGCCACGATACATATGTGCCTCGTCCAGCACAATAAGCATTCTATTATCTAAAGAGGCTTCAAGCCATTCCTTCGTCTTGTTCCATATATTGGCTTCACGCTGTCGCATTAGCATATACTCTAACCCATCTTTCGACTTAATGTGATTCAATCCATTGGTATTACTGCATATGTGTAAAAAATTTGGTCACTACAACCTCGAATAAGTTACTGTTTTCTTACGTTTTAA
>Ga0209800_10002310_pt1 | contig 17126 bp, 9 predicted proteins | sample Higcelweek8metaG_FD_187174 | JGI IMG/M metagenome (GOLD analysis project Ga0209800, IMG submission 187174) | Freshwater pond sediment microbial communities from the University of Edinburgh, under environmental carbon perturbations - High... | ecosystem: Environmental > Aquatic > Freshwater >...
TTTTTAATAATGCAACCGATTGCAAAGAAATTTTTATAATTGAGATAGTATTTTTTAAAGAGAAAAAAAGAAGGAGCCAGACTTTCGCGATAGCGTGTTACCCGACTCCTCACCGGACAGGGTTCCGGTCGAAAACGTAGAGTTTAATCAGAATAAAGATTAAAAAAATGTTCAGTATCCTTAATGTCCTGTAATCCAAGAATCCAACATACTTCGGAAAGGTCTGAGAAGTCCAGTCCGCCAGCCGAAATAGCCTCATTATTGTAACGTCCCTCTTTCCCGTTATACTTGTTTGATAAATCAACGGCAAGCCGCCATATAGCAATCAGTCTTGGATTTACGATTTTATTCCTCCATTGGGTATAATCAGGAGAACGAAATCCCGGTGTTCCGTTTCCAACTGCGTTACCATCAGGTATCTTCTGATAATCAGAATTTTTTTGAACGAATTGCAGTTTCTCCGGGGAAGCAGATTCTTCATTCCAATCACTATGTTGAACCACATGAATACGCTGCGAAGTAGATATTTCCGGTAAGTCAGATTGAACAGCCTTTACCAGTGCAGCGGTAAAATCAGACTGGCCTGCCTCTGCAATCCAGATATCACCCTGGTTTGCGAGGGTCGATTTAATAATCGCTTTAACCCGTTCCACAGCGCTTTTAAAATCTTCATGTGCGTCTGTCCAGTTGTCTCCGAAAGCGAGTTGAAATAAATCATTGGGCGGGACATATAGTCCTTCCTGAATACCATAGGTACCAGCAACTGCATGATAATGTATTTTTGAAAATCCTGAGTCAGACAACAGCATAACCATGGCCGCAACAGACTGAAGATCATCTACATCAGTTTTACAATCATAATGCAGTAATAGCAGATCCTTTTCCATATCGAAGTCTCCTGATTCCTGAGAGCTCATATCAATGGCACTACTTTTAAATGACAGGAATGATGTCACTATTGCAATGAATATCAATGTTTTATATTTCATTTCTTCTTTGGTTTTAAATTATTTAAAAATAGCATTTCTACCCGCTGCAATCCCTGATTCATTAAATGCGTCTATAGTGAAATAGTATGCAACATCCTTGTTCAGGCCAGTCAGCATCAGAGAACTGGTATCATAGACCATTACTGAAGAATAGAGCTTGCTTTTATCAATACCATAGTTTATTATGAAACCGGTTGCATTTACGTCCTTCGGCCACTCCAGTCGAGCTCTTCTTGTATCGGCATCTTCCCTGATTACCGTGAAATCATCAACAGTTGCAGGTACTTTGCCTTCTCTGATGCCAAATATCCTCAGATCATAAATGGAAAATTTACCATCAGGAACCCTTACATTTTCAATTTTAATATATTTCGCCTTCACAGGCATTGCTAGTTCTGTATAGTCATGACAGGCATCTGTGGTATTATTGCTTTTATCAACTATGACATCCCATGATTCCCCGTCATCGGAGGAGAGAATCCGATAACAATAGCTGATGTTTTTGCTGTCCGGTTTAAGATTTGACTCATTGTCAGCGAAGTTTACCTGTATCGCATTCATGGTTGAGTTGTCATCCAGCTCAACACTCAGCCATTCCCCGTCATTTCCTGTCATGGCTGACCACCAGGTTCTTATATCTTCATCAAAGGCATTTTTTACCGGGTAATTATCCATAGAAGATGATGCTTCCGCATTCTTTTTATAAGAAAGAAGCATCCACCCTTTAAAAAGACTTTCTTTTTCAAAATCAATCTTACGGTCAGGAATAATAGCCGGATAATCTCCGAAAGCCGTAAAAGTTCTCAGCACACCGTCTTTGTCGAAGGCTGCCGGGAACAATCCGAGGCGTCGTTCGAACATATGACGTAAGGAGATGGACATAGTGGATATATGCAAGTAATTTCCGTAATTGTCCTGGAATGTTGAACCGTGTCCGGCCCCTCCGGCAAAGCCTCCCGGCTTATACGAAAAAGGGCTGTATGTTTCATATTCAAACGGCCCCAGGGGTGAATCGGAAGTATAAACACCGTCAGCATAAGTTTTATATTCTGTTCCGGGAGCGGCGTACTGGAGATAATACCGGTTGTTGTATTTTGTCATCCAGGCTCCTTCATTCCAACCATTTCTTGTAAGTTCATTCGTTTCCCCCGGCACTTCCCAGCCGTACTTACCGGGATTATGTTCAATCAGGATTTCGGGTTCAGTGACAGCCTGCATTTTTGAATTGAGCCTTACCCCATAGATGGGAAGTAGATCTGAACATCCCCAGTACAGATATCTTTGCCCGTCATCATCGAGGAAGAAATGAGGATCCCACACTGCAAACGGCAAAGTATCACCCATGGCTGTCCAGTTATCCCGGAACGGATCGGTAGTGTAGTAGAATGGTTTCCTGACCGCCGCGGATGCAGAAAAATACACTGTGTCATTTATTACTATCGCATCCGGAGCATAGTCCTCGATCGGCAATGATTCGACAGGAAGATAATCCCAACCGAGCAAATCGTCCGAATACCAGTATCCGCCGCTGTGCGATACGAACAGAATATATTTGTCATTGTACCTTATCATTGACGGATCAGCAGCTTCCCGGTATGATGTGCTGTCGGTAAACTGAAACCGGTAATTAAGATCAAGTGGATTGCAGTAGGTTTTAGTTTCCTGAGTGATTTCTCCTGAACAGGAGATCAGAATAAGGAGGTAAATTGCAGATATATTTTTCATTTCCAATTGGATTAATAATATAATCAGGATTTCGTCTGCCTGAACAGCAGTTGAGCCTGTATTTTCTCCACAGTGCAGACCTGCGGGTTCAGTGAATGGAAAGATAAGGAATTACCCTGCAAAAATTTATTCAAATGTCCATAAATCAGGATGGAGAAAGAAAAATATTTCTTTTTAACAATTCATGACGATTAATGTAAAAACTTTGACTAAAAATTTAAAGTAATACCCACGATTCATTACATTAAAAATCAAAATTTATTTATATTTCAGCATGATAATAATGATATGAAAAATTTATGTGTTTTACTCAGTTGCTTGATCATTTGCGGTTTTGTTTCCGGGAATCTTTTTTCACAGGACCCAGCCGTGATTAAAATTGATTTTGACCGCAGGATAGGCGCGGTTGATCCGAACATCTATGGCGCTTTTGTTGAGCCTATACGTACTGTGGTATATGGCAGTATTTATGATCCCGAATCTTCTTTTGCTGATGAGAACGGTTTCAGGAAAGATTTTCTCAAGCTGATCAGCGAGCTGAAGATACCGGTTGTCAGATGGCCGGGTGGAAATTATGTTTCAGGATATAACTGGGAGGATGGCATCGGCCCGAAGGAACTGCGGCCGGCAAGGCTTGATCTTGCCTGGAACCAGGTGGAGACCAACCATATGGGAACTGATGAATATGTGAAGCTCTGCAGCCTCATGGGATCGGAGAACTTCATCTGCATCAATGCCGGAACAGGCACTCTTGACGATGCAAGGCACTGGGTGGAATACTGTAATGTTGAAAAAGGAACATACTATTCAGATCTCAGGAGGAAGTACGGCAATGAAAAACCGTACAATGTCAAATACTGGGGCCTGGGAAATGAGATCGACGGACCATGGCAGATGGGACAAAAAAGTGCTGAAGACTATGTCAAGTTCGCCCTTGAGGCAGGTAAACTGATGCAGCTGGTTGACAAGAACATTAAATTGATAGCCTCCGGTGCTTCAAATTACAAGCCCGATAACAAATGGATTGACTGGAATGATTATGTACTGACCAATATGGCCGGGAACATTGACTACCTGTCAGTACACAGGTATGCAACCGAGGCTCTCACACCGGGCGACAGAAGTTTCTCAGGGATGATGTGCCTTGGCCTTGATATAGATCAGAAGACAGAGATGGTACAGGCACTGATTGAAAAGGCGATGCTGAAATCAGGATCGAAAAGACCCGTCTACATCTCATTTGATGAATGGGCAGGCGGCTTTAGCAACAGCATTATATCATCATTAATGGTGGCACAGCATCTGAACTCCTTCATCAGGCATGCCGATATAGTTAAAATGGCTAATGTCACAATGCTGTCAAGCCTGGTAGGTAATTCCCCGGAAGGTGATTTCAAGAATGCATTATTCCATGCATTTTACCTGTTTTCCAATAACTGCCACGGAACAGCCCTCGATGTTTATACCAGTTGTGACAAATACAGTAATGATGTTTTTAAAAATATACCTTATCTTGATGTCACTGCCGTACTGAATGACTCAGCCAAAATGCTGGTGGTAAACGTAGTCAACAGGCATGAGGCAAATGCCATCACAGCAGATGTTGTTCTGCAGAGCGGCGATTTTGCCGGGAGGGCTGAAGTAAACGAGGTAAACGGGAAAATACCGGCTCCCGGTGATCCCAGGGTTCAGGAACCTGTAAACACAGTCGCAAGTGAGATTAAATTCAAGGGTAATACAATTAAATACAGTTTCCCTGCACATTCACTTACGCAGCTCCGGATTCCTTTAAAATAGCATTATTCCCCGGATTGACTGTATTATAATGTGAACCAGTAACTGAACTTCACGAGGAACATATTATTTGGAAATATATCAAATAGCTGATCCAGGGACTCGCCATAAGAGACCTTGGATGAGCTTGTATTTCCTGTCCTGTCACTGGACCATACCAGGTAGACAGATGATCCGAGCCGATATTCCCATTTAGCTACAAGATTTGACCGGTATTGATGGAAATTGAAATCCGGATTGCCAATCGTATAATCCGGTATCATATCGCCATTCTCGTCAAGAAGGTATTGTCCGCCGGACATCTGTGTGTTTTCATAAATAATGAACCTGTCGTTGAATTCGTCTGCTTCAGGATCCACAATGTATTTGATTTCTGAATAGCTGCCGCGGGAGACAAACGGACTGCCGTAATACTGAATTGAAAGCTCGGGAGTGATGTTAAGATCTGCCCTGAAAGTAAGACCGACAGTCTTCTGACCGATGGTGCCAAAAATGTAGCGATCCGAAGAATTATAATCCAGAGTGGTGATATATTGCAGCAGATCATGGTTTTGCATTATACTGGCGCTGAACCCGATCCTCAGAACCGGGAACGGTCTGACAGAAATTCCCGGTTCGAAAGAATACCAGGTGCCGGAATTATTGCCTCTGCCCTGATAACCGTAATTGAGATTAAAAATAACTTTTTTTGACTGGTCAGTTGACAGATGACCCGATTCTGTAATTGTGAACGGTAACTTCATCTGAGGGCCACCTCTGAGAAACCTGGTGTCAGTTGCACCTGCCTGGTAAACGAGATCATTGCTGAAAATCCAGTTGTTCTCAAATTCCGAGTAGAAAGAGAGTTTTCCTCCGGACCCCAGGTAAGTGCCGTTAAAGTTCCATGTATTGAACTGGTTAAAATCGACGCTGTAGGTGCGAAATACTGAAACCGGTTTAGTAATCTGGTATGTAATAATATTATCATTCTTGATTTCATCTGCAAATGTCATATATCCGAGGTCATTCAACTCAAGTCCGGGTGATAGTAAAGTAAGGCTGGTTGAGTATTTCCAGTGTTCTTTGTGTAATCTTCCGATCTTGAATTTTCCTCCAAAACCTCTAAGTTTTGTCAGTGAAGTGTCATAACCCAGGTATCCGGCACCTGGGCGCTGATAATACCGGACAGAGGATTCCTGCAGAGCAGTAATGGCTTCCGTGCTTCCATTGATATTACTCCCGATCAGCCGTGCATCAATATAATATTCCTTTTCATGCCAGTAATGCAGGACATCAAGACCTCCAGTAAGGGCATTCTTTGAGAGGAATTCCAGGTCCGGGTCATCGATAAATCTGCTGACCGAGGTTATCATGCCTCCCACGAAAGTGTTGCCGGCATTATATCCTTTCTGGATTCGTGCTACTGTGTAGCTTGTCAGAGGTTCAACCTGTCTGTTTGTTATGTCACCCTCCGGATTGCTTACCCGGGCCTTTTCATTAGCTGTCAGGCTTTGAATTATGCCGATAGATAATCCGTTTGAGGTTGTCCCGCTTAATTTAAGTGCACTCAGGATTGTAGTTTTATCAGGAGTCTTTACGAATGTAGACTCATTTGTTTCAGGGATCAGGGAGGGAGCATGACCGATGCGTCTCGAATAGAACAGGCTTTGATCATCAAATTTATAATCGAAAATGGTAAGTCCCTCCATGAAGAACGGCCGTTTTTCTTCATAATAGGTCTCGAAAGCAGTGAGGTTCATTACAGACGGATCTGATTCTACCTGACCAAAATCAGGATTCACAGTCAGATCGATCGTAAAATTGCTGGAGATCCCTATTTTCGCGTCCAGGCCTGCATTGCCTCCCCATTCCTTTCCGTTTTTGGTAAAAGGATTACCCTCTTCTGCTTTCATAGTCTTAAGGTCTGCCAGTGCAAAAGGCATGATTTCTATCCTGCGTGACTTTTTCAATCCCGTAATACCTCTCAGCTCGGCAAAATTATAAATCATCCCGGGACCGTTTTTGGATTGTTGTTCAAAATTACTCTCCTCAGAGAGTCGTGCAATCCATCTCCATGTATGCATTCCCCATACCTGTTCTGTTTCATTGCTGTACCGGAGCTGGTTGAGTGGGATTTCGTATTCAGCGACCCATGCTGAATCTTCCAATCCTGTTTTTACTTTCCAGACAGCATTCCAGTTGAAATCCCAGTTAATAGGATTAAACAATATAAGATCCACCTTCTGACCCCAGGCTGATACAGTGAATTCGAAACCGGTTTTGTAGTTGCGGTAACTGTCAAATGTAATGCCAAGCATGTCGCCATTAAATTCATCACGATTCCCGGGAATCCTCAAAATCTTCTCAGGTTCGCCGTCGAAAGCCCGCATCGCAACATAAAGGTAATGATCGTCATACTGGATATTCATCTCAGTTGGATAGGTAGGTTTGGCTCCCTCGTTCGGAATAAACTGATGCCAGTTACCAGCCCACGTACCTTTCTGCCAGCACTCATCATCAAGCTTTCCGTTAATAACAGGTGGCGGTGTCGTAAGCCGCTGTGTGACATAAACAGGTTGCTTGTTTGCTGTTTGTACGGATTTAACAGTGTCTTGCAGGTGATCTGTTTCCTGAAGCGGTGGATTGGCGTAAACGCAGGGCTGAATCTCTGATAATAACAGCACAAGCCAGAACAGGGTTGTAAAGAGCTTTTTCATTGGTCTGTTATTCCACTCCCTTCACTTTCATCTTCAGGGTAAAAACCGATGTCCTGGCTGTAATAAAAAGGATATTCCTCCTTTTACCTCCAAAACAAATGTTGGCAGGGGCTTCGGGCAGTTCAATCTCACCAATCTTCTGTCCCTTCGGATTAAACACCAGTACCTTGCCAGAGCAAAGATAAACATTGCTATGCTTGTCGATGGTCATGCCATCAGACCCGGCTTGTGCAAAGCTGGTCTTATTGCTTAGTGAACCGTCGGGATTAATGGTATATTTCCAGGTTGTTCTTCCCAAAATATCTGCCACGAACAGGAACTTCCCGTCAGGAGTACCTACAATACCGTTGGGCTGCCTGAGATCTTCAATCACCCTAACCAGTTCACCTGAAGGTTTCAGGTAATAAACCGCCTGAATATCCTGTTCCTGTTTATGCCCCTTCTCCCAGTAATCACGGTGATAGTAGGGGTCGGTGAAGTAAATACCTCCTTTCCCGTCCTGCCAGAGATCATTTGGCCCGTTCAGATGCGCTCCTCTGAAACCTTTGTCATAAACAACTATCAGTTCCCCCGAAGGAGTAAATTTTACAATACTGTTGTGCAGGTCAGCACATGCGATCAGGTTGCCCTGGCGATCGAACCAGGTGCCGTTTGACCGCTTACAATCCTCTTTAAACATTGTTATTCCTGATTTTTCGTCCCAGACATAGATCCTGTCATTGGGTTGATCGGTAAAGAATACCCTTCCGTCACGGGCTACAGAGGGCCCTTCAGTAAAGGCATAACCTGTACCTGCTTTTTGAACCTGGGCTCCTTTTGCAGTTAATGCCGCAAGAGTTGGCGGTTCCTGCGCCCCGGATGAATAAGAAAAAACCAGCAGGCAAGTGATAAAAGCTAATTCTTTCATTGTAAATGTTTTAATAACATTAATACTAAGATAATCTATTATTTTAAACAATAGTGTAAAACATACACTGATATGAAAAGACCGCTGGTGACTTAGGCTCCGCCTGATCAAAAATAAATATTATGGAGAGACATATTTACCCCGTTTCTTCCATTACATATAAGACCGGGATACACATCACTCTTTTAAGATTCCCGTCTGAATTAATTCATTTTAACCTGATTTCTTCATAACTTTTAATTCTTTGCCATCATTTGCATAAAATGCGAAGACTTCTTAAATTTATAATTGTGAATTTTACACTTATTGGAATTCACTCCCTGCTTTCAGACAATGAATAAACCAACTCTGAATGAGATAAATATGAAAAGAACTTTACCCTAATTGTGAATCTCAGGAATATCATTTAAAAAGTAAATAAAATGAAATACAGACAATTAATTGTGTTAACGGTAATGTTGATAACCGGGGGCTTATGCTTAGCCCAGACTGACAAACCAGCGATAATAGATGATTTCATACCCTCAACCCTGAACCAGCCCGGACAGGAATATCCGCAGGTTAACTCGCAGGGCTATGCAAGATTTCGCATAAAAGCGCCCGAAGCGCAAAGTGTTGTTGTGAGTCTTGGACTGGGTGGTACCAGGGGTGGAACACCCCTCACTAAAGCTGCCGACACCTCATGGGTCGGCACCACTGCCGGACCCATGGAAGAAGGTTTCCACTATTATCATGTGACAATTGACGGGGGTGTTTTTAATGATCCCGGAACTTTGAATTTCTATGGTTCCACCCGCTGGGAAAGCGGTATAGAAATACCTGCCCATGATCAGGATTTTTACGCATTGAAGAATGTGCCACATGGTAAAGTACAGCAAATCCTGTTCCCCTCTGAAAGCACAAACACCTCCCGGCGGGCATTCGTATATACACCTCCAAGTTATGATAAGGAAGTATCGAAACGCTATCCGGTATTGTATCTTCAGCATGGCTGGGGCGAGGATGAGACTGCATGGACTAACCAGGGCCGGGCTAATCTGATTATGGACAATCTGATTGCTGAAGGGAAAATAAAACCTTTTATCATTGTGATGACCTACGGAATGACCAACGATGTTAAAATGGGTGGTATCAGAAACTTCGATATAACACCCTTCCAGACAGTCCTGTTGGACGAACTGATCCCTTACATTGATGAAAATTTCCGTACCCTGGCCGATCAGCCTCACCGTGCGATGGCTGGTCTCTCGATGGGGGGAATGGAAACAAAGACAATTACCCTGGCAAGACCAGATGTCTTCTCTCATTACGCCCTTCTCAGCGGCGGCATTTACGCACCGGAAGATATCAAGGATAAGTCGATGGTCAAACTCATTTTCCTGAGCTGTGGCAGCTTCGAAAATCCCACTGGCATCATGAAGTCTGCCACCGCACTTAAAGATGCCGGCATTAATGCCGTCTCATTTATTTCTGAGAATACCCGCCATGAGTTCCAGACCTGGCGGCGCAGTCTCCATGAACTCGCTCCGCTGCTGTTTGTCAAATGAAAGTACTGATAGCAAATACACTGATTTTTAATATAACTGCAAATAAATAAAGCAAAAAGGTTATTAAAATGAAATTCAGATATTTAATCTTATTGTCGGCAATCATGTTAACAGGAGGGATTTGTCTTGCACAGACGATTCAGCCTGCCGCCGTGGAGGATTTTAAACCGGCATCTTCCAATCAGCCGGGAAAGCAATATCCGCAAGTCAATTCCGAAGGCCGGGTCAGGGCCAGTATCCCGGCGCCCCAGGCTCTGAAAGTGCAGCTTGACATTGGCGGTGTCAGGTACGATCTGATTAAAGATGACAAGGGTGTATGGACTGGCGATTCGCGTCCACAGGATGAAGGTTTTCACTATTACCAGCTCATAATCGACGGAGCCCAGGTCCCTGATCCGGGAAGCATGTTCTTCTATGGTGCCAGCCGGTGGGGCAGCGGTATAGAGATCCCTGCAAAAGACCAGGAGTTCTATTCTTTGAAAAATGTTCCACATGGCCAGGTCAGGGAGAATCTGTATTTCTCTGAGATCACGCAGTCATGGCGTCGATGCTTTGTTTATACCCCTCCTGATTATGACAAAAACAGCACTACCCGTTATCCTGTATTGTATCTTCAGCATGGTATGGGCGAAGATGAAACAGCATGGTCTGTTCAGGGCAAAGCCAATCTTATTCTTGATAACCTGATGGCTGAGAAAAAAGCCGTTCCGATGATAATTGTAATGGATAAAGGATATGCATCAAAACCAAACCAGTCACTCTCACAGAATCCCGGAGAGCCTCGGGGTGCGCCCGGCGGTATCTCAACATTTGAAGAAGTCATGATCAATGAAATAATCCCGATGATTGACACCACATACCGCACTCTCTCCGACCGCGGGCACAGGGCTATGGCAGGTCTTTCGATGGGTGCCAACCAGACTATCCAGATCACAATGAACAACCTCGACAAATTCTCATACATAGGTGGTTTCAGCGGGACATCCAATTATCCCAACACTACAGAAATTGACCCCGTTACATTTATGAGCGGCAAATTCAAAGACGGAGAGGCGCTGAATAAGCAGATCAGCCTCTTCTGGCTCGGACTGGGAACCAAAGAACCCAATCCGTTCCCCGGGTCTGTCGGAGCCTTCCGTGCCATGCTTGAAAAGACCGGTGTTAAATATGTCTACTATGAATCCCCGGGTACCGCTCATGAATGGCTTACGTGGCGGAGGTGCTTATATGAATTCGCACCCTTGCTTTTTTAAAAGTGACACCCTCTTTATATTTACCATTCAACAGGCAAATTCAGATCGATATGAAAAAGTTAATCACCATTATGGCTGTGCTTGTCGTAATCAGCTTCTCAGCAAGTTCACAGGATATTGAAAAGCAGGCTCCCGCTGGATATGACTCTCTCAGAACCGGCATAGCACACGGGAAGATAGACACCATCAGGTATGCTTCAAAGACAGTAGGTACTACACGCAAAGCCCTGATTTACACCCCTCCTTCCTATTCAAAAAGTAAAAGATACCCCGTTTTATATCTCTTGCATGGTATTGGCGGCGATGAAAAGGAATGGCTTAACGGAGGACAACCGCAGGTCATCCTGGATAATCTTTACGCGGATAATAAGATCGAGCCAATGATCGTGGTAATGCCTAATGGAAGGGCTATGAAGGATGACCGCGTTACAGGAAATATCATGGCACCGGATAAGGTACAGGCATTTGCCGATTTCGAGAAAGATCTCCTGAATGACCTCATTCCCTTTATCGAGAAAAAATACCCGGTAATTAAGGACCGTGAACACCGCGCAATAGCGGGTTTATCGATGGGCGGCGGACAGTCACTGAACTTCGGACTGGGTAACCTTGACAGATTTGCCTGGATAGGCGGTTTCTCATCAGCTCCCAACACCAGGGCTCCTGAAGAACTGGTGCCCGATCCGGAGGAGGTAAGAAAAAAACTTAAGGTGCTATGGATCTCCTGCGGCGATAATGACGGCCTGATAACATTCAGCCAGCGCACTAATGAGTACCTGAACAAAAATGATGTCCCCCATATTTATTATGTTGAACCAGGGGTACATGACTTCAAGGTCTGGAAGAATAGCCTGTACATGTTCTCACAACTGCTTTTCAAACCGGTAGATGTTTCAAAGTTCAATAAATACAGTCTTCTTGGAACACCAGCTCCCTCCAATGTAAGAAGGGCAAAATATCCTCAAATTCTGCCTGATGGCCGTGCCATCTTCCGTGTAACGGCGCCAGATGCAAAAATGATTCAACTCGATCTGGTAAAAAAGTATGACATGGTTAAAAACAATGATGGAGTATGGGAGGTGACAACCGATTCTCTGACCGAAGGATTCCATTATTATTCACTCCTGATAGACGGTCTGGCTGTTGCCGATCCGTCAAGCGAAACATTCTACGGAATGGGGAGGATGGCCAGCGGTATTGAGGTACCATTCAAGGGAGATGACTACTACGCGAAAAAAGATGTCCCTCACGGGGAAATAAGCATAAAGCGGTACTATTCCACCGTCTTTAACAAATGGCGTCAGTTCTACATTTATAAACCGGCAGGATATGATGTCAATTCAGACGAAAAATACCCTGTATTGTATATTTTGCATGGTGGTGGTGAAGATGAAAGAGGATGGGCCACCCAGGGCAAAACAGATCTGATACTCGATAACCTCATCGCTGAAGAGAAGGCAAAACCAATGATCATCGTGATGCCTGACGGAAATGTCGATGCATGGGGCTTTGGTGATAATACCTTAATAATGTTCGAAAGAGAGCTGAAACAATGCATCATCCCCTTTGTGGAAAAGAATTACCGTACGGAACCCGGCCCAGGTAACCGTGCTCTTGCCGGGTTATCAATGGGCGGGATACAGACTCTTTATGTCGGGATAAACAACACTGAAATGTTTCAGTATCTCGGAGTATTCAGTTCAGGCTGGATCATGCCGGCACAGAACAGCCTGGCTGACAAGCAATATGAATTCATGAAAGAGAACCTTGACAAGATCAACGGCAATTTGAAACAACTCTGGATATCAATGGGCGGCAAGGAAGACATTGCATATAACAACTGTCAGACAATGATGTCGAAATTCGATGAACTCGGGGTTAAATATACATACAGTGAATATCCCGGAGGTCATACATGGCCGGTCTGGAGGAATAACCTGTACAATTTTGCACAACTATTGTTCAGGTAGCATTTAGTCACCGGGTGAGATTAGTAAAATGCAAGGAAGACGAAAAAATAATACATGCTGGATATAAAAGATTAGGATCAATTAAGATAATAACCTGATACAACTATGAAACTCCTAAACTCAATGCTTCTGGTTCTTTCAATTACCGGGATAATTGGAATGACCTCGTGTCAGACTAAGAAGCAGGACTTTCAACCTGATTTTGAATCGTTGGAGAAAGTTAATCCTGTTCCCGAATGGTTTAAGGATGCCAAGTTTGGCATCTATTTCCATTGGGGCGTATACTCTGTGCCGGCTTTTGCAAATGAATGGTATCCCCGGAACATGTACATCAATGGATCAAATGAAAACAAGCACCATGTAGAAGAATATGGCACACCTTCTGATTGGCCTTATAACAACTTCATCACCGGAGCGAATGACCGGCAGGGTAATTTTGTTCAGTTCGCACCCAGGCTAAAATCTGAAGGGGGTAATTTTGATCCTGATGAATGGGCTCAGCTCTTTGCTGATGCAGGTGCTAAATTTGCAGGCCCGGTAGCCGAGCACCATGATGGCTTTTCAATGTGGGCAAGCAAGGTCAATCCATGGAATGCAAAAGATACGGGGCCGAAACTTGACCTGGTTGGCCTGCTGACGGATGCCATCCGCAGACAGGATCTGAAAGTCATACTTTCGATGCATCATGCTTTTAATATCACTGGCTTTTATGATTCTGTGCCTCCGGCAAGCGATCCAAAACTTCAAATGCTTTACGGACAGCAGGGCAAAGTGAAGAACGAAGCTTTCTGGTTGAGCAAACATAAAGAAATCATCGACAACTATAAGCCTGATATCATCTGGCAGGATTTCAATCTGCCTAAAATATCAGAAAATGTACTCCTCGGGTTTTTATCCTACTACTACAATAAGGCAGCGGAATGGAATAAAGAGGTTGTGGCGACATATAAGGATGGCCTTAATATTAAATGTGCTGTACTGGACTTTGAACGTGGCGGACCTGCCGACATCACTGATAATTACTGGCTGACAGATGATGCTATCAGTTCTTCCAGCTGGTGTTATACCGAAGGAATTGGATACTATTCGAAGAAACAGATACTTCACGGTTTTCTCGACAGGATAAGCAAAAACGGTAACCTGCTTTTAAATATATCCCCTGAGGCTGATGGCACGATACCACAGGAACAAAAGGATATATTATTAGCGATGGGGGCATGGCTTAAAAAATACGGTGAGGCGGTTTATGCGACACGTGCGTGGGAAAAATATGGTGAAGGGCCCACACTAATGGGAGCAGGAAAAGGCATATTCACCGCACCAGCAGAGGGTACAGCCAAAGATGTCAGATACACCAGATCAAAAGACAACACTACCCTTTATGCGGTCTTGCTGGGCTGGGATGAGGGTCAGAAAGAAATAACCCTGGCTTCACTGGCATCGAAAAGCATTGATCTGAAACATCTTAAATCCGTTATGCTTATTGACGGAGAAGCCGGGAAATACCTTCCCCTGGAATACAGACAGGATGAAGAAGGATTGACTATCAGACTGCCGGAGCGATCTTTTGAAGAGATGGCATATATCATTAAACTAACCTTCAGAAGAAAAATCCCGGCATTATTATCAGTTCAGAAGTGAGAAACGCCGGGCTGGTTGAGATGTATTGATTTGGACGAATTTATAAAACAAATATGAGAAGACTATGAAAAGAGGTGTATTCATTGCCCTGGCTATAATATCCACATTAAATCTATGGGGCCAGCAATTACCTTATCAAAATCCCGGTTTAAGCTCCGAAGAGCGTGCCAGGGATTTGATTTCACGCTTAACATTAAGCGAGAAAGCAACCTTGATGTGTGATGTGTCAGATGCTATCCCGCGCCTGGGCATAAAAAAGTTTAACTGGTGGAGCGAAGCTTTGCATGGCCTGGCCAACAATGACAGCGTGACTGTATATCCCCAACCTATTGGCATGGCTGCCTCATTTGACGATGAGCTTGTATATCGTATTTTCACCACCGTGTCAGATGAAACACGGGCCAAATATAATCAGTCCATGCAGAGAGGGCAGGAAAACAGACGGTTCCTGAGTCTTTCTGTCTGGACGCCAAACGTTAACATCTTCCGTGATCCGCGATGGGGACGGGGCCAGGAGACCTATGGTGAAGATCCATATCTTACATCGCGAATGGGTATCTCGGTGGTAAAAGGATTACAGGGCCCATCAGACGCAAAATACCGGAAACTCCTGGCCTGCGCGAAGCATTATGCTGTACATTCAGGACCGGAATGGAGCCGTCACTCACTCAATGTCACTAATGTTGATCCGCGTGATCTTTATGAAACCTACCTGCCGGCATTCAAGGCACTGGTGCAGGAAGCGGATGTACGGGAGGTGATGTGTGCCTATCAGCGCCTTGAAGATCAGCCCTGTTGCGGCAACACAAGGTTATTGCAGAGAATTCTGCGTGATGACTGGGGCTATAAGTACCTTGTTGTTTCCGACTGCGATGCTATTACCGACTTTTATCGCGGTCATAATTACTCCTCTGATGCAACTCATGCGGTGGCTCAGAGCATACCTGCCGGAACCGATCTTGAATGTACATGGAATAACTGGAATTATCTGAAATCGCCTGATGCTGTCTCAATGGACCTGATCAGGGAAGAGGAGATGGATAAGAGCTTATTGCGCGTGCTGACCGGTCGGTTTGACCTGGGCGAAATGGATGATGACGCCATTGTCCCATGGACAAAAATCCCGGCTTCTGTGATAAACAATGAAGAACACAGAAAACTAGCCCTGGATATGGCACGCGAAACCATGACCCTGCTCCAGAACAGAAATAGTATCCTTCCTCTGAAAAAATCAGTGGGAAAAATAGCCGTAATAGGCCCGAATGCGAATAATGCCAGAATGTTATGGGGTAACTACAACGGGACACCTATCCGTACAATTACGGTTCTTGATGGTATCAAATCAAAGGTACCGGCAAAAAGAATAATATATGACAGGGCATGCGATATAGTTGACAGCAAGGTAATTGTCAGTTTTGCTCCTGAATGTTCCATTGACGGAATACAGGGTTTTAAAGCCACTTACTGGAATAACACTACTTGGGCTGGTGACCCTGTTGCTGATCAGAGGCTCTCCGGCCCCCTGAAGCTGGCCACAGAAGGAAAGAATGAACTGGCCCCCGGAGTGAAGCTTGAGGGATTCTCCGCCAGGTTTGAAACTGAATTCACAGCCTCCCAAACTGAAGAGATTGTTTTCAGATGCGGTGTGGCCGGTTCTTTTGAACTGCTTGTAAACGGTGAATCTGTAAGGAAGTACGAAGACTGGCGTGCGATGGCCTCAAAAATCCCATATAAGGTTGAGAAGGGCAGGAAATACAAAATAGAAATCCGGTTCACGCATCGTTATAACTGGCAGGCTGTAATAGAATTTGACTTAGGAAGAGAGACTGACCAGGATTTCTCAGGGCTGCTGGCAAAACTGAAGGGGATTGATGTTGTGATATTTGCAGGAGGCCTCTCCAACGAACTGGAGGGAGAAGAAATGCCTGTATTATTGCCGGGTTTCAAAGGTGGTGACCGAACAGACATTGAATTGCCTGCAGTACAACGAAATTGTATCAAAATGCTTAAACAGGCAGGAAAGAAAGTAATATTTGTTAACTGCTCGGGCTCTGCATTAGGATTGGTGCCCGAAACGGAGAACTGTGAAGCCATATTACAGGCATGGTATGCCGGAGAATCAGGCGGACAGGCAATTGCCGACGTGCTTTTCGGTGACTATAACCCTTCCGGCAAGCTGCCCGTCACCTTTTATAAAAGCATAAGCCAGGTTCCAGATTTTGAGGATTATTCAATGGCAGGCCGGACTTACCGTTATATGTCTGATCCACTTTTCCCGTTTGGTTTCGGACTGAGCTATACTACTTTCTCGATCGGTATTGCTCAGGTCAGCAAGAATGAGATCAAAAGTGGTGGAAGCGTTGAACTTACTGTTCCGGTGTCAAACAAAGGCAAACATGATGGAACAGAAATAATACAGGTTTACGTGCGAAAGGCCAATGACAGTGATGGCCCCCTGAAGACGCTGAGAGCCTTCAGGAGAGTTGACGTAAATGCCGGTAAAACCGTGAAAGCCATAATTGACCTGCCCTCGACTTCATTTGAGTTCTTCGACAGGGCAAGCGGTAAAATGACTGTTGTGCCAGGTGAATACGAGGTCTGGTA
>Ga0209800_10002311_pt1 | contig 17119 bp, 19 predicted proteins | sample Higcelweek8metaG_FD_187174 | JGI IMG/M metagenome (GOLD analysis project Ga0209800, IMG submission 187174) | Freshwater pond sediment microbial communities from the University of Edinburgh, under environmental carbon perturbations - High... | ecosystem: Environmental > Aquatic > Freshwater >...
TAATTTATTAAACTGAAAAGCTGTCGATCTTAAAATCTCTTCTGGTGTGATTTTCTGATCTAAATTTTCCAAACCTTTTGTTGCTCTAATTATTTCCATAATTATATTTACTAGTAAAATGTTACCCCACATGGATTCGAACCACAATTATTGCGTTCAGAGCGCAACGTCCTACCATTAGACGATAGGGTATCAATGGCCATTATTATACGTCAAATGGTATAATTTAGCCAAATGCAAACCATAGAACAACTAATTCAAGAATTAAAATTAACCCCTGAGCAAGCCGAAGGAGTTAAACAGTACATGAACAGTCTTTTAGTGGAACTTCTCGAAAGTATCAAACAAGACCATATCAACAATTTCGACGAAACCATCAACAATCTCAAGTCTAACTAACTTTTTAAACTATATCTCGGTTTTTCACTACCAATAGTTGTCGGTTCTCCATGACCTGAATAAACATCCGTATTTTCGGGTAATTCCATTAATTTTCGCAAACTTTCATATATCTTTTTGGTTGAACCATATTTAAAGTCAGTCCTTCCTCTCAAGTCTTTAAATAAAGTATCACCAGAAAATAATAAATTATCATCTTTGCTATAAAAACATACTGATCCTGGTGTGTGTCCTGGTGTTTTTATTACTTCAAATTTACTTTCCCCAAAATTAATCTCCGTAATTTCATCTAAATCCTTATCAATTTTTATCAAATTTGGAATTTGTAATTCCATTCTTAAAAAATGTTTTGCCGTTTCATCCTGTCTATCCAATATAAATTTATCTTTTTCTGAAACAAAAATCGGCACGTTATACATTAATTTCAAATCCAAAGCTGCCAAGGAATGATCAAAATGACCATGAGTCATCACCACTCCCACTAATTTAATTCCCTTACTTTCAATCTCTTCTGAAATTCCCACTCCATCATCGGCCGGATCAATTACCAAACCTTCTTTTGTTTCCTCATCCCAAACAATATAACAATTTGTCTCAAGTTGGCCTAAAACTAATACTTCTTGTTTGATCATAGGTTATAATAACTCATACTTATGAATAATAACAAACCTGTCTCTAAACGCCTTTTTGTCGGCAGTTTGCCTTACCGTTTTACCGAAGGTGAACTTTTAGATTTATTTATTTCTGAAGGGAAAATTATTTCCGTCAGAATTATGCACAACCAATGGGGTAAAAGCCGTGGTATGGGCTATATTGAATATGAAAATTTAGACGATGCTATCCGAGCCAAAGAAAAATACCACAATTTTTATTTAGGTGATCGCAGTATCATCGTTGATTATGCCCAGCCAGACCCATTTTTAACTCCAGAAGGTCAAGCTCGTCATCAAGAGGCTCTTGAAAAGCACCCTAATCGTCGTCAAGCTCAAACTTATTTACCTCATCCAGATAGTGATACAGAAGAATATCATCAACGTAGTTTCCAAGCTCACAACAATTTTGCTCCCTCTTTTTCTCGTCGTCCAGAATCACGAAACACGTTTGCTCCTCGATCAGAACCTAGATCATCGTTCAACCAAGAAGAAACTAATCGTCCACCTCGAAAATATAAAGGTGGCAAACCAGTTTTTAACTCTGTTGGTAAATCACTCAATCGCAATACTACCGGAGAATACGTCCCTAAATTTTTCCCCGAAGTCGACCCCAACAAAAAGAAATTTCGTCCTCGCCCCGGTCAAAAACCCGAATACTTAGGTAGTTCTCCACTTCATGTTCGTTCTACTGTTTTCAAACAACGTGCTTTTGGGTCTAAAGTTGGGGCAAAATTTGCCGCCAAAAACAAAAGGAAATAGCTATGGTCTTCGAACGAAACATAAAATTACTCAAGTGGCACAGTTTCTTCCTGGGTTTTAGTCTTTGGTCTCCTTTTGCCATAATCTATTTCTCCAAGGTTTCTGGATCTTATGCTTTAGGATTAAGCATTTTTTCAATTATTATGATTTCTGCTGCTATTTTTGAACTCCCAACAGGATTTTTTTCAGATAAGTATGGCCGAGCTAAAACTTTAGTTTTTGGCTCATTTGCCTTTTTAATCGGATCAATTTTCTATGCCATTGGAATAAATTATTGGTTTTTAGTTGTCGGTGCTATCATCCAAGGTTTAGGTCGTGCTCTTTATAGTGGTAATAACAATGCTCTTCTTTACGATAATTTAGCTTCTATCGACAAAATTAACGAATTTGAAGAGCACAACGGGAAAATTGGGTCTATGGAACAATTAGCCACGGCTATTTCAGCAATATTTTCAAGTCTAATTGCTTTTGTTTCTATTTCTGTTTTACTATGGATTTCTGTTGTTCCTCAAATAATTTGTCTGATTTTAAGTTTAAAAATAGTCGAGGTAGAAATAATCAAAAAAGAATCTGGCAATATTTTTTCTCATACCAAAGCTGCTTTCAAAAACTTTATTAATAATAGTAAATTAAGACTAATTAGTTTGTCAGACATTATTAGTTTTGGCATCAGCGAATCTTCGTATCAATTTCGATCAGCCTTTGTGGCCACTCTTTGGCCAGTTTGGGCCATTGGTATTTCCAATATTCTTTCTAGCCTTGGCGCTTCAATCAGTTTTCGTTATAGCGGCAAAATTATAAAAAAGTTTTCAGCTTTAAAAATTTTATTTTTAAATTTTTTTATTAGCAAAACAGTAAATTTAACCGCCTTATTTTTCCCTTCAGTTTTATCTCCTGCCATCATGACCACCACTTCATTAATGTATGGAGTCACCAGCACTGCCACCAATAAACTTTTACAAGACGAATTTACTTCAAAACAACGAGCCACCATGGGTTCTCTTAATTCTCTTTTTGGTAGTTTATTTTTCTCAATCTTTGCCGTTATCCTAGGTATTTTTGCCGATCATTTTGGTCCCAGAAATGCATTAATTTTTTCGACTCTCTTGGGGTTTGTCGTTTTGCCTTTTTATTTCTCTCTCAAGAAAATAATTGATCATGAAAAAAGATAACCTAAAAGTTTCCCTTTTTAAGGGAAAAACCGGTTTATCCGGAAAGGGTTTAGAACCCATCATCGCTCTTTCTCCCATGGACGGTATTACTGACGAAGCTTTTCGTTTGGTTCAAACTCAAATTGCCCCAGCAGATTTAATTTTTACTGAATTTGTTAGTGCTGAAGGTATCTCTCGTGGTGGGGTTAAATTGTATGACACTCTTTTATTTTCTCCAGGTGAACGGCCAATTATTGGCCAACTATTTGGCAAAGATCCTGAAAGTTTTTATAAATCTGCCATAATTTTATGCGAATTAGGCTTTGACGGAGTTGATATTAATATGGGTTGCCCAGCCAAGACTGTCACTCAAAATGGCAGCGGTGCTGCCCTAATTGGTAAACCAGAATTAGCCGTTCAAATTATTCAATCAGCCAAGCAGGGGATTGACGATTGGTTTTCTGGCAAAACCAAAATTACCGACCTTGGTCTTAACCAAAAAACGTTGGAAGTGATTTCTAAAAATAAAAAATATTCTAATATTAACGTAGAGACGCATCATGATGCGTCTCTACGACGACCAACATTGTCCGTCAAAACTCGCCTCGGCATCTCCGAACCTATCGTCGACACTTGGATTCCAGTTTTACTTTCCCAACCAATTGATTTTCTTACTATTCATGGTCGGACTCTCAAACAAGCCTATGCTGGTCAAGCCGATTGGGATCAAATTCAAAAAGTTGTCAATTTAGCCAAAGGTACGGGAATAAAAATATTTGGTAATGGTGATATTCAAAATCGTCAACAAGGAATCGAGTACTGTCAAAAATATAATGTCAATGGTGTTTTAATTGGTCGCGCTGCTGGTGGTAATCCTTGGGTATTTAATGACCATATCGCTACTCCTCAAGAAAAATTTTCTGCCATGTTGCTTCATGCTCAAATCTTTCAAGAGGTTTTTCCACATCGTTGTTTTGATAGTCTTCGTAAGCATTTTTTACTTTACACTTCTGACTTTCCTAATGCAAAGTCGCTCAGAATGAAACTTGTTAGATTAAACTCAGTCAAAGAATTATTGTCGCTTGAAGAAGAGTTCGTCAGTTGATAAAGTTAAAGGTATGCCAGACGAAAATCAAGTTCAAAACCTTCTTAACATTGAATCTCTTATCAACACAGCCACTGTCCGTCTCGATGAAATCACCAAACAACTTCATGAACAAAAAAGCATGATTGACGCTCTGTTGGAAAATGATGACAGTTATCAAGAAGTCGAAAAAGAAGCCAAAAAACAGGCAAAATTAAAAACTGCTGCCAAACAAAATGCTCTTAGTGGTCCAGAAGCCAAGTCTACTATTGATAAACTCAAAGAAAACCAAATGCAGGCCAAAGAACTAAAAATCGCTCTTTCAGATTATTTGGCTCAATATGTCGCTTTGTCTGGTACCAATCAAATTGAAGGTCCAGATGGTGTTGTTCGTCAAATCATCTACACTGCCAAATTGGTTAAAACCAGATAATAGTTTATAATCCACCTATGGCACAAAATATTTCTCAAAATGATTTTCAAAAAGAAGTCCTCGACTTCAAAGGTAAAGTTTTAGTTGATTTTTGGGCACCATGGTGTGGACCGTGCCAAATGCTTGGCCCAGTTATCGAAGAAATTAGTAGTGAAGTCAAAGATGTTAAGGTTGTCAAAGTCAACGTTGACGAAGCTCAAGAAATTTCTGGAAAATATGGCGTTAGTGGTATCCCTACTGTGATGCTTTTTAAAGATGGTCAAATTGTCGAAACTATTGTTGGTTTTCGTCAAAAACAAGATTATCTTAATGCCATCAATAAGGCATAATCAATGGATCTATTTCAACTAAAATCTTTCATCGAACAACAAAATTTACCTGATTTTCGCTATCGTCAAATAGTCAAGAACTATTATTCTGGCCGATATAATAGTTTTGACCAAATGACTGATTTGTCTTTAGATATTCGTGCCAAATTATCTGCCCAACTTTCCCTTCTTTCTGTTTCTGAAGAAAAAAACGTTGGCGATCAATCTACTCAAAAATCTTTATTAAAATTGGCTGATGGTAATTTAATCGAGTCAGTGGTTATGGATTATGAAGACTGGATTACTGCTTGTGTTTCCAGTCAAGTTGGTTGTCCCCTTGGATGTCAATTTTGTGCCACTGGCAAAATGGGTTTCAAACGCAATCTAACCGCCGACGAAATTGTTGATCAAGTTCTTTATTGGAATCAAAAAATTTCTCCTTCGTTTATTGGCAGAATTGTTTTTATGGGTATGGGTGAACCATTTTTGAATTGGGATAATTTAGTTGAGTCTTTAAAAATTATTAATTCTCCAGATGGTTTAAATATTGGTGCTCGCAAAATCAGTATTTCCACTGCCGGTGTAGCCGACAAAATTATCGAGTTTGCCAATCTCGACATTCAAATCAACCTCGCTATTTCTCTTCATTCAGCCAATCAAAAATATCGTGAGTCAATTATGCCAATTGCTCGTCAATTCAATCTAGATGAGCTCAAAAAGGCCTGTTTGTACTATGCCAATCACACTAATCGTCAACTATTTTTTGAATATGCTCTTATGGATCAAAACACCAGCCAAGGTGATGCTAATTTACTTGCCGATTTTCTTCATTCTCACCGTCTTTTCTTTTTAAATTTAATCCCTCTCAATCCTGTCTCTGGAGGTATGAATCCCGCCACTAAAGATCAACAAAAACTTTTCATGAGCTATCTTAACCAACTTGGAGTAGAGTATTCCCTTCGCCGATCTTTCGGCCAATCCTATTCCGCCGCCTGCGGCCAACTCGCCACTAATAAATAATTTTAAATTTATTTATTTCAATATTAATTGGTATTTCGGTCTGTCTTCTGATATCAAAAAATATGGTACAATCCCACTATATGAGTACAGAAAAAGGTCGTTTTGTTTTTGAAGAGACAAAATATTATCATCATCCCACTTCTGGGATGGCAAGTGATGTTCAAATAAGTCCACAAGGGATGTATGATCAGGCGATACGAAAGGAAATAGGTGAGAGACAAGGGGTAGTCGAATTGCCAGAGACTCGTGGAACTGGAAAAGATAAAAAAAATGGAGACTGGAAAAAAGTAGAATACATATTTTAATCAATTTATTCGACAATTCCACTATTTTTCTGATATACTGACAAACTGATTTGTATCCGCCTGTGGCGGAAACTGATAAACTAAATTATGCTTATTGACGAAGTTCATATTATTATCAAAGGTGGCGACGGGGGAAATGGTATTGTCCATTTTTATAACGATGCTTTCCGACCCAAAGGTGGCCCAGATGGGGGCAATGGCGGCCACGGCGGTTCTGTCTATTTTGAAGGTGTTTCCGATATCTCTAAACTTAATCAATTTCGTCATGCCAAAGTTTATGCGGCTCAACAAGGTGAAGCTGGTGACCGTAATAATTGTACCGGCAAAGGTGGCGATGATCTTGTTATTCAAGTTCCAGTCGGTACTGTGGCTTTGTATGACAATGGATCTTCAATCGAAATTACCGAAGTTGGCCAAAAAGTTCTTATGGCCAAAGGTGGTAGTGGTGGTCGGGGAAATTATTTCTTTCGATCTTCTACCAATCAAACTCCTCAACAACGTGAGTTGGGTTTCAAATGTACTCCCAAAAAAGTTTTCTTACAATTAAAACTCATTGCTCAAATTGGTCTTATCGGTTTACCCAACGCCGGCAAAACCAGTTTATTAAACGAACTTACTCCAGCCAATGCCAAAGTTGCTAATTATGCTTTTACCACTCTCGAACCAAATTTAGGTGTCACCAAAGGTGGTCTTATTATTGCCGATATTCCGGGACTTATTGAAGGTGCTGCCGACGGTAAGGGTTTAGGTGTCAAATTTCTCAAACACGTTGAACGTACCAGTTTATTGATTCACTGTGTTTCTGCCGAATCTCCAGACCCTCTCAAAGATTATCAAACTATTCGTACCGAACTTACTAATTACAGTTCAGTTTTATCCCAAAAACCAGAAATTATTGTTCTAACAAAATCCGATCTTTTGGACCAAAAAGAAATTAAATCTCTCCAAAAGAAAATCGGCGCCGATGTGGTTACTTCCATCATCGACACCGATAGTATCAAAAAACTAAACGATCTGATCGCTAAAAAATTAAGCTAAAACTTTTTTAACTTTTTCCCAATCTTTTTTGAGTTGTGTCATCAATCTTGTGGCTCCGTTTTTAGTTGCTTTCAAATCACTCTTATATTCTTCTACTACATCCTCCACAATCATAGCATATTTTTCTCTGTCAATTTCTTTGCCAGCAGTTTTTACTTCAGCTACTTTTTCCATTACCGCAGTTTTAATTTCTTTATACTTATTTACTGCTTCGTCAGTTGCCTCACCAAAAACTTCTTCCACTTTAGTTTTAGTATCTTTTACTCCAGTTTGAACTTCTTTGCTCAATCTAGCTAACATTTTTAAAATATCTTCTCTGGTCTTTTTACCCGATTGTGGGGCTAAAAGTAAACCACCCACAGCTCCGGCTGCTGCTGCTAATAACCCGGTTAAGAAAAATTTTCCTGTTTTTGCCATATTACTCCTAAAATAAATTAACTAACACCTTCAGTCTAGAGGAATTATTTTTCTCTGTCAATAAAACAGCTTATGCCGCAGCTTCAAAAACTTTCTTCCATACATCAGCCGGAGCCTGTAAAAATGAACTGACGCTATCCACTGGCTCCATTGCCGTATTGATTTTATTAAAAGTGATTCTACAACAATCTTGTAACACCCGATTTATTTCACTTACTCCATTTACATTAGTCTTGATAGGTACTGGAGTTGTTGCTGCTGCTTCTTCAGTCATTTCATAATACTGTCCAAAAGTTAAAACTATTCTAGTTGAATGATTTTGATCGTAATCTACACCATAAACACGACTAGTAACATTATCTTGCCATATATGTCCACCACCTGGACGACAATAAGCATCGTTTTGTTCAGTCGTATTTCTAAAAAGAATAGAAAGAACACTTCCTCTCCTCCCTTCTTTAGGATCAGAAATATTTTCTGGAGTAATTAATGATTCTGCCAAAGACATACTTTCACCAGAAAATGTTTGCCATGAGTTACCAGACATCGATTGAATTGAAGCTTTAAAAAATCCAGTCATTCTTTTTTTAAAAGCCATCTCTCGCATAGTGTCATTAAACACTCCTAAAATTAAATTTTCCCTAACTATCCCATTGGTTACTTCTCTTATTTCACCCAAATGAGCCAACAATTCAGCTGTTTTTGGAGAAATTACTAACCTTTCATTTTGTTTTCTTTCAATTTCTTTAATCATTATTTATATAAAAAAATATATAGGCATTATAACTCTTTTTACTAAAAATTCAAAATTAACTGGCAATATACGCCCCATTTTGTGATTCTCTCAAATCATATCCAAAAGCTCGGCGGCTGACCGCAATTATTGGCGGTGCTTGAATTCTTTTAAAATAACTCAATTTAAACATTTTCCATTTTTCTTCCAAATCCTTTTTAAATTCATCTCTATTTTTAAAATATCTTTCTATCATTCCTGTTTCTAAATGCATTTCTACTTCAATAGTTTTTTTGTCATACCATTCCAAAATCTCCATCGGATCTTTTCTAAACTCTACCAAAGCTCTGACTAATTTATCGTGATAAAGGTAGAGGATAGGGTCGCCTTTACCGATTGTTACATCTTGTTTGTCACTTAATTCTGCTGATGGTACTACTTCAAAAATTTCTTTTGGAATAATTTCATTTTGATTTATTTTATTGATGTATTCGGCCAATTTGTAAACTTCCCATTTATATAAATCAGCCAATGGGCAAATGGCTCCGTTCATATCACCATAAAGAGTGGTGTAACCCAAGGCCATTTCTGTTTTATTACTATTATTAATCATCACTCCGCCAACTACTGCTGCCACTCCTGCCAAAATTCTGCTACCTCTATCTCTGGCCTGTATATTTTCCACCACCATTTCACTTACTTCAAAACCATTATCCTTCAATTGTTTTTCTGTTAAATTAACTCCATCTTGTATCGAAATAATTTTATATTCAATCTCTAAATTCTCAGCTAATTTTTTTGCCGCATTTTTAGTCAAATCAGCATTAAATTTTGATGGCATATTAATCCCTAACACTTTTTCTTTACCCAAAGCTGTCGTCAATAAACTTGCCGACACCGCCGAATCAATTCCGCCGCTAATTCCAATTACTGCCTTCTTTAAACTATTTTGTTCAAAAAATTTTCTCAATCCATAAATTAATCCATCATATAATTCCTCTGTATCTCTATTTTTCAAACTCTCTGTCTCTTTACTAACACCTTTATTAAATTCACTCAAATTTATTTCTAAAACTTCTTCCTTATAAGGTTCGGCCGTTTTAATTATCTCTCCATCATGATTATAAATAGTTGAACTGCCATCAAACAGAAATATATTTTTCCCATTATTTTGAATTCCTACATTATTACAATAAACAAAATTTACTGGATTTTTAAACAATATTTTTTTTACAATTTGGTGTCTTTTATTATTTTTTTGCCATGTCCACGGCGAAGCCGAAATATTAACCACTATTTCTGATCCATTTTCCACTAAAATTTCAATTGGCTTATTAAAATAGTTTTCATCCCACATATCCTCACACAAACTTAATCCAATTTTTATTTTCTGTCCTCTTATCTCTACCTCAAATGGCTTTAGCAATTCTTTTATATCAACCTGTTTTTCATCGGCCAATTTTTGCATTGAATAAAAATGTCTCTCATCGTCAAACTCCCTATATTTAGGTAATAAAGTCTTAAAAGTATGTCCTTCAAAAACTCCATTATCTAACCATTTTTTATCAGCAGCTATCAATGCCGCATTATATTTTCGTACTCGTCCGTCTTCTCCCATCTTGTCAAAATCAGCCCACACATTTCCCCAAATCACAGTAATTCCCTCACTTTCTTCTCTTATTTTTTCATTAATCTCCATCAATTTTTTAATCAATCCATTATTTTCCCATTCGTCACCCAGCAAATATCCGCTTGCTGCCATCTCTGGAAAAATCACTACATCATTTTTATTTTCCTTGGCTTCTTTAATTTTTTGAATAATCTTTTCAACATTAATATCCGCCCTCCCTGCCACCACCTCCATCTGTACTACTGCAATTTTAATATTTTCCATTTAAGACAATTATATCAACTTAGGTTCCCTTTTTAAGGGAAAGGTGGTACGAAGCACCAATGGGTTTTGTCCTCTAATTTTTTCCAAAAAAAATGCCGTGGGTGAAAATGAAGTAAGAAAAAATAGTTGCCCATGCAGCCTAAGTTTTTTTACATTCAGATTCACCTCACGGTATTTCGTCAGCCGTTGCCAACAGAGTGATCTAGATGTCTATTCCCTCAAGTAGTCGATATTCATCCATTTTGCTCAACGCTTGAACCATTGAAAACGTACCCTTCGGCGATCGACAATAGGCGGCATACGCCTCTTCGAAGTTTTTTGATTTGTCAGCCTCTTGTTTGGAGAACACATTCCATTTCTCCAAGGATAAGGTCATTCCTTCAGATCCTGGTCGAGATTCGTTGTAGGATTGTCTTGCCTCATCAAGAGTTTTTGCATCCTCTGCTTTCTTCAGAGAGTCCCTATCCCATTTAGGGAACGATAAAAGCAATTGATCATCCAGTTCCAAGAACGGTTCAACGACAGGCCTTTCCCTTCTTTTCCGAAAAAAGAAACACATCTCATTCACCTCCAAATTATTCCATCTATCATTTGATAGACAGTATTTTACATATTTTATAAATACACAGAATACTGTCTATCAACTATTTTAAAGAACTATATTTTAAAGATACGCTTTGTATCAAAATACGCAAAAGTTTAGCATTAAAGTATACCCAAATCAACTTTCCACTTCTCTCTCTGGCCAGTGTTTGTCTATCTCCACCATTAGCTCCAAAAATATTTTTCGTCCTGTCATTAGCTCTAATTCTTTACGGGCATTATAGCCAATTTCTTTAATCTTTTTACCGCCTCGACCGATAATCATTTTTTTATATCGTTCCGCTGTGGTTAGAATCACGGCTTTTACTACCAACATTTTTCTTTTGTCAGTTATTGAATCAACTCGCACATCTACTGAGTAGGGGACTTCTTCTCGTAAAAAAAGATAAGCTTTTTCTCGAATAATTTCTTGCACATATTCTTTTGAATTCATCCCCATCTTTGGTTTATTTCCATTGTCCATCAATTCAATGTTATGTTCTGTTTCTTTATTAATTTCGTCTGGTAACAATTCAAAAATAATATTTATTAATCCCTTAATATTTTTATCTTTAATAGCACTCACACTAATTGTTTTATCAAACTCATCTTCCAAGTAATTATATTCTGGCAAATGATCCTTGCTTCCAACCGCAATATCCATCTTGTTATAAACTAAAATCTTTTTAACTGGCATTTTTCTTACCAAACCAATTACTTTATTTTCTTCTTCATTTTTTGGTCTAGAGATATCTACCAAACACACAATCACATCTGCTTGATTCAATTCTTTTGGTGCTTCTAAGTTTATTCTTTTTCCAATCAAATCATCCACCTTGGCAATAATTCCTGGAGTATCGCTAAAAATTATCTGACCGCGATCATCACTAAAAACCACCCGACTATTTTTTCGAGTTGTTTGGGGTAATGGGGAAGTGATAGCTACCTTTTGCGACATGATCGCATTTAGTAAACTAGATTTGCCAGTGTTTGGTCTACCGACCAACACTACTCTTCCGATTTTTCTTATTTTTTTTATTTCAGTCCTTTTATTTCGCACAAGTGTATTTTACACTATATAACCGTTTATTGGTTGACACTTAGCAATGTCAATGTTAGACTGCTAAATATATGGAACAAAATCCCAACGAAGTAACCACATTACAACCTATTCGCAAAGTTCTTCCCTTAATCCCTTTGCGCAATATTATTCTCTTTCCTTCCGTTGAAACATCTCTTTTCTTTGGCCGCAAAGAATCCATGAACTCCCTCCTTCATGCCTACGACAACACCAATAAACTAGTTGTCATTACTACTCAAAAAGATTCTCGAGTTGATAACCCTGGTATTAACGACCTTTATAATGTTGGTGTTTTAGCCAAAATCGAACACGTTCTTCAAACTGATGGTAACCTCCATGCTATTGTCAAAGGTATTTCTCGTGTCAACATTGTCAATCTTCTCAAAACCGATCCTTTCTTTTTAGCTGAATATGTTGATCTTCCCATCATTCCTGAACCTTTAGCAGAAGTTCAACAATCTTCCGAAACTTTATTAAGTCAACTTAAAAAAGCTTTTACTCTTGGTCGTCAACTTGATTTACCTGCCATGATGCAGCTTTCAAATGGTGTTTCTAGCAGTGATTTAGCCGATCAAGTTGCTTTTTCACTTGACGCTAAAATGTCCGAAAAACAGGGATTATTAGAAACATTATTGGTTAGTCAACGTCTCAAAGCTGTCACTGAATTTTTAATTCAGGAAATGAAAATAGCCGAACTTGAACGTTCTATTGAAGAAAAAACCCAAGAAAAATTTAACACTGGTGTTAAGCGCAGTGTTTTGGAAGAAAGAAAACGTCAAATTGAAAAAGAATTAAAACGACTTGGACAATCGGCCAATGGTGGAGAGTTTGATGATCTCGAAAAGAAAATTAAAAATCTCAAAGTTTCTGTCGAAGTTCGTAAAAAACTCAAAAAAGAGCTCGACCGTTTAATGGAAATGGGTTCCATGGCTCCAGAATCAAGCTATATCAAAACTTATCTCGAAACTGTGGTTGAACTTCCTTTTGGTAAATATTCCAAATCTGATGTTAGCCTCTCCAAGGCCACTAAAATTTTAGATGAAGATCATTACGGCATCAAAGATGTCAAAGAAAGAATTCTAGAGTATTTGGCTGTCATTCAACTAAAAAATAAACTTAATTCCAAAAAAGCCGAAGAAAATTCTGGTACTGCCAATATTCTTTGTTTTATCGGTCCTCCTGGTGTGGGTAAAACTTCATTAGGTAAATCTATTGCCAAAGCTCTTGGTCGAGAATTTGTTCGGGCTTCTCTTGGTGGTATTCGTGATGAGGCCGAAATTCGTGGTCATCGTCGAACCTATGTTGGTGCTATGCCAGGTCGTATCATCAAAGGGCTAAAAGACGCTAAATCCATGAACCCAGTTTTTATGCTTGACGAAGTTGATAAAATCGGTTCTGATTATCGCGGTGATCCATCATCCGCTCTTCTCGAAACTCTAGATCCAGAGCAAAACCGAGAATTTAGTGATCATTATGTTGATTTTCCAGTTGATCTTTCCAAAGTGTTTTTTATTTTAACTGGTAACGATCTTTCTACTGTCCCTGGTCCTCTTCGTGATCGTCTAGAAATTATCAATTTTTCTGGATACACTCTTGATGAAAAATTCAATATTGCCAAAAAATATTTAGTCAAAAAAGAATTAACTGCCAATGGATTACAATCAAAAGATATTGTTGAAATCAAAGACGAAACTTTAAAATATGTGGTCGAAAAATATACTCGTGAAGCTGGTGTTCGCAGTCTTGACCGAGTAATTTCTTCACTTTTCCGTAAAGCTGCCAAAAAAATTGTTACCGACAAAAAAACTCCAATTGATATAAACAATTCTATTCTTCTCAAAAAATTCTTAGGTCCAGAAAGATTTTCTGCCACTCTTAAGGGTAAAAAAGACGAAGTTGGTGTCTCAACTGGACTTGCTTGGACGTCTGTTGGTGGTGATATTTTATTTATCGAAGTTAATATTATGCCCGGTAAAGGTCAGTTAATTTTAACTGGTAAGCTAGGTTCTGTGATGAAAGAATCCTGTCAAGCCGCGCTATCTTTTGTTCGCTCTCAAGCCAAAGATTTTGGTATCAAACAAGATTTTCACAAAATTGATATTCATATTCACGTTCCCGAAGGAGCCACTCCAAAAGACGGCCCCAGTGCTGGTGGTGCCATCACTACTGCTTTAGTTTCTGCTCTCAAAGGCGTCGCTATGCCCAAAGAAATTGGCATGACCGGCGAAATTACTCTTCGAGGCAATATTCTAGAAATTGGCGGCCTAAAAGAAAAATCTATCGCCGCTCACCGAGCCGGACTTAAAACTATTTTTATCCCCAAAGATAACGAAAAATCACTTGTCGAAATTCCTAAAGAAGTTAAAAGAGACATTAAATTTATTCCCGTCTCTCACTATTCCGAAATCTACAAAAAGATTTTTAGTTAGATATTTTTTTCGCCACCTAAACTCCATCTTGGTGAAATTGGACGAGTGTCAATTCTGTCAGGGTTATCCTTAAATTTTTCAATTGCTCTGGCTAATGAGCCATCCTCATCGTGGGATAATTCATGTCTTCTTAAATTTCCTAAATTTACACCAGTTTGTGGTTGCTTTTCTTCATTTGCATAAATTTGTAGTCCTTTTTGTAGTTCTTCTTGTCTTGTCATATTAATATCAATATATCATCGCATTTTATTATTTTCTATTCACCAAATTTCCACGTCTATTTTTATACTATTTTATGCTGAGACGAATAAGCTACTCCTTGAAAAATACCTTTTAAAGTAGCCAGCCCAAATTCATTTTTTGGTAAAGGGGATAGGACATTATTTTTAACTATCGCTCTGATATCTATCGCACCAGTTTCATCATGACCAATACCAACACTCATTAAAGATTCTCGTTTTTCATTTACTTTTTTCCTTAAACAAATTTTACTAAAGTCATCAGTAAAATATATCTCTAAATCTGGATTAAGAGATTCTGATTCTCTTGCAAAAACATCCAAAACTCCACTTTGAAATAATTTTTTGCAATTTTTCATTTCTATCACAGTTTCTGGTCTGCGAGATTCTAACGCTCCGGTTTTAAATTTTGACATACAAGCGATACACTCATCAGGCAATTTATATGGTTCTGTTGAACCAATATTTTTCATTCTTTCTGTCATGTTCGAATCATATCATACTATTACATTTTTTCTACCGTCTTCATTCCAATCAAATTATTTTTTTTGAATTCCACCTCGTACAACAATTCCAGCCGTGTTGGAAGAATTTTGATCACATTGTATTGCAAGTTGAGCAAATGCCTCAGGTGACATTTCACTAAATCTATCAGATTGTAAATTATTCTTATCTTTATTTGATGGATCACACAAAACTGGCGGTTTTGGATTATATATCTCTGGGTAATCACCCCTTTCTGATCTTAAACTCATACCCTAATTATATCACACTATTACATCTTTTCTACCGTTTCTATTCCCAACAAATCCAGTCCTGTTTCAATAATACTGGCAGTTACTTTAGTCAAAAAGATTCTAAACACTTCTTCTTTTTGATCAATGATTCTATTTTTGGCATAAAACTCATTATATTTTCTGGCTACTCCCAAAATATACTCAGCAATTACTGACGGTGAAAATCTTTCGGCTGCTTCAACTATTTTTTCTTCGAATTTATAAAATTCCCGAATCAAAGCCATCTCATCATCATTAATATTTTCTGGAATTTCTTCAATATTTTTCTGTTCTTTAATTTTAGTTTTATTTAGCACACTTTTACATCGGGCATAAGTATATTGTAAGTATGGCCCAGAATCTCCGTCCAAACTCATAATCTTATCCCAATCAAAAATTACATCTTTTCGCGGGTCAGTTGCCAAATCACTAAATTTTACTGCCCCAATCGCTACTGCTTTAATCATTTCTTCTTTTTCAGTGGCAGTTAACTCCTTATTTACACTGGTTTTTTCAGCAATCTTTCTCGCCTCATCCATAGCCTTTTCGATTACGTCCGACAAATGAATTGTGTCACCTTTTCTAGTTGAAAATTTTCCTGTTGGCCAGCGAATTAATCCATGAGCCACATGAACCATTCCCATTTTTGGCCACCAACCCATCAATTTTGCCGTTTCAAACACTTGTTTAAAATGTAATTGTTGATCAACTCCGACTTCGTAAACAATCAAATCAGGATTCCAATTTTCCATTCGGTATTTAATTGTCGCCATGTCCCGGGTGAAATAAGTTGTAGTTTCATTTGATTTTTTTAACATTGCTGGTGGCATTGTCTCAAACTCCACAATAGTTGCTCCTTCACTTTTTTTGGTTAATCCTTTTGACTCAATTTCACTCATCACTTCGGACAACATTTTTTCATAAAAACTTTCCCCATGAATAAAATCAATGCTCACTCCCAACGTTTGATAAACCTTTTCAAATTCCAATAGGGAAATATCAATACATTTTTGCCATATTTCTCGAGCTTCTTTGTCTCCGTTTTCTAATTTGGCAAAACATTCTCGACCCTCATCAATTAACGTTTCATCTGCTTCAGTTTCTTTATGAAAAGCCACATACAATTTTTCCAAATCACTAATATTTAATTCACTCAAATTAAATTCTTTATCTAAAATATTAAATCTTTCATCCCTGCTCATAGCATGCTTTATTGCTGCCGTTAATTTGCCGTATTGAGTTCCCCAATCACCGATATGATTATCACCAATACAATTCCACCCCAATATTTTATAAAGGTTGTAAATAGCTTGGCCAATATCAGTCGATCGCAAATGTCCAATTCCAAATGGTTTGGCAATATTTGGTGCTGAGTAATCAATCACTACTGTCTTTCCCTTTCCATATTCGTTCAATCTATTTCTAAATTCAATTTCGTAATTAATACTTTCCGCTTCTTTGATTAAATATTCCGGCTTCAAATAAAAATTAATAAATCCCGCCCCCACAATATCTACTTTTTGGATAATTTCAGATCCAACATTAATTATGTGTTTTTTAAGATTTTCAGCAAAAACACTTGGCCCGGCACTAAAATTGATTCTAAATGGTTCAATAAATCCACCCTTATCATCATCCAATCGATACTTTTCATACAAAACACTAACAATATCCCTATTCATCAAAATATTTGTGGAATAATCGCCAAACTTTGTATCGGATGGATGTTCTAATTTTATATCATTCTTTGAAACAGGAATCTCCATCTCTTTCAAAGATTTTAAAATCACATCTATTAACTTATCTTTTATCTTCATT
>Ga0209800_10002312_pt1 | contig 17118 bp, 14 predicted proteins | sample Higcelweek8metaG_FD_187174 | JGI IMG/M metagenome (GOLD analysis project Ga0209800, IMG submission 187174) | Freshwater pond sediment microbial communities from the University of Edinburgh, under environmental carbon perturbations - High... | ecosystem: Environmental > Aquatic > Freshwater >...
TCCAGCGACTGATACCTAGCATGGTAATTTCAGACTGCTCTACAGCAGATCGGCAATAGAGGCAGACTTTCGCAGGGGTTCTGACTCTTGTCTGAAGCAGACGCTCTGCTTGCTTATGGTGATAAGGACTCTGTCTGGAAGATGCAGAGCCCTTATCCTCGCACTTCTGGAGCAGATCAGCTTGAGAATATCATCAATGTGGCTCAGGGTGATCCTCTTAAGATCACCCTTAACAACCCCGATTGCCCGTCTTACAATCCTCTTTGCAAGGGCAGGATGAAGCTCTGTGAAAGGTTGCGGGTCAAGGTGGAGTTCACTCTTCTGATCATCACCTCTTCTATCCATGTGAAGCCTGGCACTATTAAACAGCCTCTCAGTCTCGCTCTCCATCCATGACTCCTCATCCATGATTATACTGCTGAATCTGTTCAGAGCGTCAGTTACAGATGGGTTATACTCCTCTTGCAGAAGCGGAATCAGCGAGTGTCTGATCCGGTTTCTCAGATATGAGGTGTCGCTGTTGGAGCTGTCAGTCATATATGGTTGCTGTTTTAATCTGAGATACTCAAGAATCTCCTGCCTTGAAACATCAATCAGTGGGCGGATAATCCAGTTGTCCCGTACAGGTGGAATCCCGGCAACTCCTCTGGTACCGCTTCCCCGTAAGAGGTTCATCAGCACAAGCTCTGCATTATCATCACTGTTATGGCCAAGGGCCACTCTGGTATAATGCTCTAAGTTTGCAGTCTCTCTGTAGAAAGAGTACCTTACATCTCTTGCAGCCTCCTCGAACGAGAGCCTCTTTTCAACTGCAACAGCCGGGACATCAACTTTAAGTGTGTGGAATGGAAGATTATGTTTTCTGGCAAGATTTCTGACAAAAGCCTCATCACGGTCAGACTCATCTCCCCTCAGAGAGTGGTTGATATGGGCAACACCTATACCACCAGAGCTATATTTTGAGATATCACCAGAGCGATACTTTGAGATATCAATCAGGAGCAACAGAAGGGCAACAGAATCAGCTCCCCCAGAGACCCCGACAAGCAGAGCATCACCAGATGTGACCATTGAATGTTTCACTATGGTTTTCAGCGCTTTATCAATAAGGGGAGAGGTCGATCTCTTATGACTGGTCAAAGTTTTAACCCCATCTGTTCAAGAGAGGATGTTTAACCATACTGTAAAGCTCACTGCCGAGAGCATGGTACATGCAGAGAGCGCTGCAACTGCAAAATCGCCATCTCCATCCATCTCCTGTGCCATTACATAGACCATTGTTGCAGTAGGAGATGCAAGCAGTATCAGCGCAGGCAGATATTCAGATCTGGGAATGGAGAAGAGAGAGAAGAGTAATACCCCGATGGCTGGCATGAGAACCAGTTTGAGCAGGCTTATCTCCACTATCTGCAAAAGATAGGATCGGATAACTTTAAAAGATATTGTTGCACCTATGAGAAGCAGTGCAAGTGGAAGTGCCATACCGCTCAGAATAGAGAGGGTTCTCTCCAGAATAGTGGGCAGGTTGATCTCAGCAATAGAGAAGAGCATTCCGCCAATGGCTGAGAGGATAATAGGGTGCTTTATAATGGCGCTGATGTTTGCTGCCACTATCTCTCTTTTTTTTTTATTACTTCCTTCAACAGAGTGAGATTGTAATACAGCAACGGCAAGAGTATTTTGCAGTATCATAATCAACCCGGCAAAGATACTGGCATTTGCAAATCCTGAATCACCAAGGTAATAAAATACAACTGCAAGGCCTATATAACCGAAATTGCCATGAAAGGCGCTCTGAATAAATGTGCCCTTCATCTTTGTCGGCATGGCTGAGACCGCTGTAATAAGCCATCCAACGCCTGCAACCAGAAACAGTGAGGCAAACGTTATAAGCAGAATTGTCATATTGAACTCATCGTGAAATGATGCTTTAGCAACAGCAGTGAAGATCATGGCAGGGATTGCAATGTAATAGACAATCCTGTTTGCAGGTCCCAAAAATGGATCTGGCATAAATCTTCTCTTTCTTATCAACCATCCGATAAGAATGATAAGGAAAACTGGTATGATTGTGGAGACAATCTGCATGTTAATAGATGGTAACCTTTTTTAAATCAGATCCGGTCAGGTCAGGTCAGAACCTGATTCTGATAATGTTCAGACTAAAGAGTGCCGATAGATCACAACAGCTGAGTTGATGGCTTACTTGAAAAACAACCATGTTGCAATGTTTTTTTATTGCAAAAGATGGATGTATTGAATAATCTTAAAAAAAATTGAAAAAAGCAAAATGGAGCAGAGAGAATCATGACACTATGGGAAAAAGCCAGAGCTGAATTCATTGATATCATTGAATGGACAGATGACTCTGCCAACACAATGGTTTACCGGTTTCCGCGGTACGACAACGAGATAAAATACAACGCCCAGCTTATTGTCCGCCAGTCACAGGCTGCTGTGTTTGTGAACAGAGGTCAAATTGCAGATATCTTTCCATCTGGCCACTACACCCTTGACACTGATAATCTTCCTATTCTCTCCACCCTTGCAGGGTGGAAATATGGATTTCACAGCCCGTTCAAATCTGAGGTCTATTTTGTCAATTTGAGGAACTTCACAAACCTTAAATGGGGTACAAAAAACCCTGTCATTCTCAGAGACCCGGAGTTTGGTCCTGTGAGACTCAGAGCATTTGGAACATATGTTGTCAAAATATCTGACCCTGCAAAATTTATCAGGGAGATTGTTGGTACTGATGGCCGTTTTACACTTGAACAGGTGACTGATCAGCTCAAAAATCTCATTATCTCAAGGTTTTCCGACCTTCTTGGAGAGAAGAGCATCCCTGTACTGGATCTGACAGCAAGCTATGATGAACTCTCATCTGTTCTTACCCGTATCATTGCCCCTGAATTTCTGGAGTATGGCCTTGATGTGACCAAGCTGCTTGTGGAAAACATCTCCTTTCCAACTGAGGTAGAGGAGGCAATAGACAAGAGAAGCAGTATGGGGATTGTAGGTAATCTTGACAACTACTTCAAATTCCAGAGCGCCAATGCAATGGAGATGGCTGCCATGAATCCCGGTGGCGATGCAGCAGCAGGGGTCGGGATGGGTATGGGATTTGCCATGGCAAACCAGATGGGAGAGGCAATGAGGAAAAATCTCTTATCTGATAACGGGCAGACCACAACAGAAGAGAGTTCAGCCTCTCAAAATCAGAATGTTGCCAGCTCTCCAGAAAGAACCGCTGCTCAAAGGGCAATCTCTTCCCGGTCAACACCCCCTCCTCTTCCGGAAACCGAGCAGGTGATTGAGTACTATATTGCAGTAAAGGGGAAAAAGGTTGGCCCTCTTGAACTCAATGTTATTCTTCACAACATTAAAAAGGAGAAGATCTCGCCAGATACTCTGGTCTGGCGACAGGGGCTTGAGGTGTGGCAGAGGGCAGAGACTCTTGAGGAACTCTCATATGCATTTAAAAGCATACCGCCTCCACTGCCTGATAGTGAGTAGCTTCCAGCTCCTGATATCATCAGCGAATAAGGAATAAACCGCAAACAGAGGAGAAGCAAGAGGTTTTACATGTCAAAATGTATTAATTGCGCAGCACCACTTCCACCCAACTCAATAGAGTGTGACTATTGCGGAAGCCGCAATGACACAGATCTTAAGGGAGTTCATGATTTCACTACCAGCGAGCCTGACTCTGACCGTATCTGCCCCAGGTGTGATATAAGCCTGAGAACTATTGACCTCAAGGTAAATGGAAAGTTTCTAATTGAACGGTGTGATATCTGCTTTGGCCTCTTTTTTGACCCAGGAGAACTTGAAGCCCTTCTTGATGCCTCTGTTCAGAATGTTTACACCATAAATCTGAAAAAACTGGATAACATCAATAACTCCATGGCACCTAAAGAGACTTCGGTGAAATATATCAAATGTCCTGTCTGTGCAAAATTCATGAACAGGGTAAGCTTTGGGACAAAGAGCGGAGTTGTGGTGGACAGATGCAAAGAGCACGGTATCTGGCTCAATGGTGGTGAACTGCGCCACCTGTTTGAATGGAAAAAGGCAGGTGGAAAGCTTCTTCATGAGCAGAGAGAGGAGGAGAAAAAAGAGATGGAGAGAAAAGAGCAGGAGATAAGGGATCGGGAGAGGAGTGGTTATGCAGATCAGATTGACCTCTCTTTCTGCATGTCAGACTCGCACTCCCGCTCCCGAAAACATGATATTGATCTCATTGATCTGCTCAAAGGGGTTGCATCGTGGTTGCTGTAGTGTACAATACGATATAGATCAAGCTTTTTTCTATTGAGATTACCCCTTTTCTATTAAGACTCCCTCATATTTTTTACATACAGGTGGTTATGACCTTCAACATTTACAACTGCTGTTTTCTCTATCCACTCTTCACGCTACAGATGGTTATGACCACCACACTCGCCTCCATGGCTGTGAGCCATGCAGGTAAGTTTGGATGTAAATTTCTCCAGCCTGTTCTCCTTTAGCAGATCAAGATTGGTCTGAACAGTACCTTCAACAGCACGGAAGACGTTGATACCTGAATTTACAAGTTTTTTTAATGCACCATCTCCAATGCCACCGACAACCACAACATCAGCAGTGGCACTGCCCATTGCCTTGAGGGGTTGACAGTTGCCGTGGGTATGGTCTTTGTCCAGATTGACCAGAACCTCATACTGATCTGTCGTGGTATCTACAAGCACAAAAAAAGGGGCTGAACCAAAATGGTTATAGACAGAACCGGTAAGCCCAAGCTGACTGTTTGATGGAAAAACAACTTTCATTGCAAAACTCCCTGTTTTCATATAGCATGTCACCAGCATGTGACATGCGTTTGTGGTTAAAATGCCATTTTACAGTTTTTTCTTAACGATCAACTCTAAATGGTTTAGAATTCATTTATGGTTTGAAATTCATTTATTGATGTGGCTCTTTGTAATAGTCCATTAATATTAAGGTATAATACTCAGATGTCAACCACCTGAAAGAGAGAGGCGATGAGAAGAAAAGAGAAGGAGATCACTGAAAAATCTGGAATTGAAGATATTATCAGGAAGGCAGTTGTCTGCCGCCTCGGATTAGCAGATGGCAATATGCCCTATGTTGTTCCGTTATGTTTCGGGTATAAGAACCATACCCTCTATATCCACAGCGCTTTAAAGGGGAAAAAAATCGATATTCTCAGAAGAAATCCAGAGGTCTGCTTTGAATTTGATGCAGATATCAAAGTGAGGGAGGCAGAAAATCCCTGTGAATGGGGAATGAAATTTCAGAGCGTTATCGGTTATGGAAAAGCATTTTTCATTGAAGATTCAGAAGAGAAGAGAGCTGCTCTGGACACCATCATGAGGCAATATTGTGACAAAGCTTTTCAATTTCCTGACAAGTCAGTCAATGGCATAGCCGTCATCAGGATAGAGATCAGCAGTATGAGTGGAAAACGGTCAGGTTTTTAAAATGGAACAGACTCACCTCTGTCAGCCATTGTAAAGGAGTTCTGTGGAGATAATGAATATTGAACAGATCATCAGGCAGTACTACAGGCCGGGAACAGCACTGTATGATATTTTCATGGATCATGCAGAACATGTGGCACAGAAAAGTATTGACATTGCACTCAGGATACCCCATCTGAATCCTGATACAGAATTTATTCAAGAGGCTGCAATGCTGCATGATATCGGCATATTCATGACCCATTCCCCCTCAATTCACTGCACTGGTGAACACCCCTATGTGTGCCACGGTTTTCTTGGCAGAAAGCTTATGGATAGTCTGGGATTTCCCCGTCATGGACTTGTATGTGAACGCCATACAGGTGCTGGAATCACTGCTGAAAACATCATAAACAACAACTTGCCCCTTCCCTGCCGGGATATGGTACCTGTGACGATTGAGGAGGAGATCATCTGTTTTGCCGATAAGTTCTACTCAAAGAGAGCTAAATGGAAAGGTGTGGAAAAGAGTATAGATAGAATCATGGATGAGATGCTCAAACTTGACAGATTAAATTCTAAATATAGAGACCATCCCGCAAAGGGGCTCACCTCCTGCATCACCTCCCACTTTGAAGAGAGATCCAATGGCATCACCTCCCGCTTTGAAGAGAGATCCAATCCTGGCAACATCTCTCACTCTGAACGTTTCTCGGGGTGGATAGAGAAATTTTTAATGCACTAACCAAACGGCAATATTAAGAATAACAAAAGAGGGAGATGAAAAATGAGAGTAAGAATTGGAATCAACGGTTTTGGTCGTATCGGAAGAAATATTTTTCGTGCCATCAGTAAAGACAGTGCATTTGCAGATATCGAGGTTGTTGCCATCAATGACCTTACCAACAATGAAACCCTTGCCCATCTGCTTAAATATGACTCTGTCATGGGTACCTTTGACAAAGAGGTAAAAGGAGATGAGACAGGTATAAAGGTGGATGGAAAAATAGTTACTGTCTCTGCTCACCGCTCTCCTGCAGATATCCCATGGGGTGCACTTGGTGTGGACTATGTTGCTGAATGTACAGGGCTTTTTGTTGATGGAACATCTGCTCAGGCGCATATTGATGCAGGGGCAAAAAAGGTGGTGATCTCTGCTCCGGCCAAAGGTGGAGTCAAGACTTTTGTCATGGGGGTCAATGATGAGGAGTACGACCCAACAACACACCATGTGGTCTCAAATGCCTCATGTACAACCAACTGTCTGGCACCTGTAGCACGGGTCATTCTCGATAATTTCGGCATCAGACGCGGCCTCATGACAACAGTACATGCATATACAGGAGATCAGCGTCTTCTGGATTTTCCACACAGCGATCTGAGACGCGCACGCGCAGCAGGGCTCTCCATGATTCCCACAAAAACCGGAGCTGCTGCTGCTGTATCCCTTGTGATTCCAGAGCTGAAGGGGAAATTTGACGGACTTGCAGTGCGTGTTCCAACACCCAATGTCTCACTTGTGGATGCAGTGATGGAGGTGGAAAAAGAGACCAGCGTAACTGAGGTGAATGAGGCACTCAGATCTGCTGCAAACCGCTACCTTGGATACTCTGATCTGCCTCTGGTCTCCATCGATTTTCAGGGAGACCCCCACTCCTCTGTGGTGGATGGCCCCTCCACCAAGGTGATTGGCAATATGGTCAAGGTGATGAGCTGGTATGATAATGAGTGGGGTTACTCCAACAGGATGCTTGATCTGATTCTCCATATGGAATCTTGCAGGCAACTTTAGCAGATCCGGGCAGCCCTGTTATGGTTGCCCCCTGCAAAAAACAAAAAAAAGGTATAACCATATGACTTCTGGCAGTATATACAAGGAGGCTCCACCTTATGGCAATCTCTGTTCGTGAATCCATTGAATCTGACGCACTCAGGGCAAATCTAAAGGAGACTGCCCAGCAGGTTGTCATAAAACCTCAATATGGAGTTCTCCTTGATATGGTGTCAGGATTCAGAGGGATACACAACAGCCTTGAGAGCCTGCTTTACGAACTCTGCCACTCCTTCCGCAACTGGTCTCTGATTCTGCCTCAATTGAGAAGCCATCTGCTCAAGAACTGCCACATATACAGAAAAAGTCCCAGTGGTACACAGGCCTTTGACCTTTTTTCCGGTTTTTTCCTTCAGGCAATGGTGGAGTCAGAAAAGAGTGAAGAGGTTCAATCTCAGGCAGTGGAGGCGCTCTTTGCATGGCTTGATAAACTGATCTCACTTTTTGACAGAGAGGAGCTCTGCTCTTATGAATCTGTGCTCAATGGTCTCTTTATACGCCTGAATGAAATGGGCAGCAGCAGTGGCAGAGCAACAGTGCATATTGTTCAAAGTCAGCACTCAATCAGGAGAGTGGCATCACGCCTGCTTGATTTCAATTTTGATACTCCTCTCTCTACAACACCAGCTCCTGACTTTGACTACACTCCTATTGCAACTCTCATGGCAACTGTTCTGAAAAGAGATTACACCTGCTGGCTTGAGGAGGATGACCCTGCGGAATGGCTCTTACATCAGTGTGATATCTCTGTCTATGAGGCGACCCATCTGTTTGAGCCAATCTCTCATAAAGCCATGCATGAACATCTCAGAAGCCTCTGTTCAATTGATATAAAGAGGGATGGGGCATCTGCATTAAAAGAGATGGTTCAACTGCCCGCACATCTGGATATTGTCAGAATATACAGAGCCATTCCAGAACAGCTGCCAGTTAATCTATCCTCTGTAAAGCCTGATGATACAGCTCAGAATCAGAGTGGTTCATCTCAACTGAAAGATCAGGAAGAGCCTTCTGAAGAGAAGAGAGAGCAGGTTGCCGAAAATCTGAAACTCCGTTTTCTATTCAGGATCATGGAGACAGAGCCACTCTACCTGATCCACGAGGAGGCTCTGCGGGATATCAACCAGAGCCTTGTGCAGCTGGTCCGTCAGCAGAGCTTTGAAGAGATTGAAAATTTTCTTCTGACCACCTTCAAACTGCTGAAGGCCAATGTGAAAAAATACCCCTACACCTCTCTTAAATGCATACAGATACTTGGAGATGAGGTGTTTAAAAGGGGTAACAGCCGCATGGTTGAGACTTTTCTGTGGGAGGTTGTGAGGTTCGGATTTCAGCATGCGGCAGTGGCTGGTGTTGACGAGGATTGGCAGCCAATCACCAACCCTGCCCATCTGACCAACATACGGGTCTGGCTCCACCTTATCACGCAGGAGCCCAAATGGTGCTCAACTCTCTTTTCAGCCCTGATAATCAACATAAGACTTGCCGGTACATGCGTTAAGGATACAGATCTGTTTCAAAGAGACATTACAAACCTTCTCAACCACCCTATTGAACCGATATACAATCTGGCCAAGCAGTTTGCCAAGCTTATGCCGGTCTTCTTTAATGAGATAGGGGCAGAAGGAGAATTACGCTATGTCTCCACAGCTCTGGATGAGGAGCACAAAAGGGCAGATGTGCTTATCCATTTTTTAAGAAAACAGGCACATGTTGAGAGTTCCAACCTTATTGTGCAGTTTATCCAGGAGATCTTCTCCTTCTGGATGACCCGCGACAAAGAGCCACTTGCAGCATTTCTGCCGCCAGAGGTGTTTGAACAGATTGAAACCAGCGGGCAGTTCATTGATGAACTCCACACACTTGCCGTCAGAATCAGAAGCTGCCAGAACTTCTCATCAATAGATGAGATCCTCACCTGGGGTAAAAAGGAGAGAAAGCAGTTTCTCAACAGTCAGAAGGATATCTCTGTCACAGAGCGGAGGCGGTTTGATAACATTGTCCAGATGTACCGTCTGGTTCACCAGAAATACCATTTAAGCTTTCAGGAACTCAAGAGTGAATTCACGCAGGCGGAACATGACGGATTCACAGGCATGCTCTCACTGCTTGAGACCCTAGAAACCGGTAATACAGAGAGATCCCTTGATGCACTGCTATGTCAGCTTGAGAAGCTCAAAGAGATCATTCTCTCAAGGGAGAGGTTTGAGGCAAGAGAGGCCATTCACCACAAACGACACATTGCCGTCGATATCCCGTCCATGTACGGCAGCTATCAGGAGCGAAAATTCGACAGCTTGAGTCTTACATTCCGTCTGGAGAATCTGGCAAACATCTACATTGAAAAGCTGCCTGAAACTGTAAACCTCTCATTTATAACCCAGGCCACATTTTTCCGTATAGCAAGCTGCCTGAAGCTCTATCTGCGGGCTCTTGCCATTGACGGCATAACATCCAGACGGCTTAACACCTACATGTCTCTTCTTGACAGCTCGCTAAAAATAAGAAGATTCTCCTACACCCAGTACATGGATATCTTCAGAGGGCTCTCAGAGGGGGTAAAGGATGTTATCTATGCCTTTTACACCAATATCCATCAGAACAACCTCTCCATCATCATTCCTCAGATCGGGTATCAGAATCTTGCTCCACGTTACAGATCAGCAGCAGGTGTAAGTAGCGACTCAGCATGGAGCGACCATGAGATTCTCAACACAACCCACAGGCTCTCTGAGGCATTTTTCCGGGATCTTATTGCCTCCACATTCGGTTTGCAGCATCTGGATAACTTTATCACAAGGATCATACAGACTCTGGAGCGTCAGAAGAGTCTTCTGACAGAGAATCTTCTTGATCTTCTGATGACCTACAACCCTGAAAAAACTGTCTCAATGCTTCATGATTTCAATCCTCATACGCATGACCTTATCCACCTGAGCAACAAAGGTTTTAATCTGGTAACCATGACTCAGGATAAATTGCCTGTGCCACCAGCATTCATAATAACCACTGAGATATTCAGATGCAGAGAGGTTGTCTATAAGTTCTCCAAGGCCAAAGAGGAGTTCATGCAGCAGATAAGGGAGGCTCTTACCAGAGTTGAGGGGATGACAGGTAAGGTCTTTGGAGACCCTGAAAACCCGCTGCTTCTCTCAGTCAGGAGCGGCTCTGCACTCTCTATGCCTGGAATGATGGCAACAATCCACAACGTTGGCTTTAACGAAGAGCTGATTGAAGAGTATGTAAAAACACATGATCAGGGCTATCTTGCCTGGGATAACTACCGCAGATTCATCCAGTCATGGGCAATGATTTCAGGCAGGCTTGACAGAGACGATTTCCAGAAACTCATGGATAGCGCCAAAGCCAGGTATAAGGTCAACCTGAAGTGGGAGTTCACACCGGAACAGATGAGAGAGCTTGCCTTGAGTTACCAGAATCTTGTCCGTAAGAAGGGTCTTGGAATTCCTGATGACCCATGGCTTCAGCTTGTAGGGGCAGTCTCAATGGTGCTTGACTCCTGGGAAAATGCCAAGGCAATTGATTACAGAAGGGTGATGGATCTGTCTGACTCCTGGGGAACAGCGGTGATTGTACAGACCATGGTATTTGGCAACAGAAGCAGCCACTCAGGTTCAGGAGTGCTATTTACATCTCACCCGTACCGTAAGGTACAGAGGGTGGCTCTATGGGGCGATTACGCTTATGGAGATCAGGGGGAAGATATTGTATCAGGCCTTGTAACAAGCTACCCGATCTCAGTTGAACAGGCCCAGCTGGATGGCAGGATTGTTGATAAGAGCCTTGAGAAGAGGTTCCCTGAGATTTATGCAAAGCTGCTTGCCATTGCAAGGGAACTGGTGTATCAGAAGCGCTGGAATCCTCAGGAGATGGAGTTCACCTTTGAGAGCGAGTCACCAGAGGATCTCTACCTGCTTCAGACAAGAGACATGATCACGATCAGGAAAAAGGAGCAGTTTGATGTCTTCATTGAAACTGACGATCTGAAGAGTTCATATCTTGGTAATGGGATCGGGGTCTCTGGCTCTGCCATTTCCGGTCTTGCTGTCTTTTCTGAGGAGAATATTGAGACCCTGCGTGAGAGATCTGCAAACTCCTCAAAGAGCAGATCAGGTGTTGAGATTTCAGGTGCTCAGAGATCTGGTGGCCAGATGGCAGAACTCCCCCTGATATTGATCAGGCAGGATACAGTGCCTGAAGATATCAAGGTGATCAGCATGGCGGACGGACTTCTGACCTCCCGTGGAGGGCAGACATCCCATGCATCAGTTGTTGCAGTGCGGCTTGAGAAGACCTGTGTGGTCGGATGCCGACAGATGAAAGTTTATGAGTCCAGACAGTACTGTGAAATAGATGGAAAGCGTATCTCATTTGGAGATCCTGTCTCCATTGACGGAAGAAACGGACGGGTTTTTCATGGGATTCACGCTGTTGAGAATGAGATGCATATTCTGCCGATATGACGGCAGATGACATGACATGCACAATGAAGCATGAAATCGTAGGGGACCCCTATGTGGGTGCCCTCGAAAAGGGCAGGCACAACAAAGCATGAAGGTTGTAGAGACGCAAGATCTTGCGTCTCTACAGGGGTACCAACCAGTTTGTGATCCCTAGACTTTCATATAAAAAAAAATCATGACTCAGAGATATAAACAGCGAGATAGGGTTAAACATAACGATGTCAAAATACTTATCATTTTATGGAGGAGATCGGGCGATCTCCACTATCAGGAATAGTGGATTAACCCAGGATATGGTCAAGGTGGTGGCTGGTGCAGCAGGTGGCCCCAAATGGCTTATTCTTGGACATATGGACAGATTCCTCTTTTCAGAGTGGTTTGCCGGGAGGTCAGAGCCACTTTTTCTTGCTGGCTCTTCTGCCGGAGCATGGCGCTTTGCAGCAGCATCACAGAGAGACCCTGCCAGAACATTGGAGAGACTGGCACAATCCTATATTCATCAGTGGTACTCAATCAGACCGGACCTTGAGGAGATTGATCTGGAATGCTGGAAGGTGCTAAATGGATTTATTGATGAGAAAGGGGTAGATGAGATACTGACCCACCCCTACTGCCGACTCAGTTTCTTTTCAGTTCGATCCAAAGGGGGGGCAGTGAGTGACAATCCGTTTCTCCTGGCCACTACAATGGTCGGGGCAGCACTCTCCAATGCATTTGACAGAAAATATTTAAACCATTTTTTCCAGAGAACCCTCTTTTATCACCCGTCAGACAAGCCCCCCTTTTACAGTATGGATAGACCTTACAGGGTGAATGGTTCTGACCGCATGAGTCACTTTCCAATGGTCAAGGTTCCCCTTACACATGAAAATTTCAGACAGGCGCTCATCTCATCCGGCTCCATCCCGCTTGTCATGCCAGGTGTAAAGGATATTCCTCAGGCGCCACCAGGTATATACAGAGATGGAGGTACGATCGATTACCATCTTGATATCCCTTTTCTGAATCTGCCTCCCAACAGTAATAACAGCTCCAGCAATATGAATAGCAGCTCCAGTGATGAGGATAGAATTGTTCTCTTTCCCCATTACACAGATCGCATTGTTCCAGGCTGGCTTGACAAAAAGCTGCCCTGGAGAAAACCTGATCCTGCAAATCTGAGGAACATGCTGCTGATAACACCGACCCGCAGATTCACAGAGATGCTGCCAGGTGGTAAAATTCCGGAACGACAGGATTTTACCACCCTTAAGAGAGATAACCAGGAGCGTATTCAACGCTGGAAACTTGCCCTTAAATACTCTGAAATTCTTGGAGATGAACTCTGCAGGATCATATATTCGGGAAGAGTTGGAGAGGTCATTCAGCCAATCGAAAATATAAGCAGCTAAATTTAAGATCAGAATGAGAGACTCAGAGCATGGATATTGATCTACCAGAAAGCCTTCCCGGAGTTGATATGGCATCTGCACTCAAGAGGCTGAATGGAAATAGAAAACTGTACTGGCAACTGCTTCTTGATTTTGCAAAACGGTACGCTTCAGTGACAGAAGAGATAAGAACTCTGATCAATAACGGTGATCTCAACGGTGCGGAGCGGATGGCTCACACAGTTAAAGGTGCTGGAGGAAATCTCTCAGCTGATGGAATATATAACGCTGCGCGGAGACTGGAATATCAGATCACAAGAAAGGGTGGCAACTACGATCCACTATTATCAGAACTCAATCAGATGGTGACACCATTACTGGCAGAACTTGAGACAATTCTGGAGCAGGAGCAGAGCAGAGATGGGCAGAGAGAGTCTCTTATTGACCCTGCACAGCTTGCCCCTGCCATGGTCGAACTTGCCGGTTTTCTTCAGGCCAACGATGCAAATGCGCTGACATCCATGGAATCTCTTAAAGAACTTATGGTAAACTCTCTCTTCAGAGAGGCGATTGTGGAGCTTGAAAACCACATTGAAAATTTTGACTTTATCTCTGCTTACTCTGCTCTGCAAAAGATTGCTGATGATCTGAAGATCTCTCTCTGATATGATCTTTCATCTGAACTGGCCATAAACAACTGGAACATCCCCCATACCATGAGCATTAAAAATAAAAAATGGAGAGTGTTTTTCATAACTCTCTCTTCTGCAATAGCTATTGCATCGGTATCTCTGCTGCTCTATATAATGGGCGTAAGGTCATCTGCCTATCCCTATGATACAAGAATGGATTATGCTTATGATTTTCATGGGACAGATGCCAGGATCATTGATCTACAGCTCAAAGATGGAAGATGCAAACTGCCGACCTTTCATGATACCAACTACTCCATCTTTTTGAAGATAGATATCAGCACGACATTTATGGGGCGATTTTTTCAGCCTGAAGCCAGACTAAGCGCAGATAACGTATCTATCTGTGACTATTTTGAGAATGGAGCAGAGGGTATCCGATATATCAACATCACCCCTCTTACCTCTCTGTATCAGGTTGGGGATAAATTTAACAAAGAGAGTGTTGAGCTTGAACTGACGGGAATACGGGTCAGGTTCAGGGATCAGCCAGTCAAACTTATCATATTCAGAAACAGGGATATATTAAAATCCAGGATACTCATAGTTGCACCCCATCCTGATGATGCTGAAATAGCAGCCCTGGGACTCTACAGCAGCAATAAGAGCGCATACATTGTGACAGTTACTGCTGGTGATGCCGGAACATATCAGTATGATGAACTCTATATCAACAGAAAAAACCATTTTCTCAAAAAGGGGAGGATCAGAACATGGAACAGCATTGCAGTCCCTCTACTGGCTGGAATATCTCCTGATCGGGTTTTGAATCTCGGGCTCTTTGACGGAACTCTTGAGACGATGTTCAGAGTCAATCCAGCCAATGTAAAGGCACTATATACCGGTATCTCCAACATTGATGTTTTCAGAAATCAGAACATTTCACCTCTTGTCACTCTTCTGACAGGAGGGGCAGACTGGAACTCGTTAGTTACAAATTTTGAGAACCTTCTCAACAGAATCCAACCAGATATCATTATTACACCATATCCTGCTCTTGACAGACACCCTGACCATAAATTCACCTCAATTGCTCTGTTTGAGGCAATAAAGAGAGCTGATATCAGAAGCGGCTCCTTATACCTTTATACCAACCACCTTGTTCTGAATGAATATTACCCGTATGGGAATATGGGCGGGGTGATCTCCCTGCCACCTGCCTTCTCTGACTCCCCCTTTTTTAAAGGGCCGATCTACTTCAGGAGCATCTACTCACACACACTCTCTGCTGAGAGGCAGAAGGACAAGATCCTCTCTCTTGATGCAATGAATGATTTAAGGCCAGATACCACATGGCGTTTTTCAAAGGATGCTGTAAAGATGGCTATTACCAGCCTCAGGAGGGATATTCTCGGGCAGAGTGCAAGCTATTACAGAAGAGCTGTCCGCAATAATGAACTCTTCTTTGTGGTTGATATAAGAGATATTCATGATCAACAGATTGTCGATCGTATTACAGCAGAAGATCTCCAACTGTAGATAAATACTAAAGGATTGCACTGATTAATAAATCCGTGTACTCTTTTTCATCCGTGATTCAGACAGATAGCCGGAATAAGAATCATGCTTGAGAGACTTTATATTACTCACTCACTAATGGTTGTTTATAAGATATGACAGCACCCACTTTCAAAACTAAAATTAAAAATGCCATGCGGGTTGACAGAGCTTTTTCCATTGTCTGGAATGCCAGCCGTAAATGGACCATCTTTGGAGCCTCTATTACCATTATACAGGGTGTGCTCCCTCTTCTGACTCTCTATCTGTTGAAACTGATCATTGATACTGTCACAATAACGATTCAGACAGGTGATGCCAGTGAGAGTTTCAACCGTGTAGCATATCTTATTGCCGGGGCTGCGCTTGTGGCAATACTGCAATCTGCCTGCCGACACGCAGGAGAGTATGTTGCAGAGACACAGAGCGCTGTAGTTACAGATTACATAACCAGCCTGCTGCATGAAAAATCGATCTCTCTTGATCTGGCCTACTATGAGAATCCTGCATATTATGACACGCTCCATCGTGCACAGAGAGAAGGAGTTCACCGCCCCACTCACATTGTCAAGGGTTTAACAAGCTCCCTTCAGAGTGCAGTCTCGCTTGCTGCCATGGTAAGCCTCCTCTTTATATTTCACTGGAGTGTCGGACTGCTGCTCTTTGTCTCTGTTCTTCCTGGAATTTCCGTCCAGATACTGCACGCCAGAAAAAAATTCGCATGGCAGAAGAGACGTACTTCAGATGAGCGAAGGTCAATGTACTTCAGCAGCGTCCTTACTATAGACGCCTTTGCCAAGGAGATAAGACTGTTTGACCTTGGAAGCCATTTCAGCAACCTCTATGATGAGATACGCAACCTTTTAAGAGGTGAAAAACTGGCTCTGTCAAAGAGCAGAAGTCTCGCTGATTTCTATACACAGACCTTTGCAGCCATTGTCCTGATGGCCAGCTTACTTCTTATTGCCCATCGTGCTTTGAGTGGAGCCATAACCATTGGTGACATGGTGATGTTTTTTCAGGCATTCCAAAGAGGTGTGGGCTATCTGAAAGATTTACTGTTGCAGCTTGCCAGTCTTTATGAAGATAATATGTTTGTTGCCAATTTTTTCGAGTTCATGGATATCAGAAGTGAGATAAATGATCCTGAAACTCCAGTGCCACTACCCGGGAAAATCAGACACGGCATCACTCTGGAAGATCTTAACTTCAAATACCCCGGTGAAAGGAGAGCCGTTCTTACAGGTCTCTCTTTGACCATCAAACCTGGCGAAGTGGTGGCAATAGTAGGCGCAAACGGTGCTGGCAAGAGCACCCTGGTAAAACTTCTCTGTCGCCTATATGATCCTCAGCATGGGAGTATCAGGCCAGGGCAAACGCATTAAAAAGATACTAAATATATATTAAAGATCTATTTATAATCTTGTGTTAGTTGAATCCATAAAAAACATGTCTAAAGCGAAGTAATTGTGATATTAGCACAATTTTTTTACTTTAATCAAAGGAGTGAATATGGTTGTTGAAAACATTACATTAATATCTGAATTATCGGCCTGGTTCAAAACAGGGTAACAAAGAAGTCCTGAAATAGGCATCCATTTTTTGGCATACGCTTTCCAAAGCAAGTCTCCCATTGTCCGGGACCTTCTCTCAAAAAAGTGTCAAAAGCTTTTTGAAGGCAGAGGATGCCATGAAATATAATGAAAACCATACTGAGTTCTGTTAATAAGGATACGTCCAAATATCTTAAAACAGAAAGCCAACTACCACCGCCAGAGGCGG
>Ga0209800_10002316_pt1 | contig 17093 bp, 15 predicted proteins | sample Higcelweek8metaG_FD_187174 | JGI IMG/M metagenome (GOLD analysis project Ga0209800, IMG submission 187174) | Freshwater pond sediment microbial communities from the University of Edinburgh, under environmental carbon perturbations - High... | ecosystem: Environmental > Aquatic > Freshwater >...
ACAGGAAATATTTAAAATACTTCCTGAAAACACAAAACCGATTAATATTGTGCAGCTATTTGAAAAGATTCCTGTCTTAGGACGGATTCATGGGGAGAAAAAGGCTGCTTAGTGGCGAAGGTATTGATTACAAACTCACATTTCCCATAAGATGTCAAATGAAAAGATGGGTCAGGTACAATATATGGAGGTGAAAGGTCGGGGGTCACCCGGTACATAGCATGGGTAAGCATAGATGGTTACCCATGCTATAGGGGATCTGTATATTACAGTATTATCACAATTTCAATAGAAAAATTATTTCACCTCTATGCCCAGAACATCTGCTACACCTTTACCATAGGCAGGATCTGCCTTCATGCAGTTACCTATGTGGCGAAGCTGAATCTCCTCTGGTGCACCAGAGATGGAACGTGCTGTATTGGCAAAAAGAAGTGCCTTCTGTTCAGCAGTCATTAGGCGGAAGAGACGTCCAGGCTGAGAATAGTAATCCTCATCCAGACGATGGTTCCAGTGGTCTGCCACGCCTTCAAGAGCCAGAGGTGGTTCTGAAAAATCGGGCTGCTCCTGCCACTCGCCATAGCTGTTAGGCTCGTAGCCAAGGGTACTTCCATAGTTTCCATCAACCCTCATTGCACCGTCACGGTGGTAGCTGTGAAAAGGGCACTTTGATGCATTGACCGGAATCAGATGGTGATTGACACCAAGGCGGTAACGCTGGGCATCTCCATAAGAGAAGAGCCGTCCCTGAAGCATCTTGTCTGGTGAGAAGCCTATTCCAGGAACAATGTTTGCAGGATTGAATGCAGACTGCTCAACCTCTGCAAAGTAGTTTTCAGGATTTCTGTTAAGCTCCATGACACCAACCTCAATCAGAGGATACTCCTTGTGAAACCACACCTTGGTGAGGTCAAACGGGTGGTATGGGCACGTGGCTGCCTCTTTTTCCGGCATGATCTGGACAAACATGGTCCAGCGTGGAAAATTGCCCTGCTCAATGTTTGCGTACAGATCGCGCTGATGGCTTTCTCGGCACTTCCCGACCAGAGCCTCTGCCTCTTCATCTGTCAGATTTTTAATTCCCTGCTCTGTGCGCAAATGGAATTTGACCCAGTATCTCTCATTTTTCGCATTGATAAAGCTGAATGTATGGCTGCCAAAACCATGCATGTGGCGATATGATGCAGGAATGCCTCTGTCACTCATTACAACTGTCACCTGATGGAGCGCTTCTGGAAGTGATGTCCAGAAGTCCCAGTTATTTTTGGCACTTCTGAGATTGGTGCGTGGATCACGTTTGACAGCGTGGTTGAGATCAGGGAACTTTAGCGGGTCGCGCAGAAAAAATACAGGGGTGTTATTCCCTACAAGATCCCAGTTGCCCTCTTCTGTATAGAACTTCATGGCAAATCCACGGATATCGCGCTCAGCATCTGCTGCACCACGCTCCCCTGCAACCGTGGAGAAGCGGACAAACATATCAGTCTTCTTGCCAACCTCGGAAAAGAGTTTTGCCCTGGTATATTTAGTGATGTCATGGGTCACTGTAAAGGTTCCATATGCACCAGATCCTTTAGCATGCATTCTCCTCTCTGGAATCACCTCTCTGTCAAAGTGGGCCAACTTTTCAAGAAACCAGACATCCTGTAGCAGCATTGGGCCACGAGGGCCTGCTGTCATAACGTTCTGATTGTCTACAACCGGAGCACCAGCGTTAGTGGTTAACTTTGCCTTTTTTTCGTCTGCCATTTTCATCTCCTTATTGATTGAGTGTGAATAAAAGCAATTGATAGATAATTAATATCTTCTGATAATCATTATCAATTACTTAATAAAAAAATAGCCTGTAAAAAGCACCATTCAAAATAGTATAAAAAACTAGATATGATAAATCTGGTAAAGAGTAAGATAGTTAATCGGGTAGTAAGCTACTGCTCTGATCAGCATGGCTGGATAATTTTTTACAGCCACTGCAGATGCCAAAAAAATCAAGCCTGTGTGTCAATATCTCAAATCCTGTTTCATCAGCAACCTCCTGTTTCATATCCTTGAGGCTGCTCAGATCAGGGTCAATGATTTTACCGCACTTCACACATATGACATGCGGATGTGGGTAAGGTCTGTTGGCATCATACCGATTGCTGCCATCCGGGAAACCCAGCTCCAGAATCTCTCCCAATGACTTTATCAACAAGATGGTTCTATATACAGTTGCAAGACTCATGGTTGGAAAGTCACTTTGCAACTGCTCATATATATTGTCCACACTTGGATGGCCATCACTGCTGGCGACTACTCTAACAATAGCCATACGCTGAGGGGTGATCTTATGATCATTATCTCTCAGCTTCTGAATTATTATGTTAAATCGCTCTTGAGGGTCAGCCATAAATAGATTCACCCGTTTCAGTTAGTTTTTGCAAAAAATTGACTTTTTTGATGTGCCTTGACTACAGAGAGGATTCAAATCCATCTTCTCAACTTTTTTTTGGAATAAGGTATCTTGTATAAAAAGGTCTAACTCTAAATAATAATGATTATTATTTAACATGCTTTTTCATCTGGATCAATATATAATTCATTTAAAGTCAATAATTTTATATGAAAGTCTAGCCATACAAACTGGTGGGTACCCCGTAGAGACGCAAGATCTTGCGTCTCTACAACTTTCATGCTTCGTTGTGCCTGTCAGGGCATGGCCGTTTATATTGATGGATCTTTATGGTAACTGATACTGATCTTGCACTATTTGAGTGTTTAATGTAGGTTTACCGGAACTGAAATATTAAATATGGCTCTCAAGGTTAAATCCCCTTTGGAAAGCCGCATGTCAAATGCGTTTATAAATTTAAAATACAGCTATGGATTGAAGGAGTTATGGAAACATCTATCATAACAACAGATTTAATGGTCATGCTCTTTTTTGCCGCCTTTGCAGCAGGTCTTGTTGACTCAATAGCAGGTGGAGGGGGGCTGATCTCTGTGCCAGCACTTCTCTTTGCAGGAGTTCCACCTCAGCTTGCACTTGGCACCAACAAACTTCAGGGCAGTTTTGGAAGTTTTGCCGCAGCATACAACTACATCAGAAATGGCCAGGCATCTCTCAAAAATGGTGGCACAGGAGTTCTCTTTACCCTCTTGGGAGCCATAGCTGGAGCATGGTCTGTACAGCAGCTGAACCCTGAGTTCATAAAGCCGTTAATCCCTCTTCTTCTTGTGGTTGTATTTGTTTACACCCTTTTTTCCAGAAAACTCGGGTATGAAGATCAGAGTGCAAGATTGTCATGGAGCCCCTTCTGGGTGATATCTGGCACACTCCTTGGATTTTATGACGGTTTTTTCGGCCCTGGAACAGGCTCATTCTGGGCTGTGGCCATAATCTATTTTCTGGGATTTAATATGACCAGAGCTTCCGGATATACAAAGATCATGAATTTTGTCAGTAATATCGTAGCTCTGGCAATGTTCATCATGGGTGGCAATGTCTGCTATAGTGTCGGGCTTGTCATGGCAGCAGGCCAGACTGTCGGAGCAATTATCGGTTCAGGACTTGCAATCAGAAAAGGGGCGGCATTTATCCGTCCGGTATTTCTCACTGTAGTCTTTCTTACCATTGTCAGGCTGGTATATCTCAGCTACTTCACTTGAAAAAGTCAACTCATTTTAAAAATCATAAGGATATCTCTGAAATGGACCAGAACTTTATTCAGCATCTTGCTGACCAGACAGAACAGCTTCACAAAGATGGACTCTACAAAGAGGAGAGGGTTATCACCTCTCAGCAGCAGGCAGAGATTACAGTTACATCCAGCCAGAAGCCAACAGATAGCCAGTCGATAACTCCAGGCAGAGAGGTGATAAATCTCTGCGCAAACAACTACCTTGGACTTGCCAATAACAGGGATCTGATAGAGGCTGCAAAGAGTGGCCTTGACAGACATGGTTTTGGAATGGCGTCTGTCAGGTTCATCTGTGGCACCCAGGATGTACATAAGCTCCTGGAAAAGAGCATAAGCGACTTTCTTAAAACTGAGGATACAATCCTCTACTCCTCATGTTTTGATGCTAATGGAGGCCTTTTTGAGACTCTGTTTCAGGAAGAGGATGCAGTTATCAGTGATGCTCTGAACCATGCAAGTATCATTGACGGGGTGAGACTATCTAAAGCTCAACGCTTCCGTTACAACAATAATGATATGGATGATCTTGAAGCTCAGTTAAAGGCAGCTTGCGGGTGCAGATTCAAACTGATTGCCACAGACGGTGTATTTTCAATGGATGGGATTATTGCCAATCTCAAAGGGATATGCGATCTTGCAGAGAGATATGGAGCCATGGTGATGGTTGACGATTCACACGCAGTTGGATTTATTGGAGATAACGGGGGTGGCACTCCTGAATACTGCGGGGTTCAGGATCGTATTGATATTCTGACCGGAACACTTGGAAAAGCCCTTGGAGGTGCTTCAGGAGGATACACCAGCGGCAGAAGGCAGATTATTGAGTGGCTCAGACAGAGATCTCGGCCATACCTATTTTCCAACACCCTTGCCCCATCTATAGCAGCAGCCTCAATAAAGGTTCTTGAGATGCTCAAAGATGGTGACAATCTCAGACTTAAACTCAAAGAGAACAGCCGCTATTTCAGAGATAAGATGACAAAACTCGGATTTAAACTGGTACCAGGAGACCACCCAATAATACCTGTCATGCTTGGTGATGCAACTCTTGCAGGTAAAATGGCAAAGATGATGCTTGATGAGGGGATCTATGTTGTGGGTTTCTCATTTCCTGTTGTCCCAAAGGGTAAAGCCCGTATCCGAACTCAGATCTCCGCAGCCCATGAAAAGAGCCATCTTGATAAAGCCATTGCTGCCTTTGAAAAAGTGGGAAAAGCGCTTGGTGTGATATGAGAATCTTGTCAGCTTCCGCACTGCTCCTGATAATCTTATTTACGGCCACCATCTCATCATCAGCTGATAACAGTGTTGATAACACCATCTATGGCAAGCTTCTTACAAAGTATGTAAAAGATGGGGAGGTGGATTATCAGGGGTTAAAAAGTGAAGAGAAACTTCTGGACCGATATCTGAAAGTGCTTGAAGATACCGACTCCAGAGAACTCTCAAGGAATGGGCGGTTCGCATTTTACGTCAATGCCTACAATGCGTGGACCATCAAACTGATCTTAACCGGTTATCCTGAGGTAAAGTCCATCAAGGATCTTGGATCACTTTTCAAGAGCCCATGGAAAAAAGAGATCTGCAAAATTGACAGAGAGGTGCTCTCTCTTGATGATATTGAGCACAGGATCATCCGTCCCACCTTCAAAGATCCCAGAGTCCATTTTGCCGTCAACTGTGCATCAAGAGGGTGTCCAAAGCTTAAGTCTGAACCATATACAGGAGCCACTATGGATAGAGATCTGGATATGGCAGCAGAGAAGTTTATCAACGATTCTCAAAAGAACTATCTTCAGGGAGAGACTCTCTATATCAGCTCCCTCTTTAAGTGGTTTTCAGAGGATTTTGGCAACGATATTGTGGGGTTTGTCTCAAAATACGCATCAGGTAAACTGAAAGAGGAGCTGGCAGCCAGAGCTGGAAAGATCAAAATCAAGTATCTTGATTATGACTGGTCTTTAAATGGAAAGTGATCATTACAACCTACATGGCAGATTATTCTGCCACAACGAAATATGAAAGTCCGTTGCTACATGTAGAGACGCAAGATCTTGCGTCTCTACGGGATACCCACCAGTTTGTATCCCCAGGCTTTCTTATAAAAAAACATAACAGAAGGTGATAACAAAATGAAAGCCCTTGTAAAAGCAAAACCTGAACCAGGACTCTGGTTGCAGGAGGTTCCAGAACCCAAATACGGGCCTGATGAGGTTCTGATCAAAATCAGAAAAACCGCCATCTGCGGAACAGATCTTCATATATTCAACTGGGATATATGGTCACAGAAGACCATCAAGACCCCTATGGTCATTGGTCATGAGTTTGTGGGAGATATTGTGGCAGTAGGCGACAATGTCCACAATTTCAAACATGGTCAGAGAGTCTCAGGAGAAGGTCATCTAACCTGTGGCACATGCAGAAACTGCCGTGCAGGTAAACGTCACCTCTGCAGAAACACATATGGAGTTGGAGTCAACAGGATCGGCTGTTTTACAGAACTCTTAGTGATCCCATCAAGCAATGTCTATCCTATCCCTGACGGACTTGAAGATGATGTTGCAGCCATTCTTGATCCATTTGGAAATGCAGCACACACCGCTCTCTCTTTTGACCTTGTTGGAGAAGATGTTCTCATCACAGGAGCTGGCCCGATAGGAATCATGGCTGTAGCTCTTGCAAAGAGAATAGGGGCAAGGCATGTTGTGATTACAGATATCAATGATTACCGCCTGGAGCTTGCACGAAAACTTGGGGCAACCAGAGCTGTCAATGTGAGCCGTGAAAACTTGAACGATGTTAAAGAGTCACTTGGCATGAAGGAGGGTTTTGATATTGGCATGGAGATGTCAGGGGTTCCTTCTGCATTTAATCAGATGCTTGAACATATAACTCACGGCGGCAAAATTGCAATGCTTGGTATTTTTGCTGAAAAACCTCTTTTAAATACTGACCTTGTTATCTTCAAAAGCCTGACACTGAAAGGCATTTACGGCAGAGAGGTCTTTGAGACATGGTACAAGATGGTTAGCCTGCTTCAGTCAGGGTTGGATATCACTCCGGTCATTACCCACAGGTTTGATGTGAATGATTATCTCAAAGGGTTTGATGTGATGAACAGCGGAATGGCTGGCAAGGTGATTTTAAACTGGAGTAAATAGATATGAAGGCTATAAAGATAGGGGGCGGATGCCTCAAAGGTCATAAGGTGATCTCTGATATTGTGGAGTTGATTGCCAGAAGGGGCAGAGGGGATATCTTTGTCCTCTCTGCGCTGTACGGTGTGACAGACAGGCTGGCTGATGGAATTGAACGGGCACTTAAGGATGAGGAGCAGATCCCCCCCACCATCAATGATCTCAAGGAGGAGCACTATGCACTTGCCCGCGCGCTCCTCCTGAATGGCGAGGAGAACAGATCACAGGAGCATTTCAACAGCCTCAGACAGGAGCTTGAGGCTGTTTTTCTTAAGATAGAGCGGTACTACTTCGGGATAAACTTCACAAGAGAGGTTACCCCGAGAATGCACGATATCATTGTCAGCTACGGAGAGCGGCTCTCTGTTATTCTCATGGCAGGGGTATTGAGGAGCAGAGGGGAAAATGCAGACTATATCATGCCCCAGGATGCAGGAATCATAACAGATGGCAGATTTGGAGATGCAACAGCCAATATGCCTGTAACAGCTCAGAACTTTGAGAAACGGGTGCTGCCCCGGATGACTCATGACAAGATTCTCTTTATTCCAGGTTTTTTCGGGATAAGTGAATCAGGTGAAGTGACAACCTTTGGCAAGGGTGGAAGCGACTACTCAGCTGCTGTTGTGGCTGCTGCTGTAAAAGCTGATCTTCTTGAGATCTGGAAAGATACAGAGGGGTTCATGAGTGCAGACCCCCATGCAGTGCCTGATGCAAAGCTGATTCCGGTCTTAAGCTATGAAGAGGCATCTGAGCTTGCCTACTCTGGCGCCAATATCCTCCATCCAAGAACTGTGGAGCCAGTGCGCAAATCAGGAATAAACATTGCCATAAAAAACACCCTTAATCCAGATGGTCCGGGAAGCCTTATCACAGAGTTTGCAGTTCCGGCAGAGAGGGTGGTCAAGAGCATATCACACACAAAGGACATTGCAGTTCTCAAAGTATATGCTTCAGGAGTTGGGTTGAGGCAGGGTATTCTTGCCAGGATAGCCGGGGCTCTGGCAGATGCCAGGATAAACATCAAGTCAGTTGTAACATCACAGACCTGCATAAGCCTTCTGTTGTCAAGAAAAGATATTGACAGAGCCCACGATGTGATCACCAGTATCAAGCCCAGACTCTACCGGGAGTCGGAGCAGGTGACAGACAATGCCCTTATCAGTGTGGTCGGAGATGGACTGCACAACCACCAGGGGATTGCTGCCAGATGCTTTACCGCAGTATCAGAAGCAGATGTCAACATTGAGATGATCTCGTTTGGCCCTTCCAGAGCAGCGCTCTATTTTCTGATACAGGAAGATGATCTTGAGAAGACTCTCAAGGCTCTGCACTCATATTTTGTCTGATCTCAAACTCTGCAAAAGGTTGTTTCAACATGATGCAGCTTCAGAGCAGAAGCTGCATCATGCCCTACCCTCTGTAAGAAAATGGCTGAAATCATGTGTCGATCCTGAAACTGTTCCAAATTTTCACCTTCTCTTCCGGGAAGATCTTCCCCTCCCCACAGGATAGACCAGAGGCAATGCCCCTGCCAGAGCCTCATAAGGGGCTGGCCCAACCCTCTCCTCCTCATGGATAAGTCTGTTCCAGATCATGGCTTCGTTCTCCTGAGCCCTGGCAACCATAAGCTCCACGTTGAAACGGCTTTTCAGCTCTGGCACCCCTTGGGGCAGCACCACCTGGCTCGGAGTTGAGGCAAGTTTTTTAAATACTCCAGCTCCTCTTTTGGCATACCATAGAAGGGTGTGAGCTGTGGAGAGTGCCCCTGCCCAGGGGTAGTCATGGAGCCACCACTGGCCTGAGAGTCTGTCAATTGCCCTGTCGATCTGCTCCTGCTCCTTGAAGGTGCGGCAGGGCTCTTCTGATTCATAGAAGAGCCCGGTACCAAGCTCATCGCCTGCCATCTGCCATATCCGTCTGATACTGTAGCGCTCCGGGTGAAGTGCCACATCTGATCCGTGCCACAATCCGAACCTGCCACAGATAAACAGAGAGATCTCCTCTCTCAGCTCCCTTATAAATCCAAGGGTTGCCATGGCATCAGCTGAGGTTTCAGTGGGAAACCCGTTAAAGCACATGGCCTCCACAGCAATACCTGATCTGCTCAGGTTTTTCACGGCTCCCACCATCTTATCCACTGTCACCCCCTTGTTGATCAGTTTGAGAAGTTCCGGGGAGGCAGATTCAATGCCAAGGGCCATGGATAGCGCCCCGCCAGCCTTGAGATCCAGGCACAGTTCAGGTGTCAGTTCAGGCTCTGGCCGCATGTCAGATGACCAGTGGATATCCAGCCCAGACTCCTGAAGAGCCAGGGCAAGTTTTCTGGCACTCTTTGGCAGAAATGAATCCTGGGAAAAGTAGAAGTTCCTGCATCTGAAGCGGGATGAGATCTCTTTCAGGTGGGTCACCATATCATCAACCTTGCGCTGACGATACTTTGCAGTTCCATGCTGGCACAGGCCGTAATGGCAGAAGGCACACTTTCCCCAGTAGCACCCCCTGGCAGGGTCATAGGGAAATACAAGCTCTGGTGAAAAATAGCTCTCAAGGGGAAGCCCGTCAAAATCAGGGGGAGGCAGGCTATCAATCCTTGTATCAATACTGCCTCTTATAATCCTGGAACTCCTCTCTCCCCGCTCCAGAGTGTTGACAAGATCAAGCAGCGCATCCTCCCCCTGGTAGAGCACAGCTGAGTCAAATGGTCCGAGAATCCGCACCTGGTTCTCGGGAGTATGACGAACAAGGAGCTGGGTAATTGAAGGGCCCCCCACAGTGATGTGCACACCTGGAAGCTGCTGCCTGAGATGGTAGGCTAAGGAGAATCCCGGCTGGATCTGACCTGGAAATGCCATGGAGATGCCAACCAGAGTGACTCTGTTCATGGCCAGGCGGTTGGCTACAGATTGGAAGCCTTCATGAAATGGACTCTTTTCAGGATCTGCATCTGCCTTGATCTGTTCAGGAGTCAGGAGTGAAAACGGAGTTCTGTACCCGGTAAAATCCACGGACAGAGGGCTATATGCAGCACTGATAACCTTCAGCGCTGCCTGCACGGTCTGGATAGCACGTTCATAGCTCTCTCCATGGAAAAACCTCTTGCCAGTGCCATCCCTTAAAACTGACACAGCATCATCAATAGTGTCAACCACCCATGAGAGATCCCCTGCAACCTCCCAGAGACGGGAGTAGTGCATCTGGTCGTTGTGATCCAGAGATCTCTTCTGATCAAGACGGCTGTGATCTGAACGGATCTTATCAACCATCTGAGCCATTGACTCACCTTGCAGCAGGCGATCATAAGCCTCCACATTGGCATCTACAGGCAGAACTCTCTTCCCGTAAGCACGAAGCCATGCTGTGAGGGCGGGAATAGAGAGATATGGGGCTGTAGGGTCGCATGTGGGTGGGTAAATCAGGGCAATTGTCATGATCTTTTGCCCCTCCTGTACCTGACAGGAGAGCAGCACAGAAGTGACTGCTGGCTACTGTTCAGAAATTTCAATCCAGCAGCAGTTGCAGCAAAGCTGCTTATGTTCTTAATCAAACTTTCCCCTTTAACAGCTCCCCAAGTCCGGCAAAAGGGTTGCTTCCGCCCCCTCTGGCAGATGACCTGTCAGAGGGGGCCTCGTCTGCATAGGCATCGGCAACCAGATCCCGTGAATGTTCATTGTCATGGCAGTAAATGCACAACAGCTCCCAGTTGCTGCCGTCAGGAGGGTTGTTGTCATGGTTATGATCCTTATGGTGAACAGTAAGCTCCCGCAGCCTCTTGCCGTCAAACTCCCGACCACAGTGGGCGCAGATCCAGGGATAAATTTTGAGCGCACGCTCCCGGTAGCCTTTTTCACGCTCCCTCTGGCTGCTGTAAACCTCTGAAACAACTCTTCTGATATTCTTATCATCTTTTGAAACCATGTATAGATCTCTCCTCTCATTTAATTCTGTTGATCCATTGTGGCAAATCAAACAGCAGACAACAGAGCCTTATCATTGACAAACCCTTTTTTTCTGACCCTGCCGAACATCTCAATCAGCTTCTCAACAGTAAGGCTCTTCTTATCATCCCCTCTGACATCAACCACAATCTGGCCACTATCCATCATCAGAAGCCGGTTGCCGTAATCAATTGCGTGCTGCATATTGTGAGTCACCATGAGGGTGGTCAGCTGACGGGTCTCCATAAAGTGGCGGGTAAGATCAAGCACAATAGAGGCATTTCTCGGGTCAAGAGCTGCTGTATGTTCATCTAGCAGTACCAGATCAGGATCGGAAAGTACCATCATCAACAGGGTCACTGCCTGCCTCTGGCCGCCGGAGAGCAATCCTACATTACTTTTAAGCCTATCCTCAAGCCCCATATCGAGGTGCTTGAGCTGCTCTCTGAAAAAGAGACGACGTTTTCTATTGAGGCTTATCTTCAGCCCTTTGAACCCTTTCTCACTACAGATCATCATGTTATCTTCAAGGGTCATATTGGATGCAGTACCAGCAAGTGGATCCTGAAAGATCCTGCCAATTTTCTCTGCCCTTTTAAACTCAGAGAGATGGGTGACGTTCTCACCGTCAATATGAATTTCACCGGACGTTGGCATCTGCCTGCCGGACAAGAGGTTGAAAAGTGTGGTTTTCCCAGCGCCGTTACTGCCGATAATGGTAACAAATTCGTTCTTTTCAACAGAGAGATTCAAGTTTTGAAATACCCTGTTCTCATTGGGGGTTCCAGGGTTGAACACCAGATTGATATCCTTTAACTGTATCATGATATCCCACTGCTTTTTTCAGATTTCTTGAATTGAGTAAAAGCAAGAGCCGCAATGATGAGCAATCCAGATATAAGTTTCAGATCATTCGGGGTCATATTAATGGTATAACCGTAATAACGCCCCAGAAACATGATAGCTTTGTATAGAATAGCGCCTAGAATCACCCTGAGCGTGAGAACAGAAATCCGGTTTGAGCTGATAAGAAACTCACCAATCATCACAGAGGCAAGGCCGGAGATGACAATACCCTGCCCCATATTCACATCTGCAAACCCCTGATACTGGGCGGCAAAAGCACCGGAAAGGGCCACAAGCCCATTTGAGAGACCAACACCTATAACCTTGTAGGTATCAGGGTTGACTCCCTGGGCAACGAGCATCTGCTGATTGCTTCCCATGGCACCAAAGGTAAGTCCCATATCAGTATGGAAAAAGAGATCCATCATCAATTTGATGCAGAGTACCACCAGAACAAAGAAGATCAGAAGCACAACCTCCTCAGAGACGCTTCCGCCTGAAAGTTCCACAGCCCTGGTCAGTATGGTATCTCTTCTGAGCAGAGGGATATTGGCACGGTTACCCATTATCCTGATATTTATAGAATAGAGCATGGTCATGGTGAGAATACCAGCAAGAAGATGCGGAACTTTAAGCCTGTTGTGTATAACAGCAGTGGCTATCCCTGCAAGAACTCCGCCGCTGAATGCAAGCAGAACAGAATAGAAGAGAGAGAGGCCACTTGTAATACCCACAGCCATGATGACAGCTCCCAGAGGGAAGGAGCCGTCAACGGTCAGATCTGGAAAGTCAAGAATCCGGAATGTGAAAAAGAGGCCAAGGGCCATGATGCTGTAGATCAACCCCTCAACAAAGATACCTTCAATCATGATTATATTTAAGATCACATCTGAAAACTGCCACCTCTCCTGTCGAGAAAAGTGGCAGTCATGATTTTAAGAAAAACGATCCCAGTAACCGGGATCTGCCATTGCAAACAGTAACCGAAATCCGCCATTGCAAACAGTAACCCAGAACGACCATTACAGCAGTAGCCCAGAGCTGCTGTTGTAATGAAGAAGGCTACAGTCTTCTCTTCATCTTACCGTTCTCTATAACTGTCTTTGCACTCTTGATTACGTCATCAGGAAATGTCAGCCCCAGTTTTCTGGCAACATCCATATTCAGCAGAAGATCAACATCTGAAGTCTCTGTCATAAACACTGTAGGAATAGTTGCGGGCTCTTTGCCATTTAGCACATCAACAATAATTTCACCGGTTCTGCGCCCCATCTTGTAGTAATCAAATCCCCAGGCAGCAAGGACAGCAATGGTCTCAGCAGAACTTGGATCTGCTGACATCACAGGCTTGCTGTGTTCTGAAGCAACCTCTGCAACAGAACTTAAGGCAGAGACAACAGTGTTGTCATTACTGATATAGATACCATCGACCCTCTCTACTATAGCCTGTACAGCCTGTTTCACTTCAGATGAGTTACTGACAGTTGTCTCAACAAACTCAATATCAAGCTCCTTACATGCCTTTGCCGCAATCTCTGCAAGTTTGACAGCATTGGCTTCACTGCTGCAGTAAACATGTCCAAGGCGTTTTATCTTTTTAACCCGGTTCAGCAACATTATCTGCTCTTTAACTGGAGTCATGTCTGACACTCCAGTCACATTTTTTTCACCAGCACCATAGGAGCGAACAAGACCTGCATCCACGGGATCTGTAACTGCACAATAGATAACAGGTTGATTTTTGATGACATTTACAAGTGCCTGAGCTGTTGGAGTTGCAATTCCCACTGCCAGAGTCACCTTTTGAGCTTTAAATTTCTGTGCAATGGAGGAGGCAGTGGAGATCTCTCCATTTGCATTCTGAAGATCAAATCTGGCATCTGGAAAGCTTGCCTTCACAACATCCATCACCCCTTTTTCAAGGGCATCAAGTGCTGGATGAGCCACAATTTTGGAAATACCGATATAAACCTCGTCTTTTCTCTCCAGCCCGGCCGCTGAAGAGGCTATGAGAAAAATCGCCACTATGATTGATAGAACATCAGCCGATATATATCTCTTAGACATGTAAACTCCTTTTCTTAGATAATCTTTAAGTTCAACCTATACATCAACCTCTTATAACGGCCATGCCCTGACAGGCACAACGAAGCATGAAAGTTGTAGAGACGCATGTAGAGACGCAAGATCTTGCGTCTCTACGGGTACCCACCAGTTTGTATCCCCAGACTTTGATATAAAAACTTTGACAAAAGCTTCAAAGAGCAGAACTCCTCCATAGGTAGATCTCGCCTGTATAGAGTCAATAAAACAGAGAGGTTATAAATTGCAATCCTGCCATTTTTCACCATAATTTTAAAAGCCAATCAGATTGCACATCTTTATAATAAAAAAAGAGCGATCCGGCAAACAATAATATTTTAAAAAATTGATTTTACAATGTGATTACCAGAAGATATATTGTTTTCCATTTGCTTAAAATTATATTGCACTTGAAATAAATTTACCGTTTAGTGACTTTAAATATATTTTTGGAAATAACTGAAAGTATGCAGCAGTGCTAAAACATGAAAAAAGAGAGAGACAGGGAGAGATTACGTTATAAAATGAATTTTTTGCAGACAGAGGGGCCTTGATGAAAGATTTTCTGATATTTGACGGTATCCATAAATCGTTCGGACAATATAAGGCTGTTGACAATGTTACAATATCAATAAATCAGGGGGAAGTATTTTCACTTCTTGGTCCCAGCGGATGCGGTAAGACAACACTTCTGCGTCTATGTGCAGGATTGGAGTCTCCTGATGCAGGCAGGATAATTCTTAATGGTACTGATATTTCCAATCTCCCTCCGAACAGACGGAAGGTGAACACTGTATTTCAAAATTATGCACTCTTCCCACATATGTCGGTGCGTGAAAATATCGCCTTTGGTCTTAAAGTTGCCGGAAAAAGCAGGTCTGAAATTAAAAAAGATGTAGATGCAATGCTTGATTTGATACAGATGAGCGATCATGCAGATAAAAGACCTGCACTGATAAGCGGAGGACAGAAGCAGCGTGTTGCAATTGCAAGAGCCCTAGTCAATAAACCCCAGGTACTTCTGCTTGATGAACCTCTTGCTGCTCTTGATCTTAAATTACGCCAGAGAATGCTCATTGAACTTGACCAGATACATGATGAAGTGGGGATCACATTCCTTTTTGTCACTCATGATCAGAGTGAGGCAATGAGCTTAAGCGACCGTATGGCAGTGATGAATGAGGGTAAAATCGAGCAGATAGGACGTCCGGTAGAGATCTATGAGAGTCCGGTCAGCAGTTTTACAGCGGCATTCATAGGGGATACAAATTTCTTTGACGGACAGGTAATTGAGATTCTGCCGGAAAACTACAGCCTTCTCTCAATAGACGGTCTGCCAGATGCACTCTGTTTCAATGACACTACAAGAACGGTCGGAGATATGGTGCATGTCAGTGTCAGGCCAGAAAAAATAATGATGCAGAGACAATCTCCACCTGATGATCATAAGATGAATACAATAAAGGGGGTTGTTGAAAATCTTGTTTACCTTGGCGGCTCCACAAAGTACTGGGTAAGGTCAGGAGAGTGGATGATCTCAGCACAGCAGCAGCACCACCATTTTCAGCTTGATGAGAAACCTCTTACATGGGACGATGAGGTGTGGTTGAGCTGGCATGCTGATGATGGATTCATGCTTGAGAGATATGATCTTGATGATGAGAAGATGTTAACAATGCCTGAAGATGGGGATCTTCTGGCTGAGGATATAGGTGATTCTGAAGAAATTGATGATGATGAAGCTGAAAGTGGTGCAGGGTCATGAAATTAAGAAGTTCAAATGAGATAAAATTATCTCTCCCCTCTCTGCTCTGGCTGATTATATTTTTCATGATTCCAACAGTAATAGTTGTTGTGATCAGCTTCAGAAACTCAGACCCTTCAGGCGGAATCGGCGCAGGGTGGTCGCTTGATGGATTCTCTGACATCATCAACTCCTCTTTTGCTCTGATACTCTGGAGGACAGTAAAATTGAGTCTGCTGACAACAGTCATATGTCTGTTATTTGCAATGCCTGTCTCAATTTACATGGCTAAAGCTGAGGAGAAGGTACAGAACCTGCTGCTTCTTCTGATTGCCATCCCCTTCTGGACAAATTTTCTGATCCGGGTATATGCGTGGAAGGTGGTTCTTCACCCGGAAGGTCTGCTTAAAAAGCTCCTTTTCACCTTTGGGTTAATTTCAGAAAACGGTTCTCTGCTGTATAATGAGGGGGCAGTTCTGCTTGTCCTGGTTTACACATATCTGCCTTTTGCAATTCTGCCGCTATATACCTCTATTGAGAAATTTGACTTCAGATTGATTGAAGCTGCCCGTGATCTGGGAAGCGGCCCTGTGCGGTCATTTGTAAAGATATTTCTTCCAGGGATAAGCCAGGGGATAATCTCTGCAATAATGGTTGTCTTTATTCCTGCGTTAGGATCATATGTTATTCCTGATATGGTTGGTGGCCCTGGAGGGGAGATGCTGGGCAATAAGATTGCACAGAGAGTTTTTGTCGACAGAAATCTTCCCAAAGGCAGTGCTCTCTCAACTCTGCTTATTTTAGCTGTGATTCTTCCAGGTCTGATCCGTCTATTTGTAAAGAGATCAAACTTTAGAAAGGTAATTGTTAAACGGCAAAAGAGGCAAGATGCGTTGCAATGAAAAAAGATAAATTCACATTCACAATTACAGTCATTGTCCTTCTCTTTTTTTACCTGCCCATATTTGTACTTGTGGTTAACTCATTTAACGCTTCCCGTTTCGGAAGTGTATGGGGAGGTCTATCCCTGAAGTGGTACTATAAACTATTCAGCGATCATAATATATGGCACTCTCTTAAAAACACACTGATAGTTGCCGGAATCTCCACCTCTGTCTCAATGGTATTGGGAACACTCTCTGGATATGCTCTATTCAGGTTCAAATCAAGTATTCAGAAAGTTCACAGCACACTGATTACACTTCCTCTGATTATTCCTGATATCTTAATGGGGATGAGTCTTCTGCTCTTTTTCATTGCCTTAAAGATTCAACTGAGTCTCTTTACTGTAATATTGGGCCACATAACATTCTGTGTAAGTTATGTAGCGGTTACTGTGCTTGCCCGCCTTCAGGATTTTGATTTCAATGTAGTTGAGGCGGCACAGGATCTTGGGGCACCTCCAAGGGTGATCTTGCAAAGAATATATCTTCCTCTTCTCTCTCCAGGGCTCATATCCGGCGGAATGCTTGCATTGACGCTCTCGCTGGATGATTTCATAATAACCTTTTTTACTGCTGGGCCAGGCTCTTCAACCTTGCCTCTGCAGATTTACAGTATGATCAAATTTGGCACACCACCAGTTATTAATGCTTTATCAACACTA
>Ga0209800_10002317_pt1 | contig 17088 bp, 15 predicted proteins | sample Higcelweek8metaG_FD_187174 | JGI IMG/M metagenome (GOLD analysis project Ga0209800, IMG submission 187174) | Freshwater pond sediment microbial communities from the University of Edinburgh, under environmental carbon perturbations - High... | ecosystem: Environmental > Aquatic > Freshwater >...
TTTACGCTTGTAAAATCGTTGTTGCAGGTCATCGACTTTCCACAGCGTGCATATTCAAATTGATATACCGGCATTTCGTTCTCGGAATAACAAAGCAAATAGGAGCCTCTTATGCCCGGATGGGAATAACAGGCGTTGCCTTCCAATAAACCACCAAGCCAGCCAATCCCTTCGATTAACATGTTGGCGCTTCCACAGTGAACCGTCATCACATCGATATAAAATTTCTTTCTTCCATCATCAAGTGTATCAATTTCGCTGACCACGTAATCCATGCCACCACACTCGTTGCAGATTGACTCACCAACCTTCGCGGCAAAGTTGTAAAGCAGCTTTTCCGACGGGGTTTTATCTTCGACATAGAAAAACCGATCGGCGCTATCGCGAATGGCACCCATGTATTTGTTTTTGATTTCAAAAGGGGAATCGAGGTAGAGGATGCCCGTCTTATAAAGTTTGAAATAAGTTCGGCCACCAATCAACGTATCGCCGTTCACAAAATATTTGTACTCCGAATCGCCGCTCTCATGGGTAAACGCCTCGCCCATGCAACTGTATTCGTAATTGATGCGCCACACTGAACTGGTTTGGATGGGAAAGCGGCTTGCTTGTTGGGCAAAAAGTGGGGTGGAGAATAAAAGAATGAATAAAAAGGTGAAAATTTGTTTGTACATGAGTCAAATTTTTAAAATTGGTTAATAAAGCCTTGCCTGTTTGATGTAAACCTTTCGAACACCGTTTACCACATCTACTTTGAACTCAATATCCATCGGGTTGCACTCAAGGTTCAGTTTGCAATAGTGGTAATGAATGGCCATGCAATACTCTTTTAGTTCCTTTAATTCAGCGTTGGTCATAACGTTTTCGCCCTCCATACCGGGAACATTCGAATGGTTGATGTATTCGATAATGCTCTCGCCGGAATTGGTGTAAAACAATATCTGGTCGGGCAGGTACTTTTCATCGGGGTTCACCACACTGATCTCGCCTACCTGCACATTGATTGTAACAGCCGGCTGGTAAGGGTTGTAAATGTTTTCGGTTATCGCCACGCCATTGGCAGCTTCAGCCGGGTAAGACCGATGGACCAACACTCCCATGGCAATAGAGCGGTGATCGATCTTGAAATAGTCGCGCTCTTCAAACGCGCCAAAATCCCATAAACTGGCCCATACCTTTTTAATGGCTTTGTCTATTGGTTTATCGGGGTTTGATAACGAGCCGGTGAACGATTCGTACAACCCGGCACCGTTAAACCCTTCAATATCTTCGGCATTGGTCGATGAACGGAAACGGAAATTTGTAAACCCCTCGGGATTTGACAAACCTGCTTTCACCAACTGAAGCAAACCAGCATCGAGCGGACTGTTCTTGATTGAATCGTGTAGAATCTCCAATTGTTGTTTACTATATGAAATGTCGGTTTGAAACAACGGATCGTTCAGCATATTGTTGATAAACACGTCGAGGCCATACTTTCTAATGTGCTGCCAGTAATAGTAAAACGGGATGGCGAAATGATCTTCCGGAAGAGGTAAAGAATCGGCCCCGGCAATCGTTACATTTTTCAATTCGGCAAAATTTGCCGCTTTTCCGCCGATTACCGAAACCCAATTCACATCGGCAACAGTCAGGTCGACCAAACCGGTTGTGATTGTATCCAGCTTGAGTACATGAGTTGTTTGAGGCTCTTTTTGCTCCCAAAAGTTTTGTGCTTCAGTCAGTGTGGCTTCCCTGATGTTAAACGAATCGAGTGAAACTTTCAGGTAGACAAGCTTATCGAGAAGGTCGTTCAGCTTCGGGTTTGTCCATCCGTCGCGAAGAGCCATGTTTGGCGTTCCACGGTTATGGCTCAGCACATTGATATGACTCAGTGGTGTTTGAAACTCGGTGGTTATGATTCCCGAAACCACCGGAATATCAACAGGTATGGTGTTCAACAAAACAATATCGTGCTGCCCCAAATAAGTTGTTGGAAGTTCGGATGCAGAAACTTTTCGAAGGTATCCGTAATTCTCCTGCGGGTTCAGCGGTTGATAATTCTGACCTTTGTAAAGCTCATCGGAAGAGATGATTGGAACATTTGTACATGCTGCCCGTTCGGTTGAATTGGCATAAAAGCGTAAACGATCGCCCAAAAAGAAGGTTTCAACGACCTTGTTGTAAACTGTTTCAATTTCGCTGCAATCGAGTTGGTCGGCAGCAAGAAACTCAAGGGCATAAATATCCGACGATGTAAAATGGTTGAGTGTTGCCAGAATATAGATCCGGTTCGGGTTCTTGCTGTACTGCTCACGGTTGAATGTGGTTTGCCCTTTGTTGTACCCCAACACGCCGGTACAAAAGTCATAGTGGATCGCGTATTTTTCAGAATTTGAATAATATATCTTCTGATCGGGGATTGAATAAACCAACTTCACCGATTTGACTTCACTGAACGTTGAACTGAAAGGCAACCCCTGAAGCATCGAAAACGATTCGACTCTGATCAACCTGTTCAGATAGTCAATGTCATCATACTTCAACTTCAAAATTTCATACGTGTCATCATTCGTTTGGAAGCCATATTTCTGGGTATAGTAACCGCTTCGGGCGATCACAATGGTATCGGTTGCCAGTGCACTTTTCAGTGTTGATTTCAGTTTGACCCCCGAAGTTCCGATTGAAACCGAATGGCTGCTTTTGTTCATCTTATAAACATGCACTGCCTTTTTGCACTCAACCGACATCAGATAAATACCGTCGGGAAGTAAAGCCACATTCATTTCTCCGTTGCCAATCAGTGAACGACCATGTATTCCTGTTGATTGTCCAAGAATGTTTATGATTTGAATATCCATCAGCTTATTTGAACGCCACAGAATCCGTTCACCCTCAACTTCGATTTCAAAATCAGAAGAATTCTTTATATCATCGACACCTGTTGCCATTGAGAAACGCCCCTCGCTGTCGGTTGTGGTCTTCAGGTTTGTTCCCTGAAAAGAAATCTCGGCGCCGGAAATTGGATTTTTAGTATACGAATCGATAATCTTTCCTGCATGAATCGTCTGACCAATAGTTATTACCGGGAGAAAAAAGATTAGGAGTAACAAGTATAAAATTCTCATCAGTCAATTATAATTTTTTGTACAAAATGGGAGTCACCGGTATTGAATGTGATCAGATAAATACCTTTTTTCAAATTACTCACATCAATCTTCATTCTTTTGTTTCGGTTTTGATCTTCAACCGCGATGGTTTTAACCTTTGTCCCCGAGATGGTATAAAGATCAATCGCATTGATCCTTAAGTCATCACCGTTGCATTCAACCATCAAAAAATCCTTTGCCGGACTTGGATAGATTTTAACCCGGTCGTTGACCATTGGGTCAATGACTGCGGTTGATTGCGACACACTAAACGGAAGGTACAAATTCTTATCATACTCAACTGTATAGGGATTCCCTGAATTATCGTGCGTGGTATTTACATTCAGATCGATAAAAAAGTCACCGGCATGAAAACGGCCAATATCAATGGTGTCGAAAACCGGGATTACGATTTTCGGTTGTGTGCTATTATTCTGGTCGTGACAGTTATAGTTGAGCTTGATATTAAGAGAATTGTCTTCCAATGTTTTCTGATGGGTTGCCAGCGTTGGAAAAACAGGGTTGTCGGATGAAACGGTGTAGCAAACCCTGACAACTACTTTAACATCATCATTTTCATCAGGATTTTCAGGGATTATCTTCAGTTTGTCGCATTCATAAAAGTTGTATTCATCGTAAGAAAGGTTACACTCGGTGCCCGAAGCATTATGGTAAACCGATGCTCCGTTCTTCATAAAACAGACCAATGTTGAACTTTCATTTTTATTCTCAAGCAACCCTTTATCAGAGCCAATTCCTTCCATAATAAACTTCTCCCAATAATTGTCGCTTAGGTAAAACGTTTTCCGGTTATCAAGAATCGAATCAACATTTAGAATGGTATCACCATAGGATATCTGGCCATCAACAACAGCTCCAGCATTGAGGTTGAAATTATAAAGTAACTCCTCGCTGCCAGTCCCCTTTTCGGTGTAATAGATTCTTTTGCCGGCTTCTCTGATCGCGCCAACATAAACCGACGTGTTAAACCCCGAAGTAAACTTTCCATTTCCATCAATATAAAGTTGAAAACCAGTCTTGCAGAGCTTCATGTATTCCTCTGACCCGATTACGGTATCGCCACAGATAAAATAGTCGAGTTTTTCAAAATCGGATATGCTATCTGTGTTGACTTGTTTGTCTACCCGCCATACACAGGTAGAATCGATGTAGTTTTCAGTGGAAGGCCCATCAATTAAGTCGCAATTAAACTGAAAATTTTGATCGTGGTACTCCAGCATTCCGTTTTGAGTATAACACACCAGGTGGTTGTCGAAAGTCCAAAAATGGTTACAGGCTGGCCCTTCCAATAAACCGCCGCTCCCTCCAATACCTTCAATGAAATATTGGTCGCCGCACCCAATGAATGGATCTTTTGGGTTGAAGTGGATCAACTTTCGTCCATCGGGCAAGGTGTCGATCGAAGAAACAACCTTTTGTTCAAAAGTACCATTATAGGGCACCTGGATTTTTTCACCAATTTCAGCGTTGAAGTTATATAACAACACTTCCCCGGTCTCATCCTTTTCTACAAAGAAGAATTTGTTGTCTTCGTCGCGGAGTGCGCCCACGTATACATTTTCAAAATAAAAAGGTACATCGAGATAGGAAGTGCCGGTTTTAAAAACTTGATAATAGGTTTGTGAACCGACAACGGTGTCATTGTGAATGAAATATTTGCAGATATAATCGCCGGGTTCGTGCCTGTTTTCATCAGATACTCCATTTCGGATATGATCGACCTTCCACATTGATGTTGAATCAATCGGGAACCTGCTTGCAGATTGTGAAGCGAAGACACTTAAAAATGCCCAAAGAAAAATGATGGTAGATATTAATTTGCTCATAAAGTCGTATTTGTGGCTATTCAAATTTGATATGGGTTTCATTCTTCATCGATTCCCTTTCAGCAATAGATTAAGAAGATGGTGTAAAAGTTGCGTACAACAAAAATGAATTTTGCATTGGGTGCTGAAGATGAAAATTTGAGGTAAAAAATCCCGGACAAAAGTTGTTGCCCGGGACCAATATTGTAGTTGAAAAATTGATCAACACTAAATAACCAATAGAATAATTGAAACAACAATACCTGCGCCTGCAAGGATCATTCCCCTGCGAAATAATTTTGAATTGGCTTTAAACATCCAAAATGACGATATTGCTAAAAACAGCAACAGTATCCCAAAAATTGTAGTAAACAAATGGATAGAACTCTTACTTGACGATTTATGTAAACTGTTAAACTTGTTTAGAAACGATGGAAGTTCATTTGAAGAGTAGGTTGCCACCCCGGTCACTTTGTTATAGTTACCGTTTTGAAAATATAGGATACCGCCTTCGCTTTTCGACACTTTTAAATCCCGAATATGCAACATGCTACCGAGTTCAGGCACTTCCATATTTGGCGACAATTTCTTTTCAACCACCGCTTCATGTTTCAAAAAATTAGTATCCCTGTAAATAAGGACAATCCCGCTAACACTATAAATAATCGTGAGTCCAATGATAAAAAAACCAACATCACGGTGTAATGAACGCATGTAATGGTTCAATGACTTTTTTCCCTTCTGTTCCATAACTAATTCTCTGTTTTATTTGTCATAAAAATAGAAAAATTAAGATTCCATTCTCCGGTTTAATCTCAAAATTTGGGTTAACAGAAGTACACCTGATTCATCATCCATAATCTTCATAGGAATTATTATCTCAATCGTAATACCTGCAACTAAAATTAGCTTCATCAAAGCAGGCAACTGAAAAGCCTGATTTTGTTTAAGGTTGCTTTACTATTTCAACCCGCCTGTTTTTGGCTTTGCCTTCGTCGGTGCGGTTATCCGCAACTGGTCTTTCCTGTCCCCATCCAACGAACGAAAGCCTTAATTTATCAACTCCTTTTGAAGTATCAATAGTGCGTAGTTGCCAAAAACAGTGGAACTTAAAAAGAATCCGATTTCTGATACTTGTTACTTTCTTTGAATATCGTCGCAAAACTTTCTATTTTCGTAAAAAATGAAATTGGATGGACAATATAAACAAGCACATTATTAGCCTTCCTGTTGAGCTGGCCGAAACATCATGGAGCGACAAAATCGAATACATGTACCGGCAACAGCGCGAAACATGGAACATGGCCCGAAACCACTACCGACAATTCGAATCGATTGAAAGGAGGGAAATTAAATTCGGAGAATTCAAATTTATTCTTCAACATAACCCTGCAAGAGCCCGTTCAACCTGTGCCGATCTGAGCAAACAGGTTATCGAAAACCGGCGTTGTTTTCTTTGCGCTTCAAACTTGCCCGACGATCAAAAAGGTTTTACGATCCTCAATAAATACCTGATGTTGGTGAACCCCTTCCCAATTTTCGACAGGCATCTGACTATTTCCGAATTCAACCATACTCCCCAGCGAATTGAAAACCGGATTATCGACCTGCTTGAGATGACCCGTTTGCTACCCACATTCACCCTGTTTTATAACGGACCGCTTTGCGGCGCTTCGGCACCCGACCATTTTCATTTCCAGGCAGCGCAAAAAGGAGTTATGCCTATCGACACCGAAGTTGATCAACTGACACCCGATCAGAAGAAAATCATCATCGATAAAGAAGATTTCTCGGCTTATACCATCCCCGGTTATTTGCGTAATTGCATCGTTATGGAATCGGGTTGGAAAGAACCCATTGACTACTTCTTTGCACAATTGCTAAAAGCATTGCCATTCAACGAAGAGGCAGGCGAACCGTTAATGAACCTGATTGCAACCTGTAATGAAGGCCAATACAGGCTGATTATCTTTCCCAGAAAAGCGCAGCGACCATCGTGCTATTTTCGCGAAGGAGCCGATCGCATTGTGGTAAGCCCCGCCAGTGTTGAATTGGGAGGTATTGTGGTAACACCCCGAGAAGAAGATTTTCATCGAATAACGTTGAATGATTTGGAGGAGATTTTTGGGGAGGTATCACTGGTCACCCCGTTAAATGAAATTTTCAAAAATTGAAATAAGATTTTGAATTCCTTATCTTTGAATAAAAAAAACAAATGGGTATTTCTGAAATTCAACATACGATTAGGAACCATATTTTAAAGGTAGATCCAGATGCCAGAATTATCCTTTTTGGTTCCAGGGCTCGCAACGATGCAGGTTCTGAATCGGATTGGGATTTACTGGTTCTAACCCCAAAAAAAATTTCGACTAAATACAAAAACCAAATCCTTGATGAACTTTTCTTTGCTGAAATGGAAACGAATCAGGTGATTTCAAGTCTCATTCGCAACGAGAAAGAATGGGAAAATTATCAAAACACCGCCATTTATAAGAATATTCTTCATGATGGGATCGAGTTATGAACCTTTCCAACAATGATATTATAATCTATCGGTTATCAAGGTCTCTGGAAACTTTGGAAGAGGCTAAACTTCTAGCTTCAGCCGATCATTGGAATGCCGTTGCTAACCGGCTCTATTATGCCGCGTTTTATGCTGTCTGCGCATTATTGACTTCAAAAGAAATTAATTACAAAAGTCACAATGGCGTAAAAAAAGCTTTCCATGACCATTTTATTCGAACTCAAATCTTTGATACTAGTTTTGGAATTCTTTACAATCGTTTGTTTAATAATCGTCAGGAAGGCGATTATTTAGATTTTCAATCATTCGATCAATCAGAAATCGCTCCATATCTTGAACAAACAAAGGATTTTATAGACTCGATCCGTCAATTTTTAACATCAAATGAATAATATCTGGAAATTTAAAACTGAACCAACCATCCTTGTGGGAATCCTACTTCACCAAACTATTCATTTTGAATTAATGGGAAATTTTTCACTGAATTCAAATCTGATATGCACAGGAAAATATAAGGCAACGTTAAATAAAATTGGAAATATTGAATTTTGCAAAGACGTTGAAAATTCGGACGTTGCCTGTAGAGACATTGCGTGCAACGTCTCTACAGCAAAACAATTCGAATTTATTCCGCAATCCCCTTTATCGACCTTTATTCTGAAGAATGTTACCATTGGCATCGGGTTTCACTGGGAGAAACAGGAAGATCAGGAATTTGAAGGAGGGTTGATTCTTCAGGTTGAAGGTGATAAAATCAGAGCTATTAATACCATACCTCTCGAAAGTTACCTGAAGAGTGTTATTTCGAGTGAGATGAGTGCCATGAATGACCTCAACCTGCTGAATGCCCATGCCATTGTGTCGCGTAGTTGGTTACTGGCACAAATACAAAACAGGGGGAAGTGCAAGAAAACAGCAGATTGCCACACTCCAGCTAATGCTCCGATTATCAATAACTTAACGTTGAATGAAATCATTAAATGGTACGACCGCGAGGACCACGACACCTTCGACGTATGTGCCGACGACCATTGCCAACGTTACCAGGGCATTACCAAGGTGATTTCAGAAAATGCTCAAAAAGCAATTGAAGCCACACGTGGGCAGGTACTGATGTTTGGAGCCGAAATTTGCGATGCCCGCTTTTCGAAATGCTGTGGCGGTATAAGCGAGGATTTTGAAAATGTGTGGCAGCCGGTAAAAATACCGTATTTGGTTGCAGTTCGCGACATTATATCAATCCCTGACAGGGTTTTAAACCCTGTCAGGGATATCGATAAATCCTTTTTCACCACCTCTCCCGAAGCATTTTGCAACACAACTGATCCCGAAGTATTGAGCCAGGTTTTAATCGATTTCGACCGCTCCACCACCAACTTTTACCAATGGACGGTGAAGTACTCTCAACAAGAATTATCGGAATTGATCGCCAGAAAATCGGGGATTGACTTTGGAGAAATCATCGACCTAATACCTCTCGAACGTGGTAAATCGGGACGTATTATCCGGTTAAAAATCATTGGAACAAAAGAAGAAATCATCGTTGGAAAAGAGTTGGAAATCAGAAAATGGCTATCCGAAAGTCACCTGTATAGTTCCGCATTTGTTGTTGAAAAGGAGTTCGTTGGAGAAAGTGAAATTGCATCATGGTTTATCCTTCGCGGAGCCGGTTGGGGACATGGCGTGGGTATGTGCCAGATTGGTGCTGCCGTAATGAGCCGACAAAAATATACTTCAAACCAGATTTTGGAACACTACTTCACAGGTGCCCGAATCGAAAAGATTTATTGATAAATTGAACGATTAAAATCTAATTATTTTCAGCGTTAATTTTAAAGAAAAAAAGCAACCAGTGAAGATCATTTCTTAGGAAATAAAACTACTTTTGTGCCGATAATTTTAAATAAATAATCAAAATGGACGAAGGCCCGTATCATAGTAAATTCGAAGTGCTAACTTATCTGTAAGGGTCTATTGCTGCCTCCTTACAGATCTAATGTGAGGAGATGTATAATGATTAAAATTTTCAAAACATTTGGCGGATACATTGAAATACCCAAAGTAGAAAAAGGGTGTTGGATCAATGTAAACTTTCCATCACAAGAAGAAATTCTGAGAATATCTGAAGAATTTCAATTACCAGCAGACACAATCAATGACATTTTAGACACCGACGAAAGACCTCGTGTCGAATTTGAAGATGATTGGTCATTGATAATTATGCGAATTCCCGTTGAAAGTTCGAACAACGGCGTACCCTTTTACACGGTTCCTCTTGGAATATTTTTAACAGAGAATTTCACGCTCACCTTGTGCATGCAAAACAATGAGATATTGCCCATTGAAATTACGTCTCCTTTTCGAGAGCAATATCAGCAGATTACCGATAGCTACAATTTCATTCTTCGTTTGTTCCTCCGTTCGGGCAACACCTATTTGAAATACCTGAAACAGATCAACCAACAAACTTCATTGATTGAACAGGATCTTGAAAAATCAATCAAAAACAGGGAGTTAAACAAGTTGCTGAAGATGGAAAAATGTTTAGTGTTCTTTATTACATCCATTAAGGCGAATGAAATTGTATTGACAAAGCTTCGTAATTCGAAAAAAATCACAACCGAAATCAACGAAGATTTACTTGAGGATGCGATCATCGAAAACAAGCAGGCGTTGGAAATGGCACAGATTTATTCCGACATTCAAAGCGGCATGATGGATGCTTTTGCTTCTGTTATCTCCAATAACCTGAACGTTGTAATGAAGCAACTGACCATCATCACCATCTTGCTGATGATTCCTACGTTAATTGCAAGTTTATTTGGAATGAACGTCCCAAATTCAATGGAGGGCAACTCGTTAGCCTTTCCGTTGATTGTGCTTTCTTCCATTATCCTTCCTGTTCTGGGAGTTGCAGTCTTCCGAAAATTGAAATGGTTCTAGAACATCATAACAAACCCTGCCAAAAACGGCAGGGTTTTATTTTTTTAATGGTTACCTCCAGTTAAAACACAATCCTTTTTTCTACTTGTTTAATCCACTCACGAGCCATCAGTTCATGGCCGGGTACGGTAGGATGAACGCCATCCCAAATCCAATAATCGAAAGGGGCTCTTTCACATGCTTTATCAAAAACATCCTGAAAACCAACAAAAACAGCATCGTATTTTTCAGCCAGTTGCTGAACTATTTTTTGTCGTTGCTTAATATCTTTTTGAAAAGCCTCCCAGTTATCGTTCACCCTGCTACCTTTTAAAATAAAAGGTTCACACAATACAAAAAGTATATCGGGAAAAACCGACTTCGTTTGTTCGAGTAACCTGTCGTAAACTTCTTCAAATTTTTCAAGTGAAACAACAGGTTCCCAATTGGTAATTACCGATGTAGAATCGTTCACCCCTACTAAAACACTCAATACATCAGGCTTTAAATCAATAGTTTCAGCTTGCCACCGTTTTTCGAGATCAACAACTTTGTTGCCACTAATGCCACGATTGCAAAAGACAAATTTCTTTTCGGGATAATCGGCTCCAATCCGGCTGGCAATACTGAAGGCATATCCGTGACCCATAATGTGGTTTGGATCGTTGTCACGACCACGGTTTCCATCTGTAATGGAATCACCTTGAAAAAGAATGACCGCTCCGTTTTTTGCTTTAATTTTATTTGATCCTTCATTGGTCCCGGCAAAAACATTCATTTGGGGTAAACATGCAGCTGCGACTCCCGTAAGGGTTATTCCCTTTATAAAATTTCGTCGTGAATTCGTTTCCAAAACAACTAATTTGGTATTACTTGAAAATTTGCTGCGAGAAGTAATACAGGTCACTTTTCCACACGTTGAAATCGTGAATGCCCGGTTCAACATGCCAAATATGGGGCACATTGTTCTCTTTCAGGTAACAGTGAACTCTCTGGCTGAAGTTGATTAACCCGTCTTTATCGCCACACGAAATCCAAAGCAATTTCAGCTTTGATGCTGTTTCAGCAGGATTTGAAACCAACTCAATGGGCGCTTTGGTGTTGGGAGCCGATGAAAACCCGCCAACCCATGCAAAGACATCCAAATTTCCAAGGCCAAAATTCAGCGATTGACCTCCTCCCATTGAAAGGCCGGCGATGGCCCGGCTTTCACGGTTCTTAATTGCCGGGAAATTTGCTTCGATATGAGGAATCAGGTCGTTGAGCAGATCCTTTTCAAACGTGGCAAACGATGCCGCTTTTTCGGGTTCAAATATATTTCCCTCGGCACGATCGTTTTTCATTGCCCGCCCATTGGGAAGCACCACAATCATGGGCTGGATTTTATTATCGGCATACAAGTTGTCGAGAATGATTTCAGGATGACCGTGACGTAACCACTCAAACTCATCACCACCAATGCCGTGCAACAAATAAAGCACAGGATAGTTCTTACTATTATCATAACCGGGAGGCAGGTAAATCAGAGCGGCTCTTGTGGTTCCAACTGTTTTCGAAACATATTGAATGGTATCGAGGTTTCCGTGAGTAATATTTTCACGCAATTGATCATAACCGGCAGGAGCCGATGGAAAAACAGGCTTATCGTCATCAGCAAGAATTATCTCGCGTGAAAAATTCTTTCGGACAGCCTCTGTTACATCTGAATTAGTTTGAGAGGTTGCCCGTTTAGCTTGCGAATAGCTAATTGTAGTAACCATCAAAAAAGAAAGGAATATTGCAAGTTTTCTTTTCATCGTTTTTTATAGATTAAGTGAGTTTGATTTTTTTCATTTATTCCTGATCTACTAAAAATGGAGCAACTCCCTTGGGTTGAACGGCTTTAATATACGATTCTTTGTCGAAGTTCAGGCTATCGATACACAATTGCCGTAAAACATAATCCTTATTCTGTGGATAAATACGGTGATAAAGAATGTAATCCTGTCCGTTGGCCGAGAACACGCAATGATGACCTGGCCCATACGTTATAAGATCGTCCGAGGTTTTTAAAATCGGACTGTTTTTACCTTCGACAAACGGTCCAAACGGAGTTTTTGCTGTTGAATACCGCACGTTATAGGTGGCATCAATTGCCTTTCCATTGGAGTACATCAGGTAATAAGTTCCGTTCTTTTTCATCATTACAGGCCCTTCAAAATAGCCTGGAGGTGTTACATCTTTAGGCTCTTCCTTAAAACCAACCATATCAGAATCAAGACTCACTGCAAAACATTTTCCATTTACCCAGTTCAATCCTGAACCCCAATACAAATAAGCTTGCTTATCGTCATCGATAAAACACTCGGCATCGATCATGTGGTATCCGGGAAATTTGGTACTGGCAATCAATGGAGAACCATCGGACTTTGCATTTTTCCAAGGCCCAAGCGGATGATCGGCTGTACCAACCCAGACCTCGCTCCCAACAGAAACATACATGAAAAACTTTCCGTTCGGAGCATTTACGACCGATGGCGCCCACACCATCGCGTCACCCGATGTTGAACTGGTACAAGCTTTTTTTGTTGGCCAGTTGATTTGCTTTCTGTCAAATTTCTTAAAATCAGACGTCTCGAAAACCGCGAGATCTTCGCCTCCCCACGGATCGATTGTCGCATAGATGTAATACTTCCCTTCATACAGAAGGATTGACGGATCGGCAAAATATCCTTCCATGATTGGGTTACCAATGATCGTAGAACGAACCTGACTTCTTGCGTTTTTAAAAAAAAAGGTTGTCGTCAATAAGATCACGACAAACAACAATGACAACCGTTTATCCATAACTGTTCGAATTTAGATCTCAAATTTATCCAATTTTTCAATTGCCTCACCGAAATCTTTCTAAACATATTATCGACACTGTAACTCTTTTATCCATGCCACTTATGAAGAACAAAAGGAGACAAGTTTAAAAGCTTATCCCCTTTATGATTTACAAACGAAACAGATAATTATATCTGCGTTTTACTTTTCACTGGGCTGAGATCCCCCTTCTCCAGATTGTCTTCCTTGCTTACGTTCTTCCCTCAACTTCTTTTCCCAAGCTTGAAATTGAGCAAACTGATCGGCGGTAAGTACTTTCTTAAGTTCGGCCTTTTTTTGATCATTCATTTCTTTCATTTTTGAATGCAAAACCTCCTTATTACCCTGATTTGCCTTAAAAACTTCATCTCTCAATTTTGCATACTTCAAATTGATGTCGGCAACTTCCTTCTTTTGCTTTTCATCCAATTTCAGTTCAGTAGCCATCTTTTCTGATTGTTTGTTGGCCATTTCAACCGGGGTCAAACGAGGCTGTGGTGCATTTTGCTTTTGCTGTTGTTGTGCATTTGCAGTGGCAACACCTGCAGCAAGTAACATTGCGATTACAAAAATTTTAACTTTCATCTCTTTAATAATTAATCGTTTAAATATTTCGTGTTATTTTAATTCTGATTTAATGCTATAACGAATCTAATCAATTTTTATTAGAATCAGATCAAACAAAAAAGTTTAATCGGTAATTGTTAATAATCCTAAAATTGAACAAAAGAAGGTTCGCCTTTTTCATTCGAAAGGAAAAAGCACCATGATCCAATGAGAATCACCCCGAATTAACTACTTTAGTTGTCAAATGAAAGATCATGATTAAAAGATTTCCAAAAGCAATTATCACCCTCATTTTAGTCCTCTTCTACATCCAATCAACGGCTCAAAGTAATTTTAAAATTTCTACCGGAATTGGGCTAATGGAGCTGATCAACATGGGCGTTGATTACCAAATTAAACAATCGGAGGTTGGAATAAACATAGGAACTTGGCCCAACCAAATAAATGGTTTTAGCTTCATGGCCAATTACTATTATCATTTTGCAGGAAAATCAAGATTTTCTGATGTACGCCCATGGTATGCAAGAGCAGGAATGAGTCTACTTAGAGACAAATCCAAATACTCCATTGACTACAAATATGTTACTTCGTTAAGATTTGGACGGGAGTTCAACTTCTCGGACAAGATTGGCATAGCAATAGATGCGGGAGTTTGTTATTATCTCTACCACAATGTAATAGTGCTCGAAGAAGATCCATTTCCAACTGGCAGAATCTTGTATTTTATCCCAAGTGGATGTATTAAAGCCTTTTACAGATTTTAAATTGCATTACGAGATTCAAAACACGAGATCAGCAAAATTAAAAAGCCGGACAATCGCCCGGCTTCAACAATTTATTTGAAACTTGGTTAATCAACTATTACACTGCAAAACAACCACTTCCCATAAAAAAGGGTTAAGGATTAGCCTATTTTCAATTTTTGTATTTAATCCACTTACCCAACTCGCCCCAAGTTGGCTTTTTACCATACATCAAAATACCAGTGCGGTATATTTTTGCAGCAATCCAAATCATGCCATAGGTTGATAGGGCCAGAACAACCATTGAAATGATAATCTCGTACCATGGAACACCAAACGGGATTCGCACCATCATAATGATGGGCGAGGTAAACGGGATCATCGACCCCCAGAGTGCCAGAGAACCTTCGGGGTTTTTAACTACACTCATTAATAAAATGATAGCAACAACGAGTGGTATGGTGATGGGAAGCATAAATTGCTGCATATCTTCCTCCGAATCGACAGCAGAAGCCACAGCGGCCATCATTGAACTATACAACAAGTAACCCAGAATAAAAAAGACGATGAAACAAATAATAATCAGCGGAAAATTGATCCCTTCGATTTGTTCTACAATTTTATCAAACTGGTTGGGTTCCATCGTTTGCATCATCTGAGCTGCCGCCTGGTTATTGCCCATCATAACGTTTTCGCTTTGAGCTTTAGCCATTTGTTGCATGGCATCGCCCGATCCAAACATCGATTTTGCTCCCATAAAAATTCCGGACACTAAAATAATCCAGATCAGGAATTGGGTTAAACCAACAGCGGCCAACCCCAATATTTTTCCCATCATCAGTTGAACAGGTTTCACCGAAGAGATAATGACCTCTACAATACGGTTTTGCTTTTCTTCCAAGACACCACGCATTACCATGCTTCCATAAAAAAAGACAAAAAAGTAAATAATGAAACCTGCCGCGTAACCTACACCCATGGCAATTTCGGTTGAACCTTTCTTCCCAACCCCATCATCGCCAACCTTGATGGTTTCGACTGAAATTTTGGCTTTTGTACTTTGAATCTGTTGCTCCAAATCGGGTATCCCAATTCGCGAAATCAAATCGGCCCGTTTTTGATCCTCCATTTTTTTCTCTAGCTGCCAATCGATATGATTTTTAACGTCGAGATTGATTTGCTTGGTAGAGAATACCATCACTTTATTCAGGGTCAATATATTTTGAGGAATTTCGAGCAATGCATAATACTCGGTATTTTTCAGATTGTCTTTGATCTTGTTATAATCCGCTTCAGGAATGAATTGAAATTTGGTCGACTTTGAATCTTCCAGTTGTCCCAAAAAAAGTGTTGACCGGTCAAGAACGGCAATCGTTTCTGCTTTATCGTTTTCACGGGTCATCAAATAACCAGGTAAAAACATCAGCGCTCCCATAAGAATGGGCATCAACAGGGTCATGATCAGAAATGATTTCTTAGTAACCCTGGTTAAATACTCTCTTTTAAATATGATATATGTTTTGTTCATGACGATCGGGGTATTACTGTTTATTTTCTTCAACTACTTGTATAAACACCTCATTCATACTGGGAATACGCTCGCTGAACGAGACAATCTCAGCTTGTGAAACAAGAATCTGCAACAAATCGTTGTTGTTGATGCCATTGCCATTCCTTATTGTAAGCTCATTAAAATGGGGCTTTTCAACGTGTGTTACCACCTCAAATCTCCGGTCGAGGCTTGATGAAATCTTTCCAAAATCACCCCGGTAAACCAAATCAAACGTGTTGGTTTTGAATTTTGCTTTCACATCGTGGATATTCCCGTCGAGAATTTTTTTCGATTTATCGAGCAACGCGATATGGTCACAGATCTCTTCCACAGAACTCATGTTATGTGTCGAAAAAATAATGGTGGCCCCTTTTTCGCGCAAATTAAGGATTTCCTGTTTCAACAGGTTGGTGTTGATCGGGTCGAAACCAGTAAATGGTTCGTCGAAAATGAGCAACTTGGGTTCGTGCAAAATGGTACAAACAAACTGCACCTTTTGTTGCATACCTTTTGAAAGATCCTGCAGTTTCTTATCCCACCACGATTGAATTTCAAATTTCTCGAACCAGTATTTGAGCCTCTTCAGCGCAGTTCGACGATCCAAACCTTTAAGCTGGGCAAGGTACAATGCCTGTTCGCCCACCTTCATTTTTTTGTAAAGGCCACGCTCTTCAGGCAAATATCCAATGTTATAAATATCATCAGCCTTCAACGGCCTCCCTTCCAGATAAACCAGTCCGCTATCGGGCGCGGTAATTTGGTTAATGATGCGAATCAGGGTTGTTTTTCCGGCGCCGTTAGGTCCAAGCAGTCCAAAAACCTGTCCCTGGTCAATACTGATAGTTACATCGGTAAGCGCCTGAAACCCGGAAAAATTTTTATTTACATTTTCGGCTTTGAAGAATTCCATAATTGGGTTTTTACGATTTGTAAATATTGGTAATCGAATTTGAAAATTGTTACAGTTTTCGTTCGATTA